>Ga0307517_10000058_pt1 | contig 148725 bp, 134 predicted proteins | sample 23_EM_MG_FD_194515 | JGI IMG/M metagenome (GOLD analysis project Ga0307517, IMG submission 194515) | Populus trichocarpa ectomycorrhiza microbial communities from riparian zone in the Pacific Northwest, United States - 23_EM | ecosystem: Host-associated > Plants > Roots > Unclassified... | reverse complement strand
TCGAGCTTCTCGATGAAGAGCTTGCGCACGTGATCGGACTCGGAAGCCTGCTTGGTCGCCGACTCTTCCGCGGTCATGATGTTGATGCGCCAGCCCGTCATCTCGGAGGCGAGGCGCACGTTCTGGCCGCCGCGGCCGATCGCGATCGCGAGGTTCTCCTCGTCGACGACGACGTCCATCGCGTGGCGCTCCTCGTCGACGACGATCGACTGCACGTTTGCCGGTGCCAGCGCGCCGATCACGAACTGCGCCGGGTCTTCCGACCACAGCACGATGTCGACGCGTTCGCCGGCGAGCTCGTTCGTCACCGCGGTGACGCGCGAACCGCGCACGCCGACGCAGGTGCCGATCGGGTCGACACGCTTGTCGTGCGAGACGACGGCGATCTTGGCGCGCGAACCGGCATCGCGGGCACACGACTTGATCTCGAGCAGGCCCTGCTCGATCTCGGGAACTTCCTGCGCGAAGAGTTCGATCATGAAGCCCGGCGCGCTGCGGCTCAACAGAATCTGCGGGCCGCGCAAGGTCGGGTCGACCTCGGCGATGTAGGCCCGCACGCGGTCGCCCGAACGCAGGTTTTCCTTCGGGATCATTTCGCTGCGGCGCAGCCGGCCTTCGATGCGGCCCTGCTCGACGATCACGTCGCCCTTGTCGAGACGCTTCACGGTACCGACGAAGATCTTCTCGCCGCGCGACAGGAAATCGGTCAGCAGCTGCTCGCGCTCGGCATCGCGGATCTTCTGCAGGATCACCTGCTTCGCGGCCTGGGCGCCGATGCGGCCGATCGAGACCGATTCGACGCTCTCCTCGATGTAATCGTCGACCTCGATGTCGGGGATCTGCTCCTGGGCTTCGAACAGCAGGATTTCAGAATCGGGCAGCTGCAGGCCGGCCTCGTTCGGCACCACATGCCAGCGGCGGAAGGTCTCGTACTCGCCACTCTCGCGGTCGACCGAGACGCGCATGTCGACCTCGCCGCCATGCAGCTTCTTGGAAGCCGATGCCAGCGCGGCCTCGACAGCCGCGAACACCACTTCCAGATCCACGCTCTTCTCGCGCGAGATGGCGTCCACCAGCATCAACAATTCGCGGTTCATTGAATACGACCTCCGTCAACCTCAACATTCGGGCCCGTCCCGGCGGGCGGCGATGCGACTTCGGGTGGCGCCGCAAAGCGACGCCCCTTGAAATCGATCACCGGCACCAGGCGCGCCTCGCGTACTTCATCCAGGGAAAAATCCAGCGCCAGATCGCTGCCTTCGTCGGCCGGCGCCTGCTGCGCCGCAGCGCGCTTGGTGGCGCGCGTGTGGCTTTGCTTCTCGTTCACCAGAACGAGGCGCCAAGCCTCACCCCATGCCTGCAACTCGCCGCTGTACTTCTTGCGGCCCTTGAACGGCAGCTTCAGCGTCAACTCGACCTGCTCGCCCACGAAGCGCGCGTAGTCGGCGGCCTTCTTCAGCGGGCGGTCCAGCCCTGGCGACGAGACTTCGAGGCGCTCATACGACGCGCCTTCGACCTCGAGCACATGTTGCAACTGGCGTGTGACCTTTTCGCAATCGTCGACCGTGATCGGCTCGGCCGATGGCGGCAGGTTGTCGATGAACACACGCAGCAAGCCACCGGCGCTCTTCTCAGCGTCGACCAGGTCGTAGCCCAGGCCTGTCACGGTGTCTTCAACGGCACGTTGCCAGTTCATCAAAAGCGAGTCCAACCTTGCAGAAAAAACAAATCGGCCAAAAAAAATGGGCTGGAAGAATCCGCCCAATCATTTGACGTAACCACATAACGAAATTCGTTGCATGGATCACGTCTAGCAGCTTTCTAGCAAAACCAGGATTGTACTCCGAGCGGCATTAGCAGGCAAGCGCCGCGCCTGTCAAGAGGCCCTGCCCCGCCCCCGCCGCGTGCCAGAATCCGGCCCGACACAACGACCACGATGGGTGAGACGATGGGATTCCTTGCCGGCAAGCGCTTTTTGATCACGGGCGTGCTGTCCAACCGTTCGATCGCCTACGGCATCGCGCGCGCCTGCCACCGCGAAGGTGCGGAACTGGCGTTCAGCTATGTCGGCGAGCGCTTCAAGGAGCGCGTCGGCGATTTCGCCGCCGAGTTCGGCTCGACGCTGGTCTACGACTGCGACGTGGCCAACGATGCCCAGATCGACGCGATGTTCGAGCAGCTCGGCGCCGCCTGGCCCGAGTTCGACGGATTCGTGCACTCGATCGGCTTCGCGCCCAAGGAAGCGATCGCCGGCGATTTTCTCGAAGGCCTGTCGCGCGAGTCGTTCCGCATCGCGCACGACATCTCAAGCTACAGCTTCCCGGCGCTGGCGAAGGCCGCGGCGCCGCGGCTGCGCCAGGGCAGCGCGCTGCTCACACTGACCTATCTGGGGGCGCTGCGCAGCATGCCCAGCTACAACACGATGGGCCTGGCCAAGGCCTCGCTCGAGGCGAGCGTGCGCTACCTCGCGGCGTCGCTAGGCCCCAAGGGCGTGCGCGTGAACGGCATCTCGGCGGGCCCGATCAAGACACTCGCCGCGGCCGGCATCAAGGGCTTCGGCAAGATGCTCGAAGCGTCCAGCCACTCGCCGCTCGGGCGCAATGTGACGATCGACGATGTCGGCAACGCGGCGGCCTTCCTGCTGTCCGATCTGGCCGCCGGCATCACCTCGGAAATCACCTACGTCGACGGCGGCTTCAGCCAGGCCGCGCTGGGCGGCATCGCCGACGCGTGAAACGTCGTGGCTGATTCCTCCCCAGCCCGCCTGCTCGGCGACGTCGGCGGCACGAACGCGCGTTTTGCATGGCAGGACGACGCCGGCGCGCCGCTGCGCGACATCGCGACGCTGCCGACCGCCGATCATCCGACGCTGGCCGACGCGATCACCGCCTACCTGCAGCGCCTCGGGCGCCCCGCGCCGCCGTGGTGCGCGATCGGGATCGCGAACCCGATCACCGGCGACCGCATCCAGATGACGAACTCGCACTGGGCGTTCTCGATCTCGGCGATGCGCCAGGCGCTCGGCTTCGAACGCCTGGTCGTCATCAACGATTTCACGGCGCTCGCGCTCGCGCTGCCGGATCTGCAAGCGTCGGAGCTGCGCCAGCTCGGCGGCGGCGCCTCGGTGCCCGGTGCGCCGATGGCCTTGATCGGGCCGGGCACCGGCCTGGGCGTCTCGGGGCTCATCGCGGGCGACGCACCGGGACGCTGGTTGCCGCTGCAAGGCGAAGGCGGACATGTCACGCTGGCGGCATCGAACGCGCGCGAGGCGGCGGTCCTGCAGGTGCTGCGCGACGAATTCGGCCACGCGTCCGCCGAACGCGCGATCTCCGGCCAGGGTCTGGAAGCGCTGTACGCGGCGGTGTGCAAGCTCGACGCGGTCGCCGGCTTCGTCCCGCTGCCGGCCGCCGAAGTGAGCCAGCGTGCGCTGGCCGGGCACGACGCGCAATGCGTCGAGGTGCTGGACCTGTTCTGCGGCTTCCTCGGCAGCGTCGCCGGCAACCTCGCGCTGACGCTGGGTGCGCTCGGCGGCGTCTACATCGGCGGCGGCATCGTGCCGCGCCTCGGCGACGCGTTCGCCCGTTCACGGTTTCGCGCGTGTTTCGAAGACAAGGGCCGGTTTCGCGCCTACCTCGAAACCATCCCGGCCTACGTGATCCACACCACCGTCTCGCCGGCGCTGCTCGGCGCCGCGCGGGCCTTGTAGCCGCGCAGGGCGACGACAGCAGGCCGGTCGTTTCAGCGTGCGGCGAGACCGGTGCGCAATGCCTGTGCGAATTGCTGCTGCGCGAGCCGCGCGGCGCCGATGCCACCGGCCATGCTGATGAAGCCGTGCGCCAGGCCGTGGTACTCGACCAGCGTCACGGCATTGCCCGCGGCCAGCAGCGCTTCGCCGTAGGCCAGCGCCTCGTCGCGCAGCGGGTCGTGCGTTGCCAGCAGCACCAGGCTCGGCGGCAGGCCGGCGAGGTTCGCGGCGAGCAAGGGTGCGCCGCGGTAGTCGGTGGCACGTCCTGTGGCTCCGAAGGTGTGGCGATTGAAGTAGTCCATCGTGCGCCGCGTCAGCGTCGGGCCGGCAGCGTGTGTCGTGCGTGACGGGTAGTCGCCGTCGTGCCCACCCGCGGCCGCCGGATACAGCAGGGCCTGGAAGCCGATGCGCGGCCCCGCCTGTTCGCGCGCCATCAAGGTCATCACCGTGGCGAGCACCGCCCCTGCGCTGTCGCCCGCCACGCCTAGGCGCGCCGGGTCGGCGCCCAGCTCGCGCGCATGCTCGGCCACCCATTGCAGAGCGGCCCAGGCGTCGTCGACGGCGGCCGGAAACGGGTGTTCCGGCGCGAGCCGATAGTCCACCGACACGACGATTGCCTCGCTGTCGGCACAGAGCTGGCGCGCGACGCGGTCGTAGCCGTCCAGGTCGCCGAGCACGTAGCCGCCGCCGTGGTAGTACACGATCAGCGCGCGCAGCTCGGCGGCGGCCGCCCCGCGCGGCGTGTAGATGCGCAAGCCGATCGTCGCGTTGCCGTCCGCCACGGCGATGCGGCGGTTGTCCACCGCCACGTCGGCCGGTGGCATGTCGGCCGCAGCGAGGATCTCGCGGTACAGGCCGCGGCACGGGCCGGGCGGCAGGTCGCACAGGTCCGGCATGCCGGCGGCCTGGGCTTGTTTCATCATGGCGTCGAGTTGCCGGTCAAGCATGAAGAGTCTCCGTGGCGAAAGAAGCTTGCACCGCAGCGCGCGGGTGCAACAGGAAGCGGGCGAGCGCGGGCAGCAGCACCAGCGCGCCCACCATGTTCCAGACGAACATGAACGCGAGCAAGATGCCCATGTCGGCCTGGAACTTGATCGGCGAGAAGGCCCAGGTGCCGACGGCCAACGCGAGCGTGATGCCGGTCAGCATCACGACGCGGCCGGTGAATTGCAGCGCATGGTGGTAAGCGGCCGACAGGCTGTCGCCGGCCCGCAGCCGCGCCAGCATCACGCTGAGCACATAAAGCGCATAGTCGACGCCGATGCCCACACCGAGCGCGATCACCGGCAGCGTCGCGACCTTGACGCCCATGCCGAAGGCGACCATCAACGCCTCGCACAGGACCGAGGTCAGCACCAGCGGCAGCACCGCACACACCACCGCGCGCCACGAGCGGAACGTGACCCAGCACAGCAGCACGACCGCGCCGTAGACCCACAGCAGCATCTCGTGCATCGCGCGCTTGACCACGATGTTGGTCGCGGCATCGATGCCGGCGCTGCCGGCCGCGAGCATGAAACGTTCGTCCGGGTTGCTGTTGGCCTTGATGAAGTCTTCGGCCGTGTCGACCACCCGCGTCAGCGTCTCGGCCTTGTGGTCCTTCAGGTAGACGTACAGCGACAGGAACGAGCAGCCTTGGTTGAACAGCTCGCGCGGTGCGCGCGTCTGCACGCCGCCGAGCGCGCTGGCGTTCGGAATCAGTTCGAACCACTTCAGGTTGCCTTCGTTGTAGCCGACCATCGCCAGCTTCGACAGCGCCGCCATCGAGTTCGTCGACTCGACGCCGGGCAATTGCTCGAGACGCCAGGCGAGCCGGTCGACCTTGGCCAGCGTGCCGTAGCGGGTGCACTGGTCTTCGGGCGTGGCCACCATCACGACCAGGATGTCACCGCTGGCCGCGTAGTGGCGCGCCATGAAGTCGTTGTCGCGGTTGTAGCGCGAGTCAGCGCGCAACTCGGGTGCGCCGGGGTCGAGGTCGCCGATGTTCAGGCGCAGGCTGACGGCGTAGCCCGCAGCGGCCAGCAACACGCTCACGCCGATTGCGACGAGCGCCGGGCCGCGTTGCGTGAAGCGGTCGAGCTGCGCCCACAACCAGGGCCGCTGGGCCGTGCCATCGTCGTTCGTCTCCAGCCGCAGGCTGCGCTGCGCCGCCACCGGGCTCACGCCCACGTACGACAGCAGGATCGGCAGCAGCACGAGGTTGGTGAAGATCAGCACCGCGACGCCGATGCTGGCGACCGCGGCCAGGTCTTGAATCACCTGGATCTTGATCAGCGCCAGCACCGCGAAGCCGACCGCGTCGCACAGCAGTGCGGTGAGGCCGGCGACGAACAGGCGTCTGAACGTGTAGCGCGCGGCCACCACACGGTGCGTGCCGCGGCCGATGTCCTGCATGATGCCGTTCATCTTCTGCGCGCCGTGGCTCATGCCGATCGCGAACACGAGGAAGGGCACCAGCACCGAATACGGGTCGAGCTCGTAGTGCAGCAGCGCCAGCAGCCCGAACTGCCACACCACCGCGATTACCGAGCACGCCACCACGAGCGCGGTGCTGCGCGAGCAGCGCGTGTAGCCGAACAGCACCGCGGCGCAGATCGCGAGGGCGAGGCCGAAGAACATCAGCACCTGCTGCAGGCCTTCGATCAGATCGCCTACGACCTTCGCGAAACCGGTGACGTGGATGCGAATGCCGTCACTTTGGTACTTCGCGCGCAGCACCTCGACCTGGCGCGACAGCTCGCCGTAGTCCAGCGCCTCGCCGGTCTTGGGGTTCTTGTCGAGCAGCGGCACGAAGATGACGCTGGACTGGAAGTCGCCCGCGACGAGCTGGCCGATCTCGCCGGAGCGTTCGACGTTCGTGCGCACCTCGGCCAGCGCCGCGGGCGAGCCGTCGTAGCTGTCGCCCATCACGGTGTTGCCGTCCAGGCCATCCTCGGTGACGGCGACCCAGCGCGTGTTCGAGGTCCACAGCGACTTCATGAACGGCCGGTCGACGCCGGGCAGCAAAAAGATCTCGTCGCTGAGTTTTTGCAGCGTGTCGAGGTAGGCCTTGTCGAAAATGGACGTGCCAGTCGTCTCGACCGCGATGCGCATCGCGTTCGTCTGCCCCGCCAGGTTCGCCTTGTTAGCGAAGTAGTTGACGATGTAGGCGTGCACCGTCGGGATGGTCTTCTCGAAGCTGGCGTTGAGCCGCAGCCGCGTGGCCTGCCAGCCCAGCAACAGCGTGAGCAGCAGGCACACCGCCATCACCCAGACGCGGTGGTTGAAGAACGCGCGCTCGATGACGGAGCCCGAGGCGGTGTCGAAGTCTTCGAGGCGGTCGACGACCGGCTGGGCGTCTAGAGAGGTGTCGGCATGCATGGGGTTAAAAAGATCAAGGAGGAGGTTGACGGCGCATGCCGCGCAAGCTGGCGATGACGAGTGCACCGCCATCGGCGGCGGCGAGACCGGCGGCCGGCAGTGGTCCGCCGCTCGGCAGCGTCTTCGTGAAGCTGCGACCATCGTCGCGGCTGCGCAGCAGTTCACCGGTCTGGGCCAGCAATGCGAGTTCGCCACCATCGAGTTCGAGCGCGGCGCTGATCGAGGTTGGTAGACCGGTGTCGAGCCGGGTCCAGCTCGCGCCCTGGTCGGCACTGCGCCAGGCGTTGCCACGCAAACCGTAGGCGATCAAGGTGCCCGAGCGCGCGGCCAGCAGGCCGAAGTAGCTGCCCTTGTAGGCCACCGGCAGCGCGTTGAAACTCGCACCACCATCGCCGGACGCCATCAGCAGGCCTTGCTCGCCGGCGATGTAGACATGGCCACCCGCCACGCGCACGCCGTACAGATGCAGGCTCTTCGGATTCGGCAAGCGGCTCAGCATCGGCGTCCAGTGCTGGCCGCCGTCGCTGGTCGCGAACGCGAGGTTGTAGGCACCGACTGCGAAGCCGTGCTGCGCATCGATGAAGTCGAGGTCGAAGAAGGGCTTGTCGGGGCCGTCCTCGACGAAGCGCCTTGTGCGTTCGTCACCGCCGGCGGCAACGAGCTTCGCGGCCTGCACGCCGTCCAACTGCTTGACCCAGTGCTCGCCGCCGTCGGCGCTCTTCAGGATCACGCCGAGGTGCCCTACCGCCCACCCGGTGCGCTCGTCGACGAAGCGCACCGCGGTCAGCGTGACCTGCACCGGCACCTTGGCCTGCCGCCAGCTTTTCGCGCCATCGTCCGACAGCAGCACCGTGCCGCGCTCACCGACCGCGACCAGCCGCGGCCCGGCGGGCGCGACGGCGAGCATCGCCGCGTTCAGCGCCTTCGGGCTCGGCAGCGCCGCCTCGCTCAGCGCGGCCGGCGGCGCCGATGGCGCATCAGGCGCCGCCGATGCCGCGGACGCAGCGGCCAGCAGCAATGCGGCGAGCCGAACCATCAGCGCGTGCCCTCGTTGGCCAGCTCTTCAGGGCTGAAGAACGAACGCGGAATCGGCGCCACCGGCTTGTACTGCGAAGCCAGCTCGTTCGACGCCATGTTCAGGTAGTAGGCCCCGGTCTGCAGGTCGTAGCCGCCCCACACCATGTTGCCGACGATCGCCGGGATGTCCGGCGCGAGCAATGTCAGCGTGTAGTTGGTGCGCCAGAGTTCGCCCTTCGCGTCCCAGCCGTCGAACAGGATGATCTGCCAGCTGTCCTCGTCGATGTAGTACTTGCGCTTGGGCACGACGTGGCGCTTGCCGGCGGCCAATGTGGCCTCGACCTCCCAAACGCGGTGCAGCTCCCAGCGCACCTGCGACGGGTTCAGCGTGTTCGGCGTCACCAGGTCGGCGACCTTCGCGCTCGCGGCCTTGTTGTTGTTGTACGGGATGTACAGCTCCTTCTTGCCGACCAGCTTGAGCTCGTGCTTGTCGATCGGGCCGAACAGGTTGAAGGCCTCGTCGAACAGGCCGATGCCCGAGGTCACCGAGTCCGGCGTGTCGTAGGCCACCGACGGCGCCTTGCGCACGCGGCGCTGACCCACCAGGTACTGCCACAGGCCGCGCGGGTTGGTCGCGTTGATGTTGTCGTGCGCGAGGATCGCCTCGCCCGCCTTCGAGCCCGGCTCGCTGACCACGAACTTGCCGAGCTGGTAGTAGCCGTCGAATTTCTCGAGGCTGCCCTCTTGGTCGTAGTACTGCTTGCGAAAACTCTGCGTGCCGCCCGAAGCCATCGCGCGCTTGCCGTCTGCCGTGACGACCCAGACGCGCACCGGCGCCTGGATGTAGGTGCCGGTCCAGGCCAGGCGGTGGTTCTGGAACACCTCGTAGCCGTCCTTCGGGATCGGGAACGGCGTGCCGCCGTACGCGCCCTCGGTGCCCTGCCCGCCATCGACGAGCTTGGCGCGCGTCGCGTTCTTGAAGGTGTTGTCGTAGACCCATTGCGGCGCCGCCGCGGTGCGGTGCGTCGGGTAGACGTCGATGCGGAAGTCGGGGTACTTCTTCATCAGCGCCTTCACGCCGTCGCTCAGACGAGCGGCGTGCTGGTCCATGTTCTTCGCGTTGATTGAGAGCACGGGCTTCTCGGCGGCGAACGGATCGGGCCGCGGCTCGCCGGCCTTGTAGCCGGCCGGCGCCTTGGTCATGCCGCCGTCCCAGGCGGGGATGCTGGCGTCCTTGTTGGCGGCCCGTTCGGCGCCGAGCGGCGTCAGCGTGGTCTTGAGCTTGGCCGCTTCGTCGGCCGAGACCGCGGCCTGGGCCAGCGGGGCGATGAACAGGCTGGCGACGAGTGCGGCGAGCAGGTGTTTGCGATGCATGGAGGTGCTCCGATTCAGAAGGTGCGCGAGACACTGAGGGCCACGTAGGCGCGGTCCTTGAGGGTCTGGCCGAAGGTGAGCTGGCGCGGCGAGCCGGCGCCGGCGACGGTGGTCTCGGTGAAGGTCTTGGCCGCGCCGAAGTAGTCGGTGTAGGTCAGGGCCACGTTCCAGGCGTTCTGGTACTTGCCTTTCAGGCCGATGCTGTAATCGCCCGCGTTCGAGGCGCCGCCGGCGAAGTTGAAGATCGCCGAGGAGCGGCCGCCGAAGTTGTAGCCCAGGCCGATCGGCACCGACAGGTCCAGCCCCGGCAGCACCTGGAAGTACTGCGGCTCGAAGATCATCCGGTAGGCGAACGCGCCCTTGGTCGTGTTCGCATCGGCGCCGCCCAGGCCCGCGCCCGCGTAGGCGGCGAAGATGTCCTTGGTCACCTTCAGCGTGCGGTTGTAGGCCAGCTCGCCGACCAGCGCCCCGCCCTGCCATAACGCGTTGGGCTGCAGCACGTAGATGCCCGAGAGCTGCAGGTGCGCGGTGCGGCCGACGGCATAGCACGGGTCGTCGTTCGAATTGCCGCAGGTGAGGATCGGTCCGAGGCCAAGCACGGCCGGGTCGCTGGTCAGCGGCGCGTTGGTGCGCACCGAACCTTCCAGCGCCCAGTTGAGCTGGCCGATCGACGAGGTCACGCTCGCGCCGAACGTGCGGATGTTGCTCGCATAGGCCAGGTGCACGTTGCCGTTGACGAAGTCGAACACCGGCACGGCGGGCGTCTTGTCGTGGTACTGCGCGGCGTAGAAGCCGAACTCGTAGTCGCTGCCGGTCGGGCTCCAGCGCAGTTGCACGCCGCCTTGGCCCGAGTCCTTGGGCCGCAAGTCCTTCGTGCTGTCGTAGGCCAGGCTGCCGCCGGCGCCGAAGTTGACGATGCCGGTACCGACGTAATCCTGGTTCGAAAAATAGCTGCCGACGCCGGGGATCTTGCTCGGCCGCCACTTGAACTGGTAGTACGCACCTAGCGACACGCCTTCAGCCACCTGCAGCGAGCCCGAGACCTGCTCGACCGGCAGCAGCACTTCCTTGAACTGCCAGCCCGGCACCGAGAGGATCTTCGCGATGTCGACCGGCCCTTGCGCATTGGCAATGCCGTTCTGGCCGAAGAACAGGCTCTCGCCCCATTGCAGCGTGTGCTTGCCCAGGCGCAGCGTGCCCTTCATGTCGCCGACGTCGCCCTTCAGGTAGATGAAGGCATCGAGCAGCTCGCTGCCGCGGCCGTGCCGGCGCTTGGTCGCGGGCAGGAACTCGTCCATCGCCTGGCCGCTGTCGTTGTTCGCGGTCGAGATCACCGGGCCGAGCGGCACGCCGCCGGCGAGCAGCGGCGTGCCCTGGTAGTCGTTGCCGCGCAGGTAGACGCTGTCGTGCCAGGCGTTGCCGCTGATGCGCCCGCCAAAGTTCTTCGCCGAGACGTCGAGTTCGGCCAGCAGGTCGAGGCGATTCGAGATCAGCCCGCGCTTGAAGTTGTGGTCGCCGTCGTCTTCGTTGACGGTGCCGGGATCGGCGGCAACATCGAGCTGCGTGAGCGCGGCCGACGGGTTCTTCAGCCGGTAGCCCATGCTGTACTTGGGCGTCAGGTCCAGGCGGACCTTGAGATCGGGATCGGACGTCGGGATGTCGGTGGCGTGGGCGGCGGGCAGCAGCGCGAGCGCTGCCGCCACCGCCACCCAGGTGCGGCGATGTTGCATGGTTGTCTCTCTCGTGGTGGTGGATATGCGGCGCCTCTGACGGGCGCATCAAGCGTGGCGGGTCAGATGTAGGTCGACGCAAGCCCTCCATCGACAGGCAGGTTGATGCCGCTGACCCAGCGCGACGCATCGCTGCACAGGAAGGCGATCACCGGCGCGACCTCGTCGCTGAACGCGGGCCGCTTCATGCGGTGCGCATCGGCCTGCACACGCTGCTCGCCGAGCATCTGCACGAAGTCGCCGAGGATGGGCGTGAACACCGGGCCGGGGGCGACGCAGTTCATGCGCACCGAGCGCTCGAGGAAGATCTTCTGCGACTGCGTCAGCGTCCAGACGATCAGCGCTTCCTTGAAGTACTGGTAGCAGCTCTCTTGCGGCACCGGGTGGTCGCGCAGCCATTGCGCGCCCTCGGCGAAGCTCGTCGTCGCGGCGAGTTCGCGGTGCGCTTCGAGCCGCGCCGGCCACTCGGCGCCGAGGATGGACGAGATGTTGACGATGCTGGCGCCGGCCGGCATGCGCTCGAGCACGCGGCTCGTGAAGTGGCGCAGGCCGAGGTAGTTCACGCGTGCCACCAAATCGACCGGCGAGGTACCGGGCACGCCGGCGATGTTGGCGAGCGCGTCGATGCGCTCCGGCAGTTGCGCGACTGCGGCGTCGATCGCCGCGGCATCGCCGAGGTCAACCTTCACGAAGCCGTCCAGCGTCAGCGTCGGGTCGTTGCGATCGATGCCGATCACGCGTGCGCCTTGCGCGCGGGCGAGCTTGGCGAAGTCGGCACCGATGCCCGAGCAGGCCCCGGTGACGACGATGGTCTTGTTGTTGAGTGTCATGCGTGTCTCCTTCAGAAGGGAAATTGCGGCGGCGTGTCTTTCACCGTGATCCACTGCCACTGCGTGTACTCGTCCATGTCGGCCGGCCCGCCGACGCTGCCGCCGTTGCCGCCGATGCCGGGCCCGCCGAACGGGTTGGTGCACTCGTCGTTGACGGTCTGGTCGTTGATGTGGACCATGCCGGCCTTGAGCCGCTGGCCGATGGCCATCGCGCGGCCGACCGATTGGCCGATCACCGCGGCGGCGAGCCCGCCCTGGCTGTTGTTGGCCAGTTCGACGGCCTCGTCATCGCTGCGGAAGACGATCAGGTTGGCGACCGGGCCGAAGGTTTCTTCGTCGAACACGCGCATGCCCGGCTTCACGTTCGACAGCACGGTCGGCTGGTAGAACAGGCCTTCATGCGTGCCGCCGGCTTCGAGCTTTGCGCCCGCTTTGATGCTGTCCTGCACCATCGCGTGCACGTGCTGCAGCTGCTTCGCATCGATCATCGGCCCGAGCGCGACCTGGCCGCTCGCGCCGTTGCCGACCGGCAGGTGCGTGGCCTTCGCCACGAGCCGCTCCTTGATCGCGCCGAAGATCGCCTCGTGCACGAGGATGCGGTTCGACGCCATGCAGATCTGGCCCTGGTGCAGCCACGCGCCCCAGGCGGCGTTGCTGGCCGCGAGATCGGGATCGGCGTCGTCGAGGATGATCAGCGAGTTCGCGCCGCCGAGCTCGAGCGAGACCTTCTTCAGGTGCCGGCCCGCGAGCTCGCCGATGCGCCGGCCCACGCCCGGCGAGCCGGTGAACGCGATCATCGGCACGCGCGGGTCGCTCACCAGCGCCTCGCCGGCCGGTGCATCGCCGGGCAGCACCTGCAGCACGCCGGCTGGCAGGCCCGCAGCCTCAAACACCCGCGCCATCAGGAAGCCGCCGGACACCGGCGTGCGCGTGTCGGGCTTGAGCACGGCCGCGTTACCGAGTGCCAAGGCCGGCGCCACCGAACGCAAGCCGAGGATCAGCGGGAAGTTGAACGGCGAGATCACGCCGACCACGCCATGCGGCACGCGCCGCGCGAAGCTCAACCGCCCCGGCACGCTGGGCAGCACCTGGCCCTGCGCGGCGAGCGGCAGGCCCGCGGCAATCTGGCACAAGGTGATGGCCTCGCGAATCTCGTGCTGGCCCTTGGGCAGGATCGCGCCGGTCTCGCGTGTCACCGTCATCGCGAGCTCGTCGAAGTGCTGCTGCAGGATCGCCGCTGCGCGGTGGAACACGGCAGCACGGTCGCGCGGCAGCATCGCGGCCCAGGCCGGCTGGGCCGCGACGGCGCCGCCGATCGCGGCGCTCATGTCGGCCGCATCGGCCACGCCAGTGGTCGTCAGGCGCTCGCCAGTGGCGGGCTCGATCACGTCGCGCGCCCCGCCCTGCGGTGTCAGCCACTGGCCGTTCACATGGAGGCGGCCGTCCCAGGCTGCGGGGTTGAGCAGATTCATTGACTCGGGGGCACCCATGCCGTCTCCTTAGGGGCTGTGTCGAAAACATGCAGCGTCGTTGCTGTGCTGCTGTTATCGCAACGCATGTGCCGCCTGCGATCCGTGGACACGGAATGCGCCACCCGTGAGGTCGCTGCCGTCGAGGCAAATCTCGGGACTTTCCCGAGGGGCCGAAGAGGCTCGCCGCGAGTCGCCCGCGTCGGTGTTTACCTGGGGAGGGGCTTGCTCAAATGATCACTGTTTGACGACACTTCGATCCCTCGCTTGCTCAAATCGACAAATGACTCCCCCGCCCGCCTCCCGCATCTCGCTCGCCGAAGCCTCGCGCGCCACCGGTGCCCTGATGCGCCGCGGCGAGCCATCACCACTGGACGGCGCGAACTCGCCGCGACTCGAAGACATCGCCGAGTGCCTGTTCTTCTCGCCCGGCGACGGCCGCATCTGGCTCAACGACCAGCGCATGGTGCTGATGCACAGCTCGTCGCTGGGCAACCTGCGGCGCGAGCTGATCGACAGCCTCGGCATCGAGCGTGCGCGCGGGCTGCTGACGCGTGCCGGCTACGAGTCGGGCGCGCGCGACGCGCAACTCGTGCGCCAGCGCTGGCCCGACGGCGAGCTGCGCTCGACCTTCATGGCCGGCACGCGGCTGCATGCGCTCGAAGGCGTCGTCAAGGTCGAGCCGATCGAGTTCGAGTTCGACCTCGAACGCGGCACCTACAGCGGCGAGTTCTTGTGGCACCACTCGAGCGAGGACGATGAGCACATCGAGGCCTATGGCATCGGCACCGAGCCGGCCTGCTGGTCGCAGCTCGGTTATGCGATGGGCTACGTGACCGGCATGCTGGGCCGGCCGGTGATCTTCCGCGAGGTCGAGTGCCGCTCGATGGGCAGCGCGGTGTGCCGCGTGATCGGCAAGACCGCCGAGCAATGGGGCGACGTCAGCGACGACCTGCGCTACCTGAACGCGCAGGACTTCCTCAGCGCACAGTCGTTCGGCACGCTGCAGCCGCTGTCGGCGCGCCCGGTGCTCGGCGGGGCGCCGACGACACCGGTCAGCGAGCGCGAGATGGTCGGCGTGTCATCGGCGTTCAAGTCGGCCTGCCACATGCTCACGCGCGTCGCGCCGACACGCGCGACCGTGCTGTTCACCGGCGAATCGGGCGTCGGCAAGGAACTGTTCGCCGCGATGCTGCACCGGGTCAGCCCGCGCCATGACCAGCCCTTCATCGCGCTGAATTGCGCCGCCATCCCCGAGAACCTGATCGAGTCGGAGCTGTTCGGCGTCGAGCGCGGCGCCTACACCGGTGCGAGCACGTCGCGGCCCGGGCGCTTCGAGCGCGCCGATGGCGGCACGCTGTTTCTCGACGAGGTCGGCACCTTGAGCCTGGTCGGCCAGGGCAAGCTGCTGCGCGCGCTGCAGGAAGGCGAGATCGAGCGCGTCGGCGGCGTGCGCACGATCAAGCTCGACGTGCGCGTCGTCGCCGCGACCAACGTCGACCTGCAGGCCGAGGTGCGCGCCGGGCGCTTTCGCGAAGACCTGTACTTTCGGCTCGAGGTGTTCCCGATCCACCTGCCGCCGCTGCGCGAGCGGCGCGAGGACATCCCGCTGCTGATGAACCACTTCCTGCACCGCTATGTGCGGCTGCATGGCCGCACGGTGCACGGCTTCACGGCGCGCGCCGTGAAGGCGCTGCTGAACTACGACTTCCCCGGCAACATCCGCGAGCTGCAGAACCTGGTCGAGCGCGGCGTGATCAGCGCCGAAGAAGGCGGCGTGATCGACGTGCCGCACATGCTGCGGCGCGAGCAACTGCGCGACAACGCGATGTACTCGCTCGACGCCGCGGGTGCACTTTCCACTGAACAGGCGGCCGAACACGTGGGCGGCGCGGCCGCGCCGGGAAGCCTGCTCGATCGCCTGGCCGATGCGGGCACCGTCTCGCTGCCGTCGCTCGAACGCCGATTGATGGACGAGGCCGTGGTGCGCGCGGGTGGCAACCTCGCGGCCGCAGCGCGTTTGCTCGGGCTGACGCGCGCGCAGCTCGCCTATCGACTCAAAGCGGCACGGGCGCCGGCCTGACCGCGCACCTCACTCGATCCGCACGCAGTCCACGAAATAGCTGTGCGTGCCGGCGTCGCCGTCGGACTCGACCAGGCCGTGCACGTCGGTGTCGAAGCCCGGGAACGCGGCGTTGAACTCGCGCGTGAACTTCAGGTAGTCGACGATCTTCTTGTTGAAGCGCTCGCCCGGGATCAGCAGCGGGATGCCTGGGGGGTACGGCGTCAGCAATGAGGTCGTGATGCGGCCCTCGAGCTCGTCGATCGGCACGCGCTCGGTCTTGCGGTGCGCGATGTAGGCGAACGCGTCGCTCGGCTTCATCGCCGGCTGCAGGTCAGACAGATACATCTCGGTCGTCAGCCGCGCGATGTCGCCTTTCGCGTACATCTGGTGAATGCTCTGGCTCAGGTCGCGCAGCCCCATGCGTTCGTAGCGCGGGTGTGCGGCGCAGAACTCGGGCAGGATGCGCCACAGTGGCTGGTTGCGATCGTAGTCGTCCTTGAACTGCTGCAGCGCCGTCAGCAGCGTGTTCCAGCGGCCCTTCGTGATGCCGATCGTGAACATGATGAAGAACGAGTACAGGCCCGTCTTCTCGACGATCACGCCGTGCTCGGCGAGGAACTTCGTGACGATCGCGGCCGGGATGCCGGTGGTCGCGAACTTGCCGGACATGTCGAGCCCGGGCGTGATGATCGTGCACTTGATCGGGTCGAGCAGGTTGAAGCCCTCGGCCAGATCGCCGAAGCCGTGCCACTTCGCGCCCGCCTTCAGCACCCACTCGTCGCTCTTGCCGATGCCGGCGGCGGCGATCTTGTCGGGGCCCCAGACCGTGAACCACCAGTCCTTCTTGCCGTAGTCCTTCTCGACCTTGCGCATCGCGCGCCGGAAATCCATCGACTCGGCGATGCTCTCTTCGACCAGCGCCGGGCCGCCCGGCGCTTCCATCATCGCGGCAGCCACGTCGCAGCTCGCGATGATCGCGTACTGAGGGCTCGTCGAGCTGTGCATCAGGTACGCTTCGTTGAACAGGCTGCGGTCGAGCTTGCGCTCCTGCGAGTCCTGCACCAGCACCTGCGAGGCCTGGCTGATGCCGGCGAGCAGCTTGTGCGTGGACTGCGTCGCGAACACGAGCTGGTCCTTGGGCCGCTTGCGGTTCTTGCCCATCGCATGGAAGCTGCCGTAGAACTTGTGGAAGGCCGCGTGCGGCAGCCAGGCTTCGTCGAAATGCAGCGTGTCGATGTAGCCGTCGAGCGAGTGCTTGATGGTCTCGGTGTTGTAGAGCACGCCGTCGTAGGTGCTCTGCGTCAGGGTCAGGATGCGCGGCTTCACCGCCTTGGCGTCGGTGCCCTTCAGCAGCGGGTTCGCGGCGATCTTCTTCTTGATCGCGGCGGGCGAGAACTCGCTCTCGGGGATCGGGCCGATGATGCCGTAGTGGTTGCGCGTCGGCCGCAGGAACACCGGCACCGCGCCGGTCATGATGATCGCGTGCAGGATCGACTTGTGGCAGTTGCGGTCGACGACGACGACGTCGCCGGGCGCGACCGCGTGGTGCCACACCATCTTGTTGCTGGTGCTGGTGCCGTTGGTCACGAAGAAGCAGTGGTCGGCATTGAAGATGCGCGCCGCGTTGCGCTCGCTCTGCGCGATCGGGCCGGTGTGGTCGAGCAGCTGGCCGAGCTCGTCGACCGAGTTGCAGACGTCGGCACGCAGCATGTTCTCGCCGAAGAACTGGTGGAACATCCGCCCGACCGGGCTCTTCAGGAATGCCACGCCGCCCGAGTGGCCCGGGCAGTGCCACGAGTACGAGCCGTCCTGCGCGTAGTCGACCAGCGCGCGGAAGAACGGCGGCGCGAGGCCGTCCATGTAGCTCTTGGCCTCGCGGATGATGTGGCGCGCGACGAACTCCGGCGTGTCCTCGAACATGTGGATGAAGCCATGCAGCTCGCGCAAGACGTCGTTCGGCAGGTGCTGCGAGGTGCGCGTCTCGCCGTACAGGTAGATCGGCACCTCCGAGTTCTTGAAGCGCACCTCTTCGATGAACTTGCGCAGGTTCAGCACCGCCGGGTCGAGCTCGGGGCCGGACGTGAACTCCTCGTCGTCGATCGACAGGATGAACGCGCTGGCGCGGCTTTGCTGCTGCGCGAACTGGCTCAGATCGCCATAGCTGGTCGCGCCCAGCACTTCGAAGCCCTCCTTCTCTATCGCCGCGGCGAGCGCGCGAATGCCCAGACCCGAGGTGTTCTCCGAACGAAAGTCTTCATCGATGATGACGATGGGGAAGTTGAAACGCAGCATGGGCAGGCCTCGGAAACGTGGGCGCAGGGCAGAGAAAAAACGCGAAGCGCGAAGTGTAGGGCCACTTGATGACGGCCCTACACTGCGCGACGACACACGAGCCGAGGAATTCGAATGGATCTTTCCACACCCACGCTCTGGTGGATCGCCGCCGCGGTGGCGGTCGCCGCCGAACTGGCCACCGGCACCTTCTATCTGCTGATGATCGCGCTCGGCTTGGCGGCGGGCGCGGTGGCGGCGCACCTGGGGTTCGCGGTCAGCGCACAGGTGATCGCCGCCGCGCTGATCGGCGGGGGCGCGACCGCGGTCTGGCACTGGCGGCGCTTCAAGCAGCCGCAATCGGCGCCCTCGCGCGCGAACCGCGACGTGAACCTCGACATCGGCGAAAGCGTGATGGTGCGAGCCTGGGTCGACGACGGCAGCGCGCGCGTGCAGTACCGCGGCTCGGCGTGGACGGCGCGGCTCGCGCCGGGTGCGGCCCGGCATTCCGGCGAGCACCGCATCGTTGCGGTCGAGGGCAACTGGCTCGTGCTCGAACCCGTCAGCAAACCCTGATCCCAGCGCCACTCACCGAAAGCACGCACGCCATGGAATTCGCCCTCATCTTCGCGGTCATCGCCATCCTCTTCATCATCCGCACGATCAAGATCGTGCCGCAGCAGCACGCCTGGGTCGTCGAGAAGCTCGGCAAGTACGACCGCACGCTCACGCCGGGGCTGAAGTTCGTGGTGCCGTTCATCGAACGTGTCGCGTACAAGCACTCGCTGAAGGAGGTGCCGCTCGACGTACCGAGCCAGGTCTGCATCACCAAGGACAACACCCAGCTGCAGGTCGACGGCATCATCTACTTCCAGGTCACCGACCCGATGCGCGCGAGCTACGGCTCGAGCAACTACATCTCGGCGATCACGCAGCTCGCGCAGACGCTGCTGCGTTCGGTGATCGGCAAGATGGAACTCGACAAGACCTTCGAGGAGCGCGACCACATCAACATGTCGGTCGTCGCCGCGCTCGACGAGGCGGCGAGCAACTGGGGTGTGAAGGTGCTGCGCTACGAGATCAAGGACCTGACGCCGCCGGCCGCGATCCTGCACTCGATGCAGGCGCAGATCACCGCCGAGCGCGAGAAGCGCGCGCTGATCGCCGCCAGCGAGGGCCGCAAGCAGGAGCAGATCAACATCGCCACCGGCGAGCGTGAGGCCTTCATCGCGCGCTCCGAAGGGCAACGCCAGGCGGAGATCAACAAGGCGCAGGGCGAGGCGGCGGCCATCATCGCGGTCGCCGATGCCACGGCCGAAGCGATCCGCAAGATCGCCGAGGCGATCCGCTCTCCCGGCGGCGAACAGGCGGTGCAGCTGAAGGTCGCGGAAAGAGCCGTCGAGGCCTATGCGCAGCTGGCGCAGAAGAACAACACGATGATCGTGCCGGGCAACATGACCGAGGTATCGGCGCTGATCGGCACGGCGATGGCGCTGATGAAGGCGCCGGCCGCGCCTCCGGCGGCGCGGTAACGACGCTCCGCGCGCGGTCCACCCGGTGCGCTAAACTCGCAGGCTCCGGAGAGATGGATGAGCGGTTTAAGTCGCACGCCTGGAAAGCGTGTGGGGGCTAATAACCCCCCGCGGGTTCGAATCCCGCTCTCTCCGCCAGTAGCCCAGTAAATACGCGGCTTCCGGCTCGATCACTGAGCCCTACCCAACGTCAGAGCCCGCTGAACCAGTTGTAGCCCTGGTCTTCCCAATAACCACCCGGGTTGGTGTTGGTGACGAAGACCGCGGCGACGTGCTTCGGATTCTTGAAGCCCAGCTTGGTCGGCACGCGCAGCTTCAAAGGGTAGCCGTATTTCGTTGGCAGCGGCTGGGTACCGAAGTCCAGGGTCAGTTGCGTCTGTGGATGCAGTGCCGTTGCCATGTCCAAGCTGGAGTAGTAACGGTCGGCGCACTTGAAGCCGACGTACTTCGCGGTGGTGTCGGCCCCGATGCGTTCGAGGAATGTCTTGAAAGGCACGCCTCGCCAGTCGCCGATCGCGCTCCAGCCTTCGATGCAGATGTGGCGCGTGATCTGGCCCCTCTGCGGCAGCTGGCGAAGCCGATCCAGTGTCCACGCGCTCTTGTCGGCGACGAGACCGGAGACCTCGAGTCGGTAGGTCGAACCGTCGACTTCTGGCGCGTCGAACTCGGGATAGAAGGCATTGAACGGAAACGGCGCGGTGATCTGTCGCGCTTCGTAGGTGGGCGCGAGGCGATTCGGATCGAAGAGCCAGGCCTGCACGCGGTCGTTCCAGCGCGACATCGACCACAGGACCTTGTCCACCTGGTCGTTATCCTGCAGATTGCAGCCCGAGAGCATCGCCAACGCGCCGACGGACAAAGACGAGCGCAGCAGCAGTCTGCGCTCCAGGTTCACGAGTTGGCGGCGATGCTCGGTGAGCTTGATCATGGCTGGGCCTCGCGGGCCGTTGCGCGTCCGCTGATCATCGGCAGGATCGTCCGGGGAACGATCAGCACCAGCAGCAGATGGATCGCGATGAAGCCGGCGATGCCGGCCATCGCGATGAAGTGAACCTCCCGCGCAACGTCATAGCCGCCGAAAAAATCGGTCAGCCAAAAAAGCTGCACGGGCTTCCAGATCGACAGACCCGAGGCCACGACGAAAACCCCGAGCAACAGCACCACGACGTAGAGCAATCGTTGCACGGCGTTGTAGGCACCGAGCCGATGCGGCAGTTTGAATCCAAGCGCCTGACGCAGGTCGCGCGTCAACTCATCAGCGCGTATCGGCCAGAGCACGCGCCGGAAGTGTCCACTGGCGAATCCATAGACGGTGTAGACCAGCCCGTTCATGACCAGCAGCCACATGGCCGCGAAGTGCCAGGCGATCGAGCCGCCGAGCCAGCCGCCGACCGTGGCCCAGGCCGGAAAGCTGAACGCAAAAATCGGCGACGCGTTGTAGATGGCCCAGCCGCTCATCAGCATGCAGACCATCGCGAAGGCATTGACCCCGTGCGCCACGCGCACAGGCAACGGATGAATCGGGCGGCGCCGCGTCATCACATCGGCGGTGTGACGCCGTTCTTGCCGGCCGAGATGGCCAGCGCGGTCAGGCTCGCGTCGGTCTCCCTCTTCGCGAACAGCACGACCTTCACGCCAGGCGCGAGCAGCGAACGATCGCCGGGCACGAGGTTGACGATCGGCACGTCGTCCGGCACGACGACCTTCTTCTCGCCGCCCTTGTACTGCACGGTGAAGGTGCGGCCCGCGCCCGCGACGACACTCCCCACACTCCCGTTGGTCATCGTGCTGTTCTTCTCCAGATCCCAGGGCCGGTGCCCGTCGCCGGTGCCGGCCATTTCGGGCGGGAAGACATGGATCTCGAGTGCTTTCAGTGTGCCGTCGGGCTGCGGCGTCGCGGCGGTGCCGATGTAGCTGCCGGCCTTGACGTCGCTGACCTGCGCCAGCGTGACACCGCGAACCGGGGTGTCCTTGCCGAGGTGGATCGAAAGGTCTTCGCCGCGGTTCGTGTGCACCTTCAGCGAATCGGCGTCGACGGCGGTGATGGTGCCGCGCACGCCGAGTGGTTTGGCAACGGCCTGGGCCATTGCTGCCTGACCAACGGTCAACAAGGCGCTTGCCAGAAGCAGGCGCGCGAGCACGCCATCGAGCAACCTGCGTGGGGCTGAACTGTTCATCGCTTGATCTCTCGGGTGTTGGACACGAGAAGACGATAGGTGATGCGTCGGGTCCCGCAGCTGACCGAAAAATTACTTTACGTGCGCGAGGCGTCCCGTGCTGCACGGTGTCGACCTGCGCTTGACGGAATGCCTCTCCTGGCGGTGAGGGTGCTCTCGAATGGGAGACGGTTGATTTGATCTAGAATCGTTAGACAGCTAATGATGATGGATCGATGAAACAACCTTCGATCGAGGAACGTTTTTCAAGCGCGCTGCACAACACGGCGCGCGGCTGGAGACTCTTGGTCGACCGGCGCTTGAAGGACCTCGGCATGAGTCAGGCGAGCTGGCTGACGGTGGCGGTTGCCGCCAAGTCGAAAGTGCCGCTGGCGCAGATCGAACTCGCCAATCGCGTCGGCGTGGAGGGCGCGACGATGGTCGCGATGCTCGACCGGCTCGCGAAGGCCGGGTTGATCGTGCGAGTGCCCTCCGAAGCCGATCGCCGCGTCAAGCTGGTAACGCTGACGGCCGAAGGCCTGGCGCTCTACGACAAGGTGCGGATCGAGGCGAACGCCGTGCGCAAGCAACTGCTCAGCGGCATCGATCCGAAGCTGCTGCTTGCGGCTACCGAGTTGCTCGAGAAGCTGCAGGGGGTCGTGGAGGAAGCGCCATGAGCGCCGTCTTGTCGGCGACCGAGATCCCGATGGAGCCGGTGCCCATCAATCGCCGCATGATCACTGGCTCGGTGATGCTCGCCACCATCATCCAGGCGCTCGACACGACCATCGCGAACGTCGCCCTGCCGCACATGCAGGGCAGCCTCTCGGCCTCGCAGGATCAGATCACCTGGGTGCTCACGTCGTACATCGTCGCGGCGGCCATCGCGACGCCGCTGACCGGCTGGCTCTGCGACCGTTTCAGCCAGAAGAAGGTGTTTCTCGTGTCGGTCGCGGGCTTCACGCTCGCGTCGCTGCTCTGCGGCGTCGCCGGTTCGCTTGCCGAGATCGTCGCAGCGCGATTGCTGCAGGGCCTGTTCGGCGCGGCGCTGGTGCCGTTGTCGCAGGCCGTGATGCTCGAGATCAATCCGCCCGAGAAGCGCGGCTCGGCGATGGCGATCTGGGGCGTCGGCGTGATGGTCGGGCCGATCCTCGGGCCGAGCCTCGGCGGGTGGCTCACCGACAGCTACGACTGGCGCTGGGTCTTCTTCATCAACCTGCCGATCGGCGCGCTCGCGTTCTACGGCATCTGGCGCTACATCCATCCGGTCAAGGCAGCGCGCTCGATGCGCTTCGACATGTTCGGCTTTGCAGCGCTGAGCCTCTCGATCGGCGCGCTGCAGATGCTGCTCGACCGCGCGCAGGAGAACGACTGGTTCTCGTCGACCGAGACCTGGGTCGAGTTCCTGATCTTCATCATCTCGTTCGCCTTCTTCGCGGTGCACACGGCTTTCACGCCGGCCAGCCAGTCGTTCTTCGACTACCGGCTGCTGAAGAACCGCAACTACGTGACCGGGCTCGTCTTCATCTTCATCGTCGGCGCGGTGCTCTATGCAACGCGCGCGCTGACGCCGCCGATGCTGCAGTCGCTGATGAACTACCCGGTCGCACTGGTCGGCCTGGTCACGGCGCCGAGCGGCGCGGGAACGATGTTGGCCATGCTCATCGTCGGCAGGATGGTCGGCAAGGTCGACCTGCGCGCCTTGCTGCTGGGCGGCTTCGCGGTCGTCGCGTTCTCGCTGTGGCAGATGACCGGCTACACGCTGGTGCTGTCGCAGAGCGACATCGTCTGGCCCGGAGTAATTCAAGGCGTCGGGCTCGGCATGGTGTTCGTGCCGCTGAGCGCGGCGACCTTCGCGACGCTCGAGCCCGCGATGCTCTCGCAGGGCACGGCGATCTACAGCCTGATCCGCAACATCGGCAGCAGCATCGGCATCTCGCTGGTGCAGACGCTGCTGGTCCGCAATGCCGCGATCGCGCATTCGTCGCTGGTGCAGACGATCAACACCGCGGGCGCCGCGGGAGCGCTTTCGAGCCCGGCCTACGACGTCGCCAGGACCAGCGGCCTCGCCCTGCTCAACGCCGAGGTGACCCGCCAGGCGACGATGATCGCGTACGTCGACGACTTCAAGCTGATGCTGATCCTGACGCTGGCGGTGATCCCGCTGCTGTGGCTGATCAAGCCGGCGTCGAAGAAGTCCGGCAGCGTGGAGGTGGCGCACGCGGCGATGGATTGACGCACTACATGTTTCTTGACAAAACGACCGCGTACTTTGCGCATCGTCGTTGAACCCATCGACCGCTCCACGGCATTGACCGCCAGGCAGCCACTTCGGCCCGCCACAACACGGAGCAGTTGATGAATCTCTATCGAACCGGTGGTCCCACGCTGTGCGCCAGCCTGGTCTTGTCGCTGTTGGCTGCCTGCGGTGGCGGTGGTGGTTACTCCGGCATGCCCGGAACCCCCGGCTATCCGGGCGGCGCTACCGGCACCAGCCCCACCACGCCGACAAGCGGCAACGCTTACGCATTGCGCAACCTCGTGTCGGACGGCACGAGCACAACCTACACCGATCCTTCGCTCGTCAACGGCTGGGGCATCGCCTTCAACCCACAAGGTTTCGTCTGGGTATCGGATGCCGGCACGTCGACGTCGACGCTGTACGACGGCAACGGCGTGCCTCAGTCGCTGGTCGTCGACATCCCGGCCGGCAGCGTCGGCCCCGCGGTACCGACCGGCATCGTGTTCAACGGCAGTACGGACTTCAAGGTCAGCCAGGCCGGCGCCGTCGGCGCGAGCCCATTCATCTTCGTCGGGGCGACGGGCACGATCGCAGGCTGGTCGCCGACGGTGAACATGACGAACGCGATCCAGGTCTTCGACGGCGGCGCGAACCACGACTCCTTCACCAGTGCCGCGCTCGCCAGCCAGGGCGCAGCCAACTTCCTCTATGTCGCGGACTTCCGCAACGCCGCGGTCGACGTGTTCGACAGCAACTTCGCACCTGCGAGCGCGGCCGGGGGCTTCAACGATCCGAACTTGCCGGCCGGCTATGCACCCTTCGGCCTGCAGACGATTGGCGGCAACATCTACGTGAGCTATGCCATGCAGGATGCGCAGGCCGCGCGCTCGACCAGCGGGCCTGGCCTGGGCATCGTCGACGAGTTCGACAGCAGTGGCACGCTGATCAAGCGGTTGATCACGGGCGGCGCGCTGAATGCGCCCTGGGGCATGGCGATGGCGCCCGCCACCTTCGGCAAATTTGCCGGCGCGCTGCTGGTGGGCAATTTCGGCGACGGCACGATCAACGCGTTCGACCCGACCAGCGGTGCCATGCTGGGCACGCTGAGCACGGCCGCCGGCACACCGATCGTGATCGACGGCCTGTGGGGCATCGCCTTCGGCAACGACCTCAACAGCCAACCGAGCAACACCTTGTTCTTCGCAGCCGGGCCGAGCCAGGAGCAGCACGGGGTGTACGGAAGGATCGACGTTCAGTGATCCGGAGGACGCTGGCCATGGCCTTCGCCGTGGCCGCCAACGCCGTCACCCACGCCGACACCGCGAGCTACAGTGCCGACCCGTCGCACACATTCGTGACGTTCGAAGTGAAGCACTTCATCTCTACGACGCGGGGGCGTTTCGATAAGAAGGAAGGCAGCATCAGCATCGACCGCGCGGCGAGAACCGGCAAGGTCGATGTCACGATCGAGACGAGTTCGATCGACACGGGCATCGCGGCGCTCGACACGTACCTGAAGAGCAAGCACTTCTTCAACACCGCAGAAGCACCGACCGCCACTTTCAGCGGCGACAAGTTCAGCTTCGACGGCGACAAGGTCACCGGTGTGTCCGGCACGCTGACGATGCTCGGCAAGACCTTGCCGGTCGCACTGAAGGCCACCGGCTTTGACTGCTACCAGAGCCCGCTTTTCAAGCGCGAGGTCTGCGGCGGAGACTTCGAGACCACGATCGCACGCAGCCAGTGGGGCATGTCGTATGGCGTCGACTACGGCATCGGCGACAACATCCGGTTGCTGATCCAGATCGTGGCAATCAAGCAGTAACAAAGAAGCGCACCGTTGCAGCGATCCCAGCGCACCCGTGAGGATGCGGTGCCGATCGCCCGGAACCAAATCGCGCCTTCGACGACTTCAGGCGCCGGAGGGCCACTTCGGCGTGTTTCTTCGAGGGTGGTGCACCGTGCTCAAACCAGGGTTCGAAAACTCTGGTAGCCGACATAGAAGCCAACCAGCAGGATCAAGCCGCCGGAGAAGTACGGCGCCTTCCGGGCGAATTCGCCGAAACCGCTCCAGCGGTTTGACACGTGTTTGACGCTCAGGGCCGCGAGCACGCCGGACATCACCATCGTCAGCGCCAAGCCGACGCTGAAACCCAAGACCAACGTGGCGCCCAGTGCGATCTTCTTCAGTTGCAGGCACAGCAGCAGCACGGTGATCGAAGCCGGGCACGGAATCAGCCCGCCCGTCAGGCCGAACATGACGATCTGGCCCGTCGTCACGTCCCGATTGGCGAAGCGGCGCCGGATGTCGTCTGCGTGGGCCAGCTCGTGCGGGTCCTGATAGCCGGGTGCCGCGACGTCCGGGCCTGTGTAGTCCTTGATGGCGTGGTGATGGTGGTGATGGTGGTGATGGTGGTGATCCTCGACGAACTTCACGTCGTCATCGTGGCTGTCATGGGCGTACGCGGTGGTGCCATGCTGTTGTCGCCACGTGCGCCACAACATCCACAGCGCGACGCCGACGATGAGCACGGCAGACGCCAGTTGAAGATAGGGCTCACCGGTCTCGGCGCTCCACCTTTGGCCGTAGTACATCCCGCCCAGCGCGATGAGCCATACGACCGCGGTGTGCGAGATCGTGGCCGACAGCCCCAGCAGGATGGCCTGCGTCTGCGTGCCGCGAATGGCGACGATGAACGCGGCCATCATGGTCTTGGAGTGGCCGGGCTCGAGGCCATGCAGTCCGCCCAGCACGATTGCGCTGGGGACGAACAGCCAGGCGTTGCCCGCGCCCTGTCGCAGCAGCGTAGAGAACTCGGTCATGAGACGGTCCTACAGGTACTTGGTGATGGCCTTGAACTCGCGGATGGTGTCGTCTGCGTGCTTGGAGCCGTCTCGCACCGCGTGATCGAGGCAGTGGTCGATGTGGTCGTGCACCAAGGTCTTCTTGGCGTTGCCGACCGCGCTCTCGACGGCCTGAAGCTGCTGGGCGATCTCGAGGCAGCCGCGCCCCTCTTCCAGCATCGCGATGATGCTCTTGAGGTGACCATCGGCGCGCTTGAGGCGCTTGATGATGTCGGGATGGGAGGTATGCGTTGTCATGCGCAGCATCCTATCCTACTGGATAGGATACTGCGCGCAAGGCGCTGCGGTTTGCCGAAGATTTTCGGCACGTCATGCGCGCGCAGCCGTCCCAAACAGCATGTTGCTGCGGGCGCTTTCCGTATCCTTTCCGTGCGGTCTGTCGCCTTCAACCAATACTGCCCCGGAGTCTCCTCGCATGAATCTCTCCAAAGTTTTCGTTGTCGCGGTCGCCAGCGCGATTGCCACTTCGTCAGTGCACGCCCACGGCATCTGGTTCGCTCAGCGCTCTACCCAGCTGGCACTGATCTACGGTGTGGGCGCCGATGACCTCGACGCCGTCAAACGTCTGCCGCTCGTGAAGAGCGTCGCCGGATACGACACCGAGTGGAAGTCCGTGCCGACGAAATTGCGGGTCGCGGGGCCCTTGGTTCTCGTCGACAGCGACAGCCAGCCGACCGTGGTCGCCGCAGTTCTCGAAAACGGCATCTGGAGCAAGACGCCCGACGGCGAGTGGCACAAGAAGGGCAAGGACGAAGTCCCGACGGCCACCACCAGCGAGAAGACCATCAAGTACGCGGTGGCCATTCGCGGGGAGCTGAAGTCACCCGTGCCGGCGCTCCCCGATCAGACCTTGCAGATCGTTCCGGTCGATGCGGCGCTGCCCGCAGAAATGGGCAAGCCGTTGAAGATGCGCGTGCTGTTCAAAGGCAAGCCAGTGGGTGGCGCACTGGTGCAGAACGACTACGTCAACGACCCCGACGGCCAGCCTGTGAAGAGCGCGGCCGACGGCGGTGTCACCGTCAACATTCGCAATCAGGGGCTGAATGTCGTGGCCGTGACGTTCTATGGCCCGCCGGACGAGCCCACCAAGATCGACAAGATCGAATACCGGGCGACCCTGTCGTTTGTGCTGCCGCATGCGCCAGAGGAGTGACGGCCAGGCCGGCGAAGCGAGAGGGCTCATCCAGCGCCGCCCGTTCAAGTGCGCGATCGTGTTCCAAAGGATTGAGCGATGAGTTTCTCGTCATGGAAGAAGTTGCCTCCTGCGCTCGCGCTGGGCCTGTCGATGCTGGCGTTCAACGCGCCGATCCAGGCCCATGGCAGCGCGAAGCCAGAGCACGGCGGTGTCGTCCAAATCGCTGGCGAAACCTTGCTCGAGCTGGTGGTGCGCCCCGACGGTGTTGCCTTGTACCTGAAGGACGACGATGACGAAGTGGCCAGCGCCGACATGACCGCCAAGCTGACAATTGTCAGCAGGGGCGCAAAAACGGAAGTGCCCATGCAGGCGGCCGCCGGCAACAAGTTCGAAGCCAAGGGCCTGAAGGTCGTGAGCGGCTCCAAGGTGAGCGTGTTGGTGGTCAACAAGAGCACGCAGGCCAAGGTCGGCGCAACGTTCAGCGTCGATTGAGCGGATGCCGATCGGACGCGCTGATGAAACGAATCCCCTCGCTTCGCTCGCCCACGCGTGGCGCGGTCGACGCCTGTGCTGGTCTTTGGCCAAGGACCAAGCTGATGACTCCCGGATGGTCCGTTTACCTCGTACCGATCGCGCTCGCCCTGCTGAGCGCATCCGAGGCATCCGCGCACGGCGTGTCCGACGACGACAAGTCGTTCATCCAGGGGAATCCGGGTATCAGCATCGGCCCGTACATCTACCTCGGTGCCAAGCACATGGTGACCGGCTACGACCACCTGCTCTTCCTGTTCGGGGTCATCTTCTTTCTCTACCGCCTAAAAGACGTCGCGAAGTACGTGACGCTCTTCGCCGTGGGGCACAGCACGACCTTGCTGCTGGGCGTGCTCGCGAACATCCACGCGAGTGCCTATCTGGTCGACGCCATCATCGGCCTGTCCGTGGTCTACAAGGCGTTCGACAACCTGGGCGGACTGCGCAAGATCCTGGGCTTTGTGCCCAACCAGAAGATGGCTGTGCTGGTCTTCGGCTTCTTTCACGGCTTCGGCCTGGCGACGAAGATCCAGGAGATGTCGATCTCCCCCGATGGGCTGCTGGCGAACCTCGTCAGTTTCAACGTGGGCGTGGAGATCGGTCAGTTCCTTGCGCTCAGCCTGATCCTGATTCTGATGACCCTGTGGCGCCGTACACCCGCCTTCCAACGCCAGGTCGTGGTGGCGAACGCCGGGTTGATGTGTGCCGGCTTCGTCCTGATCGGCTACCAGCTCTCCGGCTTCTTCATCAGGCAAGCGACATGAGCACGACCTTCAACCCGGTGACGGCTGCGATCCCTTTTGAAACATCGACGCGCACCCTGACGATCGCGGTGGCCGCGGCCCTGCTGGGCGCGTTGTTGATCTTGATCCTGTTCGTGCTGCCCGCCGAACGCGGCATCGATCCGACGGGCATCGGCTCGGCCCTCGGCCTGGCACAGATGCGCGGCAACGCCTCGGAGTCCAAGGGAGCGGCCATGCCGACGGAGGCGAATTCCACCGCCGCGCCCGAACGACAAAGCAAACAAACCATCTCGAAGGCCACAGCCTTGCGATCCGACGACATGACGGTCGTCCTGAAACCGCACACGGGAACGGAGATCAAGGCGCTGATGCGCACTGGCGACCACTTGGTTTTCCGTTGGGAGGCCACCGGGCCGGTGACCATGGACATGCACGGCGAGCGACCGAACGCCGGCGATGAGTTCACCCGCTATTGGAAGGAAGCCGCCCAGACGAGTGCACAGGGTGCGTTCACAGCTCCTTTCGATGGCCGCCACGGGTGGCACTGGCGCAATCGTTCCGAGAAGGACGTGACGATCAGGGTGCACACGGTGGGCTTCTACGAGTCGCTCATTCAGCCGCACTAAGACGGTTCGGAGTCCTGCTGGCTCGGCAATTCATCTGGTCGCATCCCGTTGTGGAGCACGAACTCGCACCACGCTCGAGCAAGGTGCACCAGCACGCGATTTTCGGCAGCGATGACTGGTGCTGCCGGCGAAATCCACAGGACATTGCGCACAGATCGCCGCGAACGGCAGAGTCTGTACTTTGCCACTTTCATAATTTCGACATGCCTCGCCGCCTCATCGTCATTGCGCTGTTGCTGTCAATGCTGATGCAGGCCACCGCTTTCGGCAGTTCCGCGGCGGGAGTGGGCAGCGGCCAGGCGGCGCTGCACTCGGTGTTGCACTGGGCCGGTCTGGGGCATCACCACCATCGTCGGCCACCTGCGCTCTCCAGCAACGCCGATCTCACAAGTTCCAACGCAGGCGAAACCTTGCATGTGTCCGCCGTCGCCGACACCGCGTGGACTACCCTCGATCAGGATCAGTCGCGGGAGTCGACCCGGCATCTTCTGATGGATGGGTACGTCAACGGCGCGGCGATGATCCCTTCGTGGTTCGAAGCCTTGCCGGTCGCCCTGCCGCGCCCTGCCCCGCTCTGCTACGACACCGAGAGGGTGCCCGCCACGCCCTTCCTCGAAGGCTTGCGAAGACCACCTCGGCTGCTTGCCTGAGGTCGCGCTTTACTCCCGCACCACACGTCGCTGACGTGCCCGGTTCGCGGTGAAGTATTCGGCGGTAGCGAGCGCTGCGCCGCCGTGGGTACCAGGCTGCACGCACGTGCGTGCGTGCAGCAGTGGCCCCGCCACGCCTGCAATCTGAGTCTCTGTGCCCCTCCAAACCCCCAGGAGCCTGATCACTATGTCCACCCGATATTTCCTTCGCACCGCCATCCAGGCAGCGGCTTGTCTCGCCTGCAGCCCGTCGCTGTGGGCCGCCGACACCGTGCCCCCACCTGCCGATGCGGCGTCGAGCCCCACTGCGAACACGGCGACGACGACACTCGGCACCGTCGAAGTCAAGATGGTCAAGCAGCCGTACCGCAACATTTCGGCCACGGGCGCCACGAAGAACGACGCGCTGATCAAGGACCTGCCGATGAGCGTGCGCGTGATCACGGCAGACCTTTTGTCGGACGCCGGCGTCACGGATCTTTCGGGCGCGCTCGACCTCAGCAGCGGCATCTCGCGCCAGAACAACTTCGGTGGGCTGTGGAACAGCTACTCGATGCGCGGCTTCACCGGTGACCCGAACTTCGGCTCCGACTACATGGTCAACGGCTTCAATTCGAGCCGTGGCTACAACGGCCTGCGCGACGGCGCCAACACCAACACCGTCGAAGTGCTGAAGGGGCCGTCGTCCGCACTGTACGGCCGCGGCGAGCCGGGGGGTACGGTCAACATCACGACCAAGAAGCCGCTGTTCCAGCCAGCACAGACGGTCGAGCTCTCGGCGGGCAGCTTCAACACCTGGCGCACCGCCGTCGATCTGACCGGGCCGGTGGGCGAGGCCGTCGCCTATCGCCTGAATGCGGCCTTCGAGGACGGCGACAGCTTCCGCGACACGGTGCACGCCAGGCACTACCTGGTCTCGCCCTCGTTCGTGTGGATGCTGTCGGACAACACGACGCTGTCTTATGAGGTCGAGGCGGTGCAGCAGAAGGCGCCCTTCGACCGCGGTGTCCTGGCGGTCAACAACCAACTCGGCGTGGTCCCGGTGTCGCGCTTCCTCGGTGAACCGGGCGACGGAGACATGACCATCAAATCCCTCGGGCACCAGATCTTCCTGCAGCACGACTTCAACGACGACTGGTCGCTGCAGACGGGCTTGAGCTACCGGAAGAGCTCGCTGACGGGCTACTCGACCGAGGCCAGCGCGCTGCAATCGGACCTGCGCACGCTGTGGCGCCAACGGCGCTTCCGCGACTACAACGCCACGGATATCTCGGGGCGCTTCGAGGTGCTGGGCAAGGTCGCCACCGGCCCGGTCAAGCACAGCCTGCTCTTCGGCGTCGATGCCTACAGATTTGACGACGACCGCTACCAGATGCGCGGCAGGCCGTCGGCCACGACAACAACCTACGCCATCGACATCTACGATCCCATCTACGGCGCATCAGTTGCGCCGACCCTGGTGCCGATCACCAACAGCCAGGAGCGGCAGCGCGCGCGCGCCGTGTACGCCCAGGACCAGCTGGAGTTCTCGGAACAATGGAAGGCGCTGGTCGGCGTGCGCTACGACAAATACGACCAGACCGTGACGGACCTCATCAACGCAAAGGCCCCCCAGCAATCGCCGAGTGCCACGAGCCCGCGTGTAGGCCTCGTCTACCAGCCGACCAAGATGCTGTCGCTGTACGCCACCGCGTCCAAAGGCTTCCGACCGAACAGCGGCGCCAGCGTTGCGGGTGACCCGTTTCCGCCGGAGACCAGTCGCTCCTACGAAGTCGGCGCGAAGTTGGACTCGGCCGACAGCAAACTCACTGGCACGTTGGCGGTCTACCAGATTCGCAAGAAGAACGTGCTGACCACCGATCCCAATCCCGCGAACATCAACTACTCGATCGCGGTGGGAGAGGTCGAGAGCAAAGGCGTCGAGCTGGACGTCTCGGGCGAGATCGTGGCCAACCTTCGTCTGTCGGCCGCGTATGCCTATACCGATTCCAGGGTGACGAGCAGCACCCCGGCGGCTGCAGGCACCGGGCTCGCGGAGGGCCGGCGCTTCCCGAACGTGCCGAGAAACATGGCCAACGTGTTCGGGACTTACTACATCCCACTGTCCAACGGGCAACGCGCGTCCATCGGTGGCGGCGTGAACTACGTCGGGGAACGCCTGGGCTCGGTCGATGCGAACGACGCCTTCACACTGCCGGCGTACACGGTGTTCAAGCTCGTCACCTCGTACACCGTCAACAAGCACCTGCGTCTGTCGCTGGACATCGACAACCTGTTCAACAAGGCGTACTACGCGAGTTCCTACAGTTCGCTGTGGGTCTACCCGGGCACGGAGCGCAAGTTCACGGCGACGGCTCAGTACAAGTTCTGAGGCAAGGCACGCGGTGCGGTCCGCGAGCGGGCCGCACCCGTCATTTCGAGGACCACTCATGTCTTCTACAGCAACGCTATCGGTAGTCCGGGCTGCCCCCGCCGAGGTTCGAGATGCGGCCACGGCGCATCGGTCGCGCATCACCTCGATCGACGCCTTGCGCGGCCTGGTGATGATCATCATGCTGCTCGACCATGTGCGCGAGACGCTCTATCTGCACTTCCAGGTGACCGACCCGATGGCGGTCCCCGGTACCGCGCCGGAGGTGTTCTTCTCGCGCCTGGCCGCCCACTTCTGCGCGCCTGCATTCGTGTTCCTGACTGGGCTGTCGGCGTGGCTCTACGCCCACCCGCCCTCGGGTGTGCCGCGGCCGGTACGCAGCTTCCTGCTCAAGCGTGGGCTGCTGCTGATCGCGCTCGAATTCACGGTGATCAACTTCTCGTGGAGCGGCACGTTCAACATCATCTACATGCAGGTGATATGGGCCATCGGCTTCAGCATGGTCGTGCTGGCCTTGCTGTCGGGCCTTCCGCGCTGGTTCCTCGCCGGGCTGGGTTTCTTGATCGTCTTCGGGCACAACGCGTTCGCAGGCATCGTGGTGCCGCCCGAGAGTGGCTGGTACCTGCCCTGGACGCTGATGCTGCACCGCGGCTGGGCTGTGGCCGAAGGAGCCGTGCGCGTCAAGCTCACCTATCCGGCGCTGCCCTGGGTCGGCGTCATCCTGCTCGGCTATTGCTTCGGGCCGATGTTCGCCTCGCGCATCGACGGACGCGCGCGCCAGCGCGTGCTGATCGCGGTCGGCCTCTCCTGCCTCGCGCTGCTGCTGCTTCTGCGCGGATTCAACATCTACGGCGAAAATCTGCCGTGGGCGCACGGCGACAGCGCGGTGTCGACGGTCATGTCATGGCTCAACTTCACCAAGTACCCGCCGTCGCTGGACTTCCTGCTGATGACGCTCGGGATCGGCCTGCTGGTGTTGGCCGGGCTCGAATTTGCGGACAACGGACTGACCCGCGTGTTCTCGACCTTTGGCGGTGCGCCGATGTTCTATTACATCGTGCACCTGTACTTCCTGATGATTTCCTACAAGGTGCTGCTGGTCACCTTCGGCCCCAATCAGGGCACGCGCTTCGGGGTCGATCGCGACGCGTTCTGGATCGTGTGGGTGGTGTGGCTGGCGCTCGTGCCACTGCTCTATCTCCCGTGTCGCGCTTTCGCTCGCTACAAGCGCAGTTCCAAGCAGGCCTGGGTCAAGTATTTCTGAAACTTGTACCGGTCTCCGGTGGGGGCCACCTTGTGCACGGACCGCTGCACTTGAGCCGCCGCGCATCCGTGGCCGCTCAAGTCAACCGAATCCAGCGTCCGATTGATGGGATTCGCGCCCAGGCCGCGCTGGAACGATCGACCGATCTTGGGAACGCCGTGTCAATCGGTCAAGGCCGATGGGGTCTGCTCCTCGCGGCTTGATCTGCGGCAAGGTTGCGAACACCTGCTCGTGCGACCCTGAGGCCGCGGTGCGCAGGCACGCATGACAGACGCCACCACGCCATTCATTCAAGACGAAACGCACACGACCATGACCATCCGCCACCTCGATCGCCTGCTGGAGCCCGCATCGATCGCGGTCATTGGTGCATCGGACCGCCCGGGAAGCGTCGGCGCCACCGTGTGGCGGAATCTCCGAGCCGGTCGTTTCGACGGGCCGGTCTACGCCGTCAATCCAAAGCACGCGGCGCTCGATGGCCAGCCCGTCTTTGCGCGCCCGGCAGACCTGCCGCAAGCGCCCGATCTCGCCGTGCTGTGCACCCCTCCCGACAGCATCGCGGATCTGATCGATCAGCTCGGCCGCCTCGGCACGCGCGCCGCCATCGTGATGACCGCAGGGCTCAGCGCCGCACAGAAGCAGGCGATGCTGGCCGCCGCCCGGCCGCACGTCCTGCGCGTTCTCGGCCCCAACTGCCTCGGGTTGTTGACTCCCCACCTCGGACTCAACGCGAGCTTCGCCCACACCGACGCACTGGCTGGCGACATCGCCTTCGTCTCGCAGTCTGGCGCGCTCGTCACCGCGGTCCTCGACTGGGCCAAGACGCGCCGCGTCGGCTTCTCGCACATGATCTCGCTGGGCGAGCACGCCGACGTCGACTTCGGCGACCTGCTGGACCACCTCGCAAGCGACGGCCGCACCCGCTCGATCCTTCTCTACATCGAATCGATCGAGGCACCGCGCAAGTTCATGTCGGCCGCCCGCGCCGCAGCGCGCAACAAGCCGGTGATCGTCGTGAAGGCCGGGCGCGCGGGCAACGGACTGCAAGCCGCCGCTTCCCACACCGGCGCGCTGGCGGGTTCGGATGTGGTGATCGATGCCGCGATCCGGCGCGCCGGAATGCTTCGGGTCGACACCTTGCAAGATCTCTTCATGGCCGCCGAAACGCTGGCCCGCTTCGGCAGCAATCGTGACGACGCGCTGACGCTGATGACCAACGGCGGCGGCGCCGGCGTGCTGGCGGCCGATGCGGCGGCGCTGGCCGGGGTTCCGCTGCGCGCGTTGAGCGACCGTGTTCGCGGCGAGCTCGATGCCGTGCTGCCGCCGACGTGGTCGCACGCGAACCCCATCGACATCATCGGCGACGCGCCGGTGCGCCGCTACACCGACACGCTGCAGGCACTGCTCGCCGATCGCGACAACGGTGCCGTGCTGTTCATGCATGCGCCCACCGCCATCGTGCGCAGCGACGACATTGCCCGCGCCTGCGCCCCACTCGTGCGCCAGGCGCCCGGTCGCGTGATGGCCTGCTGGCTGGGGGACGCTGCGGTCGCCGATGCGCGACACATCTTCGAAGACGCCGGCGCAGCCGACTATGCGACGCCCGAGGAGGCCGTGCGCGCCTTCGCGATGCTCTCGACCTATCGCCGCAACCAGGCCATGCTGCTGGAAGCGCCGACCGCGAGCGAGAACGGGCCACCCGACATCGCCGCGGCGCGAGCGACCATCGACGCGGCTCTCGCAGCCGGGCGCGAGATGCTCGATGAGTTCGAATCCAAGGCGCTGCTGAAGGCCTACGGCATCCCGACCGTGTCCACGCTGGCCGTCGTCGGCCAGTCGCCCAGTTCGGCCATCGCCGCAGCGCGCGCGCTCGGCTACCCGGTCGCGTTGAAGATCCTGTCGCCGGACATCAGCCACAAGTCCGACGTCGGCGGCGTGTGCCTGAACCTGCGCGACGACGGCGAACTCGAGCGCGCGGCGAGCGACATGCTGGCTCGGGTGCGTACCGCACAGCCGAACGCGCGGATTGACGGCTTCACGGTCCAGTCGATGGCGAGCCGGCCGTTCGCGCGGGAGCTGATCGTCGGCGCGAGTGTCGATCCGGTGTTCGGTCCGGTGCTGCTGTTCGGTCAGGGTGGCACCGCCGTCGAGGTGATCGCCGATCGTGCGGTCGCGCTGCCGCCGCTGAACCGTGTGCTGGCCAACGAGCTCATCTCGCGCACGCGCGTCGCCAAGCTGTTGGCCGGGTATCGCGACCACCCGCCCGCCAAGCTCGACGCCATCTGCGACGTGCTGATCGCGCTGTCGCAGATGCTGGCCGACCTGCCCGAATTGGCGGAGCTCGACATCAATCCGCTGTGGGCCGATCACAACGGCGTGATCGCGCTCGATGCGCGCGTGCGCGTGAGCCGCAGGTCGCTCGCGGGCGCGGGCCATTTCGCGATCACGCCGTATCCGGCCGAACTCGCGCGGGCGGTGACCTGGCAAGGCGAGTCGATCCTGATTCGTCCGATTCGCCCGGAAGATGAGGCGCAGCATCGGGGCTTTGTCGAGCAGCTGCGCCCGAACGATCTTCGACTGCGCTTTTTCAGCGTGCGCAGGGAGCTGCCTCGCAGCGAACTCGCGCGACTGACGCAGATCGACTATGCGCGCGAGATGGCCTTCATCGCGATTCGCACGCTGCCTGACGGTTCGGTGCAGACGATCGGGGTCGCGCGGGCCGTGACCGACCCGGACAACGTCGACGCGGAGTTCGCGATCATCGTTCGCTCGGACCTGAAGGGCCGCGGCCTCGGGCACCTGCTGATGCAGACGCTGATCGACTTTCTGAAGCAGCGCGGCACGCGACGTCTGATCGCGCTGGTGCTGCGCGAGAACGCTGCGATGCGCACGCTGGCGTGTTCGCACGGCTTCGTTCTGGACGAGGCCGGTTCCGACTGCGATGCGCTTCGATTCGTGCTGACGCTGACACGCGACCAAGGGGAACATTCATGAATCGCTTCTTCGCGCGGGGCACAGGCGCGGCGCTGGCATTGGGATTCTGTCTTGGACACACCCACGCTGCGACCGGGCTGAGCACGGCCGCAGCGAGTTCGTGGTCGCTGCGCACCGATTCGAGGGCATGAGCGAAGTCACCGAACTGGACTTCGGTTTCGATGCGCTGGGGTCTGCGGACATGCGATGGTCCGGTGGGGCGCGTGCTGCGTTGCGCAGCGATCTTCAACGCGGCACGGAGTCGTATGTCGTGACGTATCACGATCTCGCCGTCACCCGCGGCTCGCACACGATGCGCTGGAGCTTCAGCGTCGACATGGTGCGCCCGCCCACCGGAAACCAGCTCGCGCGCGTCAAGGGCGCGATGACCGTCGACGGCTTGCCGTTGCAGCTGCGCCAGGACGAGCCGTTCGTGATCGCGGTCGACGGACACCCGAGATCCGGCCAGGTGACCGCGAGCGACAAGCGCGGTGCGCGCTTGCAGATTGAGGCCCAGCGCCGCCGGTATGCCTATCGCTTCTTCCGCGCCGGCAACGCCGCCGACACGCCCGATGCGACGTCGGAAAGCAATCCTTACGGCACGCGCTGACGGCCAACTCGCCGGCCGGCGCAATCCTGCTTGTTTCGGCAGGGCGTCGCGGTTTCGCCGGCTTGCGCCACATCAATCCAGGCGCGGTCGTCCGCCCGAACAATCGTGGACAAGCCTCAGGAGCGCGCCATGACCTATCGCAGCCTTCTCGTCCTGCTCGACCACACGGCGGCCTGCGCTGCCCGCACCCGGTGCGCGATGCGGCTCGCCAAGGAGCTGGATTGCCACCTCGTCGGCCTCGCGCCGACCGACCTGATCGATCTGCCGGCCGTACCGAAAGCGGCGGCTTCGCTCAATGAATATGCCGCGCTGGTGTGGGATGCGCTGCGCGCCCAGGCCGAACGAGCCGCGGACTCCTTCCGCGACGCATGTCGTGCGGCGGACGTCAAGTCGTTCGAAGCGGTCATCGACGAGGCCAGCAAGGTCGAATCGCTGGTGCGTCACGCCCGCTGCACTGACCTGACCGTGCTGACACAGGCCGATCCCGCCACGCCCACCTTCTCCGCCGCCAGAGACCTGGTCGAAAGCGTCATCCTCCACAGTGCGCGGCCGACCCTTGTCCTGCCCCATGCGGGCCGCTTCGACAACGGCATCGGCGGCCGAGTCCTGGTCGCCTGGAACGACAGCCGCGAGGCGGCTCGAGCCCTGTCGGACGGGCTTCCCATGCTGCAACGGGCGAGGCAGGTGGAACTCGCGACGTGGAATGAAAAAGGCACCCGCATCGAAGACAAGAACCTGCGCCCGCAACTCGACGCGCTGCAGCGGTGGCTGGCGTGGCACGGCGTTTCGGCGCAAGTGCGGGTCGAGGCGGGCGATTCAGGCATCGCCGACGCCATGCTCTCGCATGCAGCGGACACGAATGCGGACCTGATCGTGATGGGCGCGTACGGCCACTCGCGCTGGGCCGAACGCGTGCTCGGCGGTGCGACAAGAGGCTTGCTCGCGTCGATGACCGTGCCAGTGCTGATGTCGCACTGACGAGCGATCTCGGTCCAAGGCCGAGTTCTGCCCCGGGGGCGACTTGCAAAGCTGATACGCTCGCCCGGCCGGCTTCCGAGCCGGCATGATCGACATCAGCCTTTCGCCAACCTGTGAGTGCCATCACCCACATCGCCATCCTCGACGACGAGGTCGACATCACGCTCCTGCTGGCCAACTACCTGCAGGGTCACGGTTACCGTGTCACCCAGCTGCACGACGGTCGCGCATTGATGGCGCTGATGCCGAACGATCCGCCGGCCCTGGTGCTTCTGGATCTGGGTCTGCCCGGAGAAGACGGCTTCTCGATCGCCCGCCAGCTGCGCGAACACTGGCGCTGCGGCCTCGTCATCGTGACCGGCCGGGGTGACTCGGTGGACAAGGTGGTCGGGCTGGAAGTCGGTGCGGACGACTACGTGACCAAACCCTTCGACCTGCGCGAACTGGTGGCCCGGATCAAGGCCGTGCTGCGACGCATCGCGCCGCACGAAGCCGCCGGACCCGGCGCGATCACTCCGGACGCGTCGTCCGGCACGCTGCGCTTTGCCGACTGGCGACTCGACGTCCCCGCGCGGCGCCTGGTCAACCCGCAGGGCCAGGAAGTGACGCTGACCAGCGGAGAATTCGATCTGCTGTGCGCGCTTGCGAAGCACCCGGGCCGTGTGCTGTCGCGCGACTTTCTCCTCGCGCAGACCCGCGGACGCGAAGCCGGCCCCTTCGACCGAACCGTGGACGTGCAGATCGGGCGCCTGCGGAAGAAGCTCGGCGACGATGGGGATGATCCGAAGATCATCAAGTCGGTGCGAAGCGCCGGCTACGTCCTCGTGCCGACGGTGGTTTCCGGCTGAACCGACGATGAGCATTCCGTCACTCCTCGCGGCGGCGCCTGCCCTGCCCTCCGGGACCGACGAGCGAACGGTGTTTCGCTCGCTCTTTTTCGCCTACCCGGACGCGATGCTGCTCGTGGACCAAGGGGGTGCGATCGTGTTGGCCAATCCTTCGGCCGCCGAGCTCCTGGGCTACTCCGTGGGCGAACTGATCGGTCTGAACGTCGATGCACTGGTGCCCGACGGCATTCGCCCGCGCCACGCGTCCTACCGCGAGGCCTACTCGCACGCACCGCGGGCCAGGCCGATGGGCACCCAGATGGAGCTCGTCGCCAAGCGCAAGGACGGCACCGAGGTGATGGTCGAGATCGCCCTCAGCCCCTTGCAGAATCAGGGCGTTCCGCTGGTGGTCGCGGCCATCCGCGGCATCGGTGCCTACCCGCGCGTCAAGCAGGCCCTGCAGCGGGCACGTTACAGCGAGCATCTGGCGCAGCTCGGTCGCCTCGCCGTCGATGCGCGCGATCCGCAAGCGGTCGTGGACCAGGTGCCGGCGATCGCGGCCGCGGCTCTGGAGGTCGACGTGGCCAGGGTTTTCCTGCTCGACGGCGACCGCGCGGCACTGCGCGTCGCGAGCGGCGTCGGCACCGTGACCGGCGAAGAGGTCGGCGCGCGCATCCCGTACCGGCCCGACGCGTCGCACGGCCTCGTGCTCTCGCTCGGGCAGCCGCTGGTGGTGTCGGACTATCGCGCCGAGCAGCGCTTCGTCGTGCCGCAGGCCTACCTCGACGCCGGCCTGATCAGCGCATTGGCCGTGCCCGTGTCGGACCGCGGGCGCACGATCGGTGCGCTCTCGGTCCAATCACGACAGGCCAGGCCGTTCGGGGACGACGAACTGCGGTTCCTCGAGTCCGCCGCCAGCCTGCTGGCCACCAGTCTGCAGCGCGCGCAGTCCGAGGAGGCCCTGAACCATGCGCAGCGGCTCGAGAGCGTCGGCCAGCTGACCGGCGGCATCGCCCACGACTTCAACAACCTGCTGACGGTGATTCAAGGCAATTTGCAGGTGCTCGACGAGCTCGCACCGGAAGCCGACGACTCGTACCGGAAACAACTGGTCGCCGCGGCAACGAGAGCTACCCGACGCGGTGCCGAACTCACCGCGAAGCTGCTCGCATTCTCGCGCCGGCAGGTCCTGCAGCCGGCACAAGTGGACGTGGGCACGATGCTCCAGTCGCTCGCGGACATGCTGCGTCGCACGCTGGACCAGCGCATTCGCATCGAGGTCGACATGACCGCGCCTTGTCCGCCGGTCCTGGCCGATCCGTCGCATCTCGAATCCGCCCTGCTGAACATCGCGATCAATGCGCGCGACGCGATGCCCGAAGGCGGCACCCTGCACTTCCGCGTGGCGGCGTGTGGCGCGCTGCCCGGCGACATTCGCGCGGAGCTCGAAGACCCCAGTGCGCCGGACGACGGATTCGTCGCGATATCCATCGCCGACACCGGCAGCGGCATGCCCGAGGAAGTCAGGGAGCGTGCGTTCGAGCCGTTCTTCACGACCAAGGAAGCTGGTCGCGGCACGGGCCTGGGTCTGAGCACCGTGTACGGGTTCGTCAAGCAATCCAAGGGGGCGATCAAGATCGACAGCGCGCCGGGTGCAGGTACGACCTTGACGCTGTACATCCCGAGGCCGTGGGACATCGCCACGCCGTCGCCGACCATCGCCGATGCGAGCCATGGCGTGCCTGTGGGCCTGGAAGTGCTCCTGGTCGAGGACGATGCAGAGGTGCGCACGGTGGTTCGCACGTTTCTCGACATGCTTGGATGCAAGGTGTCCGTGGCATCGAGCGCCGAGCAGGCCCTGCTTGCCCTCGGACCCGATGCAAGCTTCGACCTGCTGCTCACCGACATCGCCCTGGGATCTGGCATGCGTGGCACCAAACTGGCGGCGCACGCGCAGGAACGCTTCCCCAAGCTTGCCATTCTGCTGATGTCGGGCTTCTCTGCAGAGTTGCTCGATGCCGACCGCGAATCCCCCCCAAGCTGGGAGCTGCTGCGCAAGCCCTACTCCCGCGAAGAACTCGCGCACGCCATGGCCCGCGTGCTCGGCTCGCCCAGTACGACGGATCGCTGACTCGACCGGCCCACGCGCGGCTCGGCAACGGTGCGTAAACGGCCCGTGTCTGACGCGTATGCGTGTGTGACCCGGTGGTCGACCTTGACGAGCGTCAATGAGCAGGCGACATGCGTCGCTACGCTTCACATCACGCACAGGCGCTTGCCGCACGAGCGCTTCTCATGGATTCGACCCGACTGCCATCCGACCCTCTCACCATCGACAAGATGTCGCCACGCGAACTGGCGGCGCTGGTGGAAGATGCCCGCACGCTTCGGCGCGCCGCCGAGACGGGGACGACACAGCCGTTGCTTCGAGGAAGAAGGTTCGGACTGCTGTGCGCAGCAGGCGGTACGGGCAAGGACGACCTCGCGCTGTTCGACCTCGCCGCAGTCGAGCTGGGGGCGCAGGTGGCGCACATTCGGCCGAATCTGACAGAACTCAGCGAACCGCAGGAGGTGGAACACACCGCGCACATGCTCGGCCGCCTGTACGACGCGGTGGTGTGCCAAGACATGGCCCCCACCCTCGCGCGACGACTGAGCGCCATAGCTGGGATACCGGTCTACGACCGCATCACGTCGTCCGCCCACCCATTCGCAAAGACTGCCGATACGCTGGATCCTGAGATCTTCACGGCTGACAATCGGCGGTTTCTTGTGCAGGCCCTGCTGGTGAAAACGATCGCGTGAGCCGACGCTGCCCAGACCAATAGTTCTGAACCCTAGAGCGACTGCGACAGCTGCTCGAGGACGGCCGGGTTCTCGAGGGTCGAGACATCCTGGGTGATCGCCTCGCCCCTCGCGACCGAGCGCAGCAGGCGCCGCATGATCTTGCCGCTGCGCGTCTTCGGCAGGTTGTCGCCGAAGCGGATGTCCTTGGGCTTGGCGATCGGACCGATCTCCTTGCCGACCCAGTCGCGCAGCTGCTTCGCGATCGCCTTCGCCTCGTCGCCGGTCGGGCGCGAACGCTTCAGCACGACGAACGCGCAGATCGCCTCGCCGGTCGTGTCGTCCGGCCGGCCGACCACCGCCGCTTCGGCGACGAGCTCGGTGCACGAGACCAGCGCCGATTCGATCTCCATCGTGCCCATGCGGTGACCGGAGACATTCAGCACATCGTCGATGCGACCGCCGATCGTGAAGTAGCCGGTCTCGGCATCGCGTGCGGCGCCGTCGCCGGCAAGGTAGTAGCCGCCAAGCTCGGGCGGGAAGTAGCTCGACCGGTAGCGAGCGTCGTCGCCCCAGATCGTGCGGATCATGCTCGGCCAGGGCTTCTTGATCACCAGGATGCCACTCTGCCCGTTCGGCACATCGCCGCCGGTCTCGTCGACGATCGCCGCGGCGATCCCCGGGAACGGCAGCGTGCACGAGCCCGGCACCAGCGTCGTCGCGCCTGGCAGCGGCGTGATCATGTGGCCACCGGTTTCGGTCTGCCACCAGGTGTCGACGATGGGGCAGCGCCCGCCGCCGATGTGCTCGTGGTACCACTCCCATGCCGCGGGGTTGATCGGCTCGCCGACCGAGCCGAGCACACGCAGGCTGGTCAGGTCGTAGTTCTTCGGGTGCGCGGCGGGCGCGCCTTCGGCCGCCTTGATCAGCGACCGGATCGCGGTCGGTGCGGTGTAGAAGGCGGTCACCTTGTGGCTTTCGATCATCTTCCAGAAGCGGCCGGCGTCGGGGTAGGTCGGAATTCCCTCGAAGATCACTTCGGTCGCACCGATCGCCAGCGGCCCGTACGTGATGTAGGTGTGGCCGGTCACCCACCCGATGTCCGCCGTGCACCAGAAGATGTCGTCGTCGTGAAGGTCGAAGGTCCACTTCGTCGTGACTGCGGCGTGCAGCAGATAGCCTCCGCTGCAGTGCTGGACCCCCTTGGGCTTGCCGGTCGACCCCGAGGTGTACAGCAGGAAGAGCGGGTGCTCGGCGCCGACCCATTCGGGCTCGCACGTATCGCCCTGGGCCCGCGTGAGTTCGTGCATCCAGCGGTCGCGCGGCTGCCAGGCGATCTTGCCACCGGTACGGCGGTAGACCATCACCTCGCGCACCGTGTCGCAGCCGCCGAGCGCCAGTGCTTCATCGACCAGCGCCTTCAGCGGCAGCGCCTTGCCGCCGCGCACCTGCTCGTCGGCCGTGATCACGAGCACCGCGCCGGTGTCCGCAATGCGGTCTCGCAGCGAGTGCGCCGAGAAGCCGCCGAACACCACCGAGTGGATCGCACCGAGGCGTGCACAGGCCTGCATCGCCACGACGCCTTCGACCGACATCGGCAAGTAGATGACGACGCGATCGCCCTTGTTGACGCCCAGCGCCTTGAGCGCATTGGCCATGCGGCAGGTCCGCGCCAGCAATTCGGCGTAGGTCGTGCGGGTCACGCTGCCATCGTCCGCCTCGAAGACGATCGCGACCTTGTCGCCCAGGCCGGCGGCGACCTGCCGGTCGAGGCAGTTGTAGGACACGTTGAGCGTGCCGTCTTCGAACCACGTGTAGAACGGCGCCTTCGAACTGTTCAGGACGGTCTTGAACGGCGTCTTCCACGCGACGAACTCGCGCGCCAGCCGCGCCCAATAGGCCTCGTGGTCAGCGTCCGACTCCGCCACCAGCGCGTCGTAGGCTGCGCGCCCGGCGACGTGCGCGGATCTTGTCAGGGCGGTCGCAGGGGCATAGCGCTTCGGTTCCGGGGCGTGCTCGGGTGCGTTCACTGGTGTCTCCTCGATAGCGTGAAGTGCCGGCGCGCGGGATTGGCGCCACTGCCGACATCGTCGATCGCATTTCGTGAACATGCTTTGCGCCAGCGCAAGGACCGAAGCCGTTCTTCCGTTTCCACTTGACTCACGAGAACAGGAGACGACATGGACGACGACCTGGTGCTGCGCATCACTACCCACCCGAAATATCGCGAGTTGAAGGCCAAGCGCACGCGCTTTGGCTGGACGCTCACTGCACTGATGCTGATCGTCTACTACGGCTTCGTGCTGCTGGTGGCCTTCGACAAGCCGCTGCTCGCGCAACGAATCGGCAGCGGCGTGATGACGTTGGGCATGCCGATCGGCTTCGGCGTGATCGTCTTCACCGTCCTGATCACCGCCTACTACGTGAAGCGCGCCAATGCCGAGTTCGACACGCTGTCGGACGCCGTGGCCAAGGAGGCGCTGAAATGAGGCCCCGTTCCGCTACCGCGCGCCGCCTGCTGACATGGCTGGCGCTGTTCGCCGTGCCCGCTGCCGCCTGGGCTGCCGGCGCCGATCTCGGCCAGGCGCAGAAGCAGGCGACCAACTGGACGGCCATCGGCATGTTCGGTGTGTTCGTCGTCGGCACGCTGTTCATCACCAAGTGGGCCGCCTCCAAGACCAAGTCGGCGGCGGACTTCTATACCGCCGGCGGCGGCATCACCGGCTTCCAGAACGGCCTGGCGATCGCCGGCGACTACATGTCGGCCGCGTCGTTCCTCGGCATCTCGGCAGCCGTGATGGCGGCCGGCTACGACGGGCTGATCTACTCGATCGGCTTCCTGGTCGGCTGGCCGGTGATCACCTTCCTGATGGCCGAGCGGCTGCGCAACCTCGGCAAGTTCACCTTCGCCGACGTGGCGGCGTTTCGCTTCAACCAGGCGCCGGTGCGGATCTTCGCGGCCTCGGGCACGCTGGTCGTGGTCGCGTTCTACCTGATCGCGCAGATGGTCGGTGCGGGCCAGCTGATCAAGCTGCTGTTCGGGCTCGAGTACTGGATCGCCGTCGTCATCGTCGGCTCGCTGATGATGGTCTACGTGCTGTTCGGCGGCATGACCGCCACGACCTGGGTGCAGATCATCAAGGCCGGCTTGCTGCTGGGCGGCGCCAGCTTCATGGCGCTGTCGGTGCTGTGGCATTTCGGCTTCAGTCCGGAGGCGATGTTCGCCGGCGCGGTCAAGATCAAGTCGGACCTGGCGCTGAAGGACGGCAAGACCGCCGAGGCTGCCGCGACGATCGGCCAGTCGATCATGGGCCCGGGCAATTTCGTCAAGGACCCGATCTCGGCGATCTCGTTCGGCATGGCGCTGATGTTCGGCACGGCCGGGCTGCCGCACATCCTGATGCGCTTCTTCACCGTGCCCAGCGCCAAGGAAGCGCGCAAGTCGGTGATGTGGGCCACCGGCTGGATCGGCTACTTCTACCTGCTGACCTTCATCATCGGCTTCGGTGCGATCACCTTCGTGCTCACCAACCCCGAGTTCCTCGACGCCAAGGGCGTGCTCAAGGGGGGCGGCAACATGGCGGCGATTCACCTCGCCAACGCCGTCGGCGGCAACGTGTTCCTCGGCTTCATCTCGGCCGTGGCGTTCGCCACCATCCTCGCCGTCGTCGCCGGGCTGACGCTGTCGGGCGCCTCGGCGGTGTCGCACGACCTGTATGCGACGGTGGTCAAGCAGGGCAATGCCGACAGCGCCTCCGAGCTGCGCGTCTCGAAGATCACCACGCTTGCGCTCGGCGCGCTGGCCGTGCTGCTCGGCATCGTGTTCGAGAAGCAGAACATCGCCTTCATGGTCTCGCTGGCGTTCGCGATCGCCGCGTCGGCGAACTTCCCGGTGCTGTTCATGTCGGTGCTGTGGAAGGGCTGCACGACCCGCGGCGCGGTCATCGGCGGCTTCCTCGGCCTGATCTCGTCGGTCGCGCTGACGGTCGTCTCGCCCTCGGTGTGGGAGGCGACGCTCGGCAACCCGAAGGGATCGGCGCTGTTCCCGTACACGTCGCCGTGCCTGTTCTCGATGACCATCGGCTTCCTCGGCATCTGGCTGTTCTCGGTGCTCGACAGCAGCGCGCGCTCCAAGGTCGACAGGGCCGGATTCCTGGCGCAGCAGGTGCGCTCGGAGACCGGTATCGGCGCCGCGGGCGCCAGCGGCCACTGAGTCGGCGGGCCGCGATCGTGCGGCCGCGCTGACGTTTCGTGTCCCGCACCATGACGGAATCCTCCGCATCCGAACCCCGGCGCGAGATGCTCACGTTGGTCAGCGCGCGGGTCCGCGATGCCTACGTGCGCAAGCCGTTCTACGTCGACGGTGGGCTCGATCTGGTGTCGGTGTGCCGGTTGCTGTCGCAACAGGGATTGACCCATGCGCTGGTGCGCGATGGCGCGCGCCTGGGCATCTTCACCACGACCGATCTGCGCGACGCCTTGCTGCGCAGCACGCCGCCGGCCGCGCTCGCGGTGCGCGACGTGGCCCAGTTCAACGTGTTCGATATCCACCCCGAGGCCGACCTGTTCGAGGCCCTGTGGCTGATGGTGCGCCACCGCGTCCATCGCCTGCTGGTGCGCGACGGCGACCAAGTGCTGGGGCTGCTCTCCCAGCTCGACCTCGTGAGCTTCGTCGCGCAGCATTCGCACATCGTGGCGCTGCAGATCGACGAGGCCGCCAGCATCGCCGACCTCGTCGCCGCGGCCGCGCGCATCGACACGATGCTGGCGCTGCTGCACGACGACGGCACCAAGGTCGAGCGCATCGCCCGGCTCGTCGGCGAGCTCAACGCACGCCTGTTCGCGCGCCTGTGGTCGCTGCTGGCGCCGCCCGAGCTGGTGGCCAACAGCTGCCTGCTGACGATGGGCAGCGAAGGCCGCGGCGAGCAGATCGTGAAGACCGACCAGGACAACGCCTTGCTGCTGCGCGACGGCTTCGAGCACCCGGAGCTGGCCCTCATCGCAGCGCGCTTCAATGCAGCGCTGACCGAGCTGGGCTACCCGGCCTGCCCGGGCAACATCATGTTGACGAACCCGCTCTGGCGCCAGCCGCTGGCGCAATTCAAGGACACGCTGCGCGAGTGGATCTACGGCGCCGACGCCGAGGGTGCGATGCAGCTCGCAATCTTCATCGACAGCACGGCGGTCGCGGGCGATGTCTCGTTGCTCGAGAGCGCGCGCGACCATCTCGACCGCATCCTCGGCGACAGCGACGCCTTCCTCGCGCGCTTCGCGAGCGCGATCGATCGCTTCGGCAACTCGGCGAGCTGGTGGCACCGGCTGACCACGCAGCGCGACGAAGAGCCGCTCGACCTGAAGAAGCTCGGCACTTTTCCGATCGTGCACGGCGTACGCGCGCTGGCGCTGCAGCAACGGCTGCGCGAGACCGGCACGGCCGCGCGGCTGCGTCTGCTGGTCGAGCGGCAGCGGCTCGATGCCGGCCTCGCGCGCGACGTGCTCGAGGCGCTGCACTACCTGATGAGCGTCCGGCTCACGCACCAGTTGCGCCAGAAGCGCGCCGGTCAGCCGCCCGACAACACGGTGCGCACCAGCGAACTCGGCATTCTCGAGCGCGACGCGTTGCGCGATGCGCTGGCCGTAGTGCGACGCTTTCGCGGCGTGCTGCAGCAGCGCTTCCGGCTCGACGCGGTCTAGGGCCGCGGACGCGATCGGCGCGACGATGTTCAAGGGCTTGCGATCGCAACGGCTGCTCGGCCTGTCTGCGCTCGGCTGGCTGCTGCTCAACGCGCCGCTGCTGACGCTGTGGGATCGCGAGGTCGTGCTCTGGGGCCTGCCGCTGTTGCCGCTCGCGCTCTTTGTCGGCTGGACCGGCCTGATCGCGCTCGCGGCGTGGATCGCCGAGGCGCCGGGCGAACCGGACTAGGGCCAGTCAACGCCATGCTGTCGGTCACGATCGTCGTCGCCACCTCGTTCGCCTATCTGGCGCTGCTGTTCGGCGTCGCGCACTTGGGTGACCGGCGTGCGCGCGAAGGCCGGTCGCTGATCGGCAACGCCTGGGTCTACACGCTGTCGATGGGCGTGTACTGCACCGCCTGGACCTACTTCGGCAGCATCGCCAGCGCCGCGACATCGGGGCTGTGGTTTCTGCCGATCTACCTGGGGCCGACGCTGGCGATGCTGCTGGCATGGACGCTGCTGCGCAAGATGATCCGCATCGCGCGCATCCACCGCATCACGTCGATCGCGGACTTCATCGCGAGCCGCCATGGCAAGAGCCCGCTGCTGGCGATGCTGGTCACGCTGATCGCGGTCATCGGCATCCTGCCCTACGTCGCGCTGCAACTCAAGGCCGTCGCGAGCGGCTATGCGCTGCTCACCGAGCTGCCCGGCGCCGCGGCGGCGCAGCCACTGCCGTGGTGGCGCGACAGCGCGCTCTACATCGCGCTGGTGCTGGCCGGTTTCACGATCGCGTTCGGCACGCGGCGTCTCGATGCGAGCGAGCGCCACGAGGGCATGGTGGCGGCGATCGCACTCGAGTCGCTGGTGAAGCTGGTGTGCTTCGTCGCCGTCGGGGCCTTCGTCGCCTGGGGCCTGTTCGACGGGCCGGCCGACCTGTTCGCCCGCGCCGCGGACCGCCCAGAGCTGGCGCGCCTGTCCAGCCTCCGAGACTTGGGGGCGGGCTTCGATGGTGGATCGTGGTTCGCGATGATGCTGCTGGCCGCGCTGTCGGTGATCTTCCTGCCGCGCCAGTTCCAGGTCATGGTGGTCGAGAACGTCGACGAGCGCCACGTGCGGCGCGCCACCTGGGCGTTCCCGCTGTATCTGCTGCTGATCAACCTGTTCGTGCTGCCGATCGCGCTGGGCGGCCTGCTGCACTTCGGCATCGGTCGCGAGAACCCCGAGACCTTCGTGCTCTCGCTGCCGCTGGCGACCGGCCATCCGGCACTCGCGCTGGCCGCGTTCATCGGCGGGCTGTCGGCGGCGACCGGCATGATCATCGTCGAGGTCATCGCGGTGTCGACGATGGTCTGCAACGATCTGCTGCTGCCGCTGCAGCTCAGGGCCGGGTTGCGCGCCGCGCGCGACCTCGGTGGCGTGCTGCTGGGCATCCGGCGCGGCGTCATCGTCGCGATCCTGCTGCTGGGCTATCTGTACTACCGCGTGGCCGGCGAAACCCAGGCGCTGATCAGCATCGGGCTGATCAGCTTCGCCGCGGTCGCGCAGTTCGCACCGGCGATGCTGGGCGGCATGTACTGGAAGGGCGGGACGCGCCGGGCGGCGTTCGCCGGCCTGAGTGCCGGCTTCTTGCTGTGGGCCTGGACCCTGATGCTGCCATCGCTGGCCCCGGCGGTTGGGATGCCGGCGCAACTCGTCGATGCCGGACCGTTCGGCGTCGCCTGGCTGCGCCCTGAGCATCTGCTCGGCATGACCGGCCTGGACAAGCTGACGCACGCGCTGTTCTGGAGCCTGTCGGTCAACACCGCCTTGTACTTCGGCGTGTCGCTGCTCGGTCGGCCGTCGGCGCGCGAGACCAGCCAGGCGCTGCTGTTCGTCGACGTGTTCGAGCGCACCGACCGGCACAGCGCCGATCGCGGCCCGGTGTTCTGGCGCGGCCACGCCGAGCTGGCCGATCTGCACCGGCTCGCGGTGCGCTTTCTGGGCGCCGACGATGCCGAGCGCCTGATCGTCGAGTACGCACGCCGCAGCGGTGCGGCCGGGCCGGAACAGATCGTCGCCGATGCCCGCTTCGTGCAATTCGTCGAGACGCATCTGGCAGGCGCGATCGGCAGCGCCTCGGCGCGCCTGATGGTGGCCTCGGTGGTCGACGAGGAGGCCCTGGAGCTCGACGACGTGATGCGCATCCTCGACGAGGCCTCGCGCGAGGCCGCGCAGTTGCGCGCCCACTCGCACGCACTCGAGGAGAACGCGCGCTCGCTGCAGCGCGCCACCGCCGAGCTGAGTGCCGCCAACGAGGCGCTGAAGAGCCTGGATCGCCTGAAGGACGAGTTCATGTCGTCGGTGACGCACGAGTTGCGCACCCCGTTGACCTCGATCCGCGCACTCGCCGAGTTGATGGCCGATGACCCGGCGCTCGACGTCGCGCAGCGCCAGCATTTCCTCGGCCTGGTCGTGGCCGAAACCGAACGGCTGACGCGGCTGGTGAACGAGGTGCTCGACATGGCGAAGCTCGAGTCCGGTCACGCCGAATGGCGCGCCGCCGAGGTCGATCTGCGCGCGCTGGTGCAGCAGGCCGTGCAGACCACGCGCGAGTTGTTCCGCGAGCGTGGTGCGGTGGTCGAAATGCATCTGCCGGACGCGGTGCCGCCGCTGCAGGCCGACCCCGATCGCCTGACGCAAGTGCTGGTCAACCTGCTGTCGAACGCCGCCAAGTTCGTGCCGACTGAGCGCGGGCACGTGGACATCACCCTGTACGCGAACACCGAACACCTGGGCGTCACGGTGTGCGACAACGGGCCCGGCGTGGAGGCGGCGCAGCAGGCGCTGGTGTTCGAACGCTTCCGCCAGGGCGGCGACACGGCACAGCGGCCACAGGGCACCGGCCTGGGCCTGCCGATCAGCCGCCGCATCGTCGAGCACTTCGGCGGCCGGATGTGGCTGCATTCCGAGCCCGGACACGGTGCGTGCTTCGGCTTCGAGTTGCCGCTGCGCCGCGACACGCCAGACCAGGAGATGCGACCATGACGTACAAGGTGCTGATCGCCGACGACGAACCCAACATCGTCGTCTCGCTCGAATTCCTGATGAAGCGCGAGGGCCACGACGTCAGCGTCGCGCGCGACGGCCAGCAGGCGCTGGCCGACATCGCCCGGCTGCGGCCCGACCTGGTGCTGCTCGACGTGATGATGCCGGTCAGGAGCGGCATCGAGGTGTTGCAGGCGGTGCGCGCCGACGAGGCGCTGGCCGGCACCAAGATCCTGATGCTCAGCGCCAAAGGCCGCGAGACCGACATCGCCAAGGGCATGGCGCTCGGTGCCGACGCCTACATGACCAAGCCGTTCTCGACGCGCGAGCTGGCCGCGCGGGTGCGAGCCTTGCTGACGGGCGGCGCGGCGTGAGGATCGACCGCCCCGCGCTCGCGGCGGCGCTGGCGCCGGGTGCGCTGCTGGCGCTCGTCGGCGTCGCGCTGGCCGGCCTCGTCGCGGCCACGCTCGAGCCCGCCGAGCGTGCCGCGGTGAGCGCGCTGCTCGCGCCGCGCGCGGCCCTGTTGCTGCTGGGCTGGCTGGTGCTGGCGATCGCGCTCGGCGTACAGGCCCGGCGCGCCTACGCCATCTGGATCGCCGGGCCCGCCCGGCTGGCCGAGGCCGCGCAGGCACTGCTCGCCGCGGACGCCAAGCTCGCGATCGAGTTGCCGGTGGCCTCGTGCGGTGCGGGTGCGCGCGCGCTCGCCGAGGTCGCTCAGCGCCTGGCACGCCAGCGCGAGGCGCTGAGCCGCGATGTCGATGCCCGGGTCCGGGAGGCCGCGCGCGGCATCGAGCAGGAGCGCAGCCGGCTCGGTGCATTGATGGCCGAGCTGACGCAGAGTGTCGTGGTCTGCAACCTCGATGGCCGCATCCTGCTGTACAACAATCGCGCGCGACTGCAGTTCCGTGCGCTGTCAGACGCACCGGCGCTCGCCGACGGTGCCGAGCTCATCGGCCTGGGGCGCTCCGTCTACGCCGTGTTCGACCGCCGGCTCATTGCCCACGCGCTCGAAAGCATCCAGCAACGCATGCGCAACGGCGCCGCCCACCCTTCGGCGCAATTCGTCACCAGCACGCGCTCGGGCCAGTTGCTGCGGGTGCAGATGGCGCCGGTGTGCGAGCCGCCGGTGGCGCCGCAGCCGACCGGGGCGCTGTCCGGCTTCGTGCTGATGCTGCACAACATCACTCTCGAGTTCGAGCAGGACTCTGCGCAGGATCGCCTGCTGCTCGCGCTGACCGAGGGCACGCGCGCATCGCTGGGCAACCTGCAGGCCGCGGTCGACATGCTCGAGCTCCCCGATCTGCAGGCGCCGATGCGCGAACGATTCCTGAGCGTGGTGCGCGACGAAGTCGGTTCGATGACGACGCGTGTCCGCTCGCTCGCCGCGGCCACCAGCGAGGGCCTGAAGACGCGCTGGCCGCTCGAGGAGATGCTCGGTGCCGACCTCGTGCGCGCCGCGCTGCGCGCCATCGAAGCATTGCCGAACGGGCGCGCCGCGGCGTCCGAGGTCGACGAGGGCCTGTGGCTCAGGGTCGACAGCTTCGCGCTGATCCAGGCGCTCGTGTCGCTGGCCGCACGCCTGATCGACGAGTTCGCGGTCAAGCGCGTGCAGCTGCGCCTGCGGCGCGACGGGACACGCGCGCACCTCGACCTGATATGGCCCGGCACGGCCCTGAGCACCGAGACGGCGATGAGCTGGGAATCAGGCCCGATCACGGTCGGCCAGGAAGCGACCCCGCTGACGGTCCGCGACGTGGTCGAACGCCACGGCGGCGAGTTCTGGTTCCAGCGCGAACGCACGCGGCACGAGGCGTATTTCCGCTTCCTGCTGCCGCTGGCGGCCCCACAGCAACCGCTCGATGCGGCCGCGACGCGACACGGCGACAGCCGCCCGGAGTACTACGACTTCGACCTGTTCCGCACCGGCGCGCCGGCGCGCGAGCTCGACGACCGGCACCTGCTGGGCCTGACCTACACCGTGTTCGACACCGAGACCACCGGGCTCGACCCGTCGCAGGGCGACGAGATCGTCCAGATCGGCGCGGTGCGCATCGTCAACGGCAAGCTGCTGCGCCAGGAGAGCTTCGAGCAACTCGTCGATCCGGGGCGCAGCATCCCGGACGCCGCCATCCGCATACACGGCATCACACCCGCGATGGTCGCCGGCCGGCCGCGCCTCGAGCAGGTGCTGCCCGCCTTCCACGCCTTCGCCGCCGACACGGTGCTGGTGGGGCACAACGCTGCGTTCGACCTGCGCTTCCTGCAGATGAAGCAGGCCCTCGGCGGCGTGCGCTTCGACCAGCCGCTGCTCGACACCCTGCTGCTGTCGGCCGTCGTCCATCCGCATCAGACCTCGCACGAACTCGAGGCCATCGCCGGGCGGCTCGGCATCTCCTTGCTCGGCCGCCACACCGCGCTGGGCGATGCGATCGTCACCGCGGAGGTGTTTCTGCGACTGGTGCCGCTGCTGGCCGAACAGGGCATCCGCACGCTGGGCGAGGCGCGCGCCGCCGCCGAGAAGACCTGGTATGCGCGACTCAACTACTGAGTCGCGCCGCCGACACGTACCAGCAGCACCGGAACTGGGCTTTCTCGCACCACGAGCTCGGCATCGCTGCCCAGCGTGAGGCGCGTCAGGCCCCGGCGCCCGTGCGTCCCCATGACGATGAGTTCGGCTGCCGTGTTCCTCGCTTCTCGAAGGATCACCTCGTACACCCGCAGGTTGGGATCGCAGCTCACCCTGCCCTCGGCTGTCACGCCTTGCGATCGAGCCCGCTTGACCGCCTCGGGCACGAGTCTTTCGCCTGCGATTCGCCAGTCGTCGACGAGCTGTTCTGGCGGCGCGTAGGCCGACACCTCGGCGATGAGCATCCGAGCGTCGACAACGTTGAGCACATGAAGCGTCGAACCGAGTTGCTGGGCAAGGGCAATGGCCTCGTCGAGGCCTCGTTCGGCGACGCCGCTGCCGTCGATCGGTACGAGGATGTGCGGATACATGGTGTTTCCCAGAGACTGCATACAACAGACTGAAAGCCAGTCTGGACGTTGCTCACCGCACTGGCCTTGCGCTGGGTCAAGGCAACGGGCGCGGCTCAAGGCGACCTTTGGGCCTGTGACCACCGGCTCTTCTGGCAGGAGGCGGCCGCGTTCAACAACGATCCCAGCGTCCTCATCGAGCCCGGTCCTCCCAGTCCCTTCCCAGGCTTTTCGGTCAAGGGCTATCACGACGTCGCCCGCTATCCCGATGCCCGCATCGCACGCGGTCCAGTGGGAAGAAGCCGGCCGCGAGGTTGGCCGCACCGAGGCCCACCATCTCCTGATTGGGATCGCCTCGCCGACCGGCGCCCGTAGGAGTGCGCCGACAGCGTGAGCCGGCGTCCGCCGCTGCCTGCCGCGCTTGCCGATGCGTATCGTCCAGTTCAAAGCTCGCGACGGGCGCGGGCAGCTTGAACGAGGAGTTTGCAATGAAGACGACTTTCGTGTGGATCTGCGGGGCGATGCTGGCCGCCGCCTCGACGCTCGCCGCGGCCGACCAGCCCGGCGCCACCACCCGCCAGGAGCGCATCGACGCGGCGCTCGCCGACTACCGTGCCGGGCAATCGGGCGCGAGCGCCGACAACGACTCGACGGACTGTGTGCAGACGTCCAACGGCGGCACGTTCGCGCGCGCCGAGGCGTCGATCAAGCGCGGTGCCTGCAAGACCGGCCACGCGATCGAGCGCGGCGTCAAGAAGACCGGCCACGCGATCGGCAAGGCCGGGCGCAAGACCGGAGACGCGTTGCGCCGCACCGGCGAGAAGATGGGCGGCTCGTCCGACAAGGCCACGAGCGACCCGACCCCGCGCTGATCCGGAAGAGTCTGCAATTCGCCGGGCGCGTGGGCCGACGTCCACGCCGCCCGGCAACGTCACAGCCCCATGCAGTTCGCGTAGTACGTCACCGTACCCGGCCAGTCCGAGAACAGCCCGACCACCTTCACCTGCTTGGCCAGCACGTCCAGCGCCTTGTACATGTCGCTGTCGCGGCGGATGGCAACCCCCGTGGGGTCGAACCCGTAGTAGCTGCCCTTGCCGGCGGCGCCCTTGGTGAGGTCGACGCGTTCGAACGACCAGCTGATGATCTTCAGCCCTGCGGCGTTGATGTCCAGCGCGTACTGCGAGGGCACCACCTGGCCGGCCGCGTCTACCGCCAGCAGCGCCTGGATCGGCGGCGCGATGATCTGCACGCCGGCGGCCTTCAGCGCGGCCAGCTGCGCGGTCGTCTGGCGCGGGATCGGCGGTTTCGCGCCGGGGTCGACCGAGTCCAGATAGACCGCCTGGCGTCCGTACGCCGGCTCGTTGCGGATCCAGTACAGGATGTCGTTGAGGTCGAACGACTGGGCCCACACCTTCTTCGGATCGACGCCGGCGGCCTTGTAGGTGTCGATCATCTTCTGCGCGTACTGCGCCTGACCGCCGAAGATGGCCTGGATGCGCGCCGGATCGCCGCTCTTCAACTCGGGGGTCTGGCCGACGCCCCACTGCTTGATCAGTTCGATGTGCTCCTTCAGCGTCACCACGTTGCCGGCCGGTCGGCCGGTGTACAGGTCGGTGCGCCAGGCCGGCGTGCCGCCCAGGTAGCCCTCTGCCGTGGTCGCCGCCGGATTGCTGGCGTCCATCTTCGCCTTGAGGCCCTTGAACTCGGACAGCGTGATGTCGCTGGTGCAGCACTTCGGCGCCGGGCCGCCCTTTGTCCACGGCACCGTGCAGGCATTGTTGAGCGGCGTCGCGACGATATTCGTCGTCGTGTGCAGGTCGCATTCGGAGTGGCGGCACACCAGCTCGCCATCGCGCGTGAACGAGACGTCGCATTCGATGATGCCGGCGCCCATGCGGTGCGCGGCCGCGTAGCTTTCTTGCGAATGCTCGGGGAACTCGAGCGGCGCGCCGCGGTGGCTGATCGAAAAGCGCGACGTGTAGAACGGGCCTGCCTCGCATTGCTTCAGCCGGTCCTTCAGCGCACTGTCGTCCATGCCTTCAACGAGGTAGAACGGGCGCACGCCGACTTGCACGTTGAGGCGTCGTTCGGTTCGGCCGCGGTGGTCGTCGTCGTCGTCGCGGCCGCCATCACGGCCGCCGGCGGTGGCCAGCGCGGACAAGGTCGACAAGACCAGCATGGTGGTGAGCAAGCGCAGGGAATTTCTCATGCCGTGTCTCCAGTGAGGGAAGACCTGATTCTTCGCCGCCGGCATGGCAGGTCTGTGACAGACCGGGTGCCCCGCCTGCACGTACGCCACGACACCACCCGCGGCGTCACCCAGACGCTCTCGACAAACCCGCGTCGTTGCCAACGCGGGCGAAGCGGCTAAGGCTGGAGCAAGCGTCGGAGCTGGCGCTGGACTCGGACGATTTCAGCCACGAGCCTGTCGACGAGCAACTCGACCGCGGTGTCCCGAGAGCCGGTCGGCGCGACGGCTTCGGCCGAGAGATTCTTCATGATCTCGGCGCAGGCCGATGCCAGACGAAGCGCCCCGAGCTGCGCGGCCGCCGACTTGAGTCGGTGAGCCTCGAAGCGGATGTCGGCTGCCGCGCCTGCGGACCGGCAATGCTCCAAGCGTTCGAGCACGGGGTCCAATGAGGCCTGGAACAGGATCAGGACCTCGGAAATGATCCCATTGACGCCGGAGGGGTCGAGTTCGCTGAGGACGGACATCGTTCCGACGTCGAACGCCTCACCCAGATCGTGTTGCGACCACGTGGACCCGAGGCTCTGGATCACCGTGTCCGGCTGGGAACTGGTTGATGATGGTGATGGCGCCACCCGCCCAGTATGGTTTCTGTGGCGGCCCTACGGGTTACAACCTATTTCACGACCTGTGGCGCCGTGAGCAAGGCGCTCCGGGCACCCGCTGAGACGAGCGCCGTTCGCTCATCACATTGAGATACCTTTTCGAGCCTGGCGCCGCGTCTTTTGAGGCCATCCGGCCCGGTGAGCGTCGACCAGTTGGTATGCTGGCGGCCCGAGCGAATCGGCCGCTCTCCTGTGGAGTCTTGATGCGTCGAATCATCACGTCCTTGGCGCTTGGTGCCTGCGTCGCTGCCTTCAGCATCCAAGCTCTCGCCCAACCCGCCGCGCCGGAGGTTTCGCTGACGCGTCTCGATTGTGGAACGAGTGCCGGGCCATCCGACGTCGGTCGCTTTTCCGACACCTTCTCGCAGAACGGCCTGATGCTTCAGATCGTCTTCAGCTGCTACCTGATCCGGCATGGCGACGACTACATGCTCTGGGATACCGGCCACTCGATGACTGCCGGCGCGGTCGCGCCGAAGGCGAGCATCGTGGACCAGTTGTCGCAGCTCAACGTCAAACCGGAGCAGGTGCGGTTCGTGGGGATCAGTCACTATCACCCCGACCACACCGGCCAGGTCGGCTCCTTCCCTCAGGCCACCTTGCTGATCGGCAAGGGCGACTGGGATGTGCTCACAGGCCCCAAGCCGCCGAGCAATGCGAACCCTGCCCCGTTTGCCCACTGGATCAGCGGCGGCGGAAAGATGGAGCCGGTGCCGCTCGACAAGGACGTGTTCGGAGACGGCACGGTGACCCTGCTGGCCACGCCCGGACATACCCCCGGGCACCACAGCGTGCTGGTCAAGCTGCGACAAATGGGCAACGTGCTCATCAGCGGGGATCTGGCCCACTTCCACGAAAACTACGACACCAACGGCGTGCCGCCCTTCAACACCGGGCGAGCGGAAACGCTGGCATCGCTGGATCGCTTCAAGAAGATCGCCACGAACATGAAGGCCACGGTGATCATCCAGCACGATGGCCGAGACGTCGCCAAGCTTCCAGCGTTTCCCGCCTCGGCGAAGTAGCCAAGGCGGGCGATGTGGAATACCCCGTTTGAATCTCAGACGAGGCTCGGGTCGGCGATCGAAATCGTCCGCAGGCGCGCCAGGTCGCGTCCGGGCGGGGCGCCGAAGAGGCGGCTGTACTCGCGGCTGAATTGGGACGGGCTGTCGTAGCCCACGCTGAAACCCACCGCCGCGACGTCCTCCGACTCGGCCAGCAGCCTGGCGCGCGCCTCCTGCAGCCGGATGAGCTTCTGATACTGCAGCGGGCTCATCGTCGTGACCGCACGAAAGTGCCGATGAAACGACGACGCGCTCATCGCCGCCATCTCGGCAAGCTCTTCGATGCGGAACGGCTTGGCATGGTGAATGCGAATCCAACGAATCGCGCGGCTGACCTGCGACAGACGGCTGTCGGCCAGGCCGATCTGCCGCACCATCGCGCCTTGCTCGCCGTTCAAGAGCCACCAGAGAATCTCGCGCTCGAGCATCGGGCCGAGCACCGCGGCGTCGCGCGGGCGATCCAGCAGGCGCAGCATGCGCACGACCGATTCGAGCAATTCGCGCGGGGCGTCGCTGACGCCGAATCCCGCCGGCTCAATCGCAGGCCGATCGCTCGCGGCCATTTCAAGCAGCAGGGTCGCGATGGTCGCCGGCTTCAGCGTGAGAGCGGCCGCCAGATAGGGCAGTTCGTGGCTCGCCTGAAAGACATGGCCGGCGATCGGCAGGTCGACAGAGACCACCAGATACTGCCCCGCGCTGTACTCGAAGACCTTGTCGCCCAGCACCGCTCGCTTGGCACCTTGGGCCACCACCGCGAATGTCGGCTCCAGCACGTGATGCATCAGTTCGGTGGGCGCATCCGACGCCACGGCCCTGATGCCGGACATCGCCATCGACGCCTGAGCCGACCCGGCGTGGCGGGTGATCAGCAGGCGAAGTTCTTCGATTGGTTCCATGACGCGACCGTAACCGGCGTGCGCCGCAGGCGCAAGAGGCGCCCGCACAAACCGCTCCGGGTTGGCAGGAACGTGCAAGAGTGCGGCAGCATCGATCTACCGCGAAGACCGAGCCTGGCGCTCCAATGCACATCTGCCTAACCAAGGAGAGTCGTTGATGAAAAAGACATGGTTCATTACAGGCGCGGGCCGCGGGCTCGGCGCCGAAATTGCCAAGGCCGCCCTGCGGGCGGGTGACCTCGTCGTCGCCGCAGGCCGCAATCGCGCCGCCGTCAGCGACAGCCTCGGGCCCAACAGCGACCGGCTGCTGTCGGTCGAACTCGACGTCAACAACGAAGCGCAGGCGCAGGTTGCCGTCGATGCCGCGGTGGCCAGCTTCGGCACGATCGACGTGCTGGTCAACAACGCCGGATACGGCCAGCTCGGGTTGTTCGAAGAGAGCACGGTGCAAGACGTTCAGACGCAGTTCGGCACCAACCTGTTCGGCGTCTTCAGCGTGACGCGCGCAGTGCTGCCGGTGATGCGCGCGGCACGCAAGGGGCGCATCTTCAACGTCTCGTCGCTGGCGGGCATGCGCGGCGCGGCATTCGGCTCGCTCTATTGCGCGAGCAAGTTCGCGCTCGAGGGATTTTCGGAATCGCTCGCGCAGGAGGTCGCGCCGTTCGGCATCCTGGTCACGATCGTCGAGCCCGGCCCGTTCCGCACCGACTTCCTGAGCGCCGAGTCGATTCGCTTCGGTGGGCATGCTGTCGCAGACTACGACGACCGGCGGACGGCGCTGCGCGCCTCGTTCGAGCAGCGCAACGGGCAGCAGCCCGGCGACCCGGTCAAGCTCGCCGAAGCAGTGGTGCGCCTGGCCAGCGAACCCGAGCCGCCCTTGCGCTTTGTCGCCGGATCGATCGCCTTCGATTCGATCAGGGCCAAGCTCGCCGGCATGCAGACCGAACTCGAGCATTGGCGACCACTCAGCGTCGGCACCGATGGCGAGTACGCCGCGTGACGAGCCCCGCCCGATCGGACACGAGCCGGAACGCGTCGATTACCCGGCTTCCGGAGCCCGCGCTCGTTGGCGTGCGGTATGTCCCAACGGCGATGGCGAGCGAGCGCGGACACAGCAGCCATGGCAGATGCACCGTTCGGGAGGCCGGTGCTCCGCCTCAGGCGCGCGATTCGAGGTAGTCGCAAGCCAGATGCGCGAGAGCCCGAACGCCGATCACGAGGGCACGCTCGTCGGCGAAGAACCGCGGTGAATGGTTCGAGTGGGCCTTCGTCGGGTCCGTGCCCGGCGGCGTCACGCCGATGAAGAAGAAGAGGCCCGGAACAATCCGCTGGAAGAACGAAAAGTCCTCGGCGCCGGTCACCTTCGGAACGAGTTGCAAGCCACCGGCCCCGGCTACGCGTTTCAGCGTCGGCACCATGGCCTCGGTCAGCACCGGGTCGTTGACGGTCACCGGATAGTTCTTGTCGATGCACACCGTGCAGCCCGCGCGCGAGCCTCGGGACACAGCCTCGGCGAGCGTCGTCACGCGTTCATGGATCTCGTCGCGCATCTCCTCGTCGAACGCGCGGATGGTGCCGCGCATTTCGACGCTGTCGGGAATGATGTTCTCGCGCACCCCTCCCCTGATCATTCCGATCGTGACGACGGCAGGCTCGCGTGCGATATCGACCCCACGGCTGATCACCGTCTGCAGGCCCATGATGACTTGCGCGGCCGTCACGATCGGGTCGACGCCGAGCCATGGAGCGGCCCCGTGGGTCTGCTTGCCGTGTACCGTGATCTTCAACTTGTCGGAGCTCGCCATCGTCGGGCCGGGACGGTAGCCAATGACACCGAGCGGCAGGCGCGAGGTCACGTGCAGACCGAAGATCGCCTGCGGCGCCGGGTTCTCGAGTGCACCCTGCGCGATCATCATCTTCGCGCCGCCCTCCTCGCCTTCGGGCGGCATCTCCTCGGCCGGCTGGAAGACAAACTTGACGGAGCCGCGCAGTTGCGAGCGCAGCCCGGTCAGCACCGTGGCCACACCCATCAGGATGGCGGTGTGGCAATCGTGCCCGCACGCATGCATCACGCCGACCTCTTCGCCGTTCCAGGTCGTACGCACCTTCGAGGCGAAGGGCAGATCGACGTCCTCGGTCACGGGCAATGCGTCCATGTCGGCGCGCAACGCGATCGTGGGGCCGGCAAGCGCGCCCTTCAACAGCCCGACGACGCCGGTGTGGGCCACGCCCGTCCTCACCTCATCCAGCCCAAGCGCTTCCAGATGCGCCTGCACGATCTTCGCGGTCCGAAACTCCCGGTTGCCGAGCTCGGGGTGTTGGTGCAGGTCTCTGCGCCACGCGATGACGCTCGCCTCGACGGCCTCGGCCGCGCGGTCGACCTGGCGGTCGAGCGAGCTGGCAATGACTGGGCGATCCGACATCTTGATGCTCCATGAAAGGGTTGCGGCAGAGCCTGTGCAGTTTGGCTCGTTTCCATTCGGCATCTTATTTGAGCGCCGGTGGCGGATCGCTCGCGCACCGATCGAAGCTCACCCTTCGCGCGCTCCCCCGCGTGCCGGTTTGACGATACCGAACTCGATCATGGCGGCCAGCAAGGCCGCAGCGGCTCGCTGCGGTGTCAACAGGACTGAATCGACCCGAAAATCGGGGATCGACGGAGGTTCGTAGCGCGAGTCGATGCCGGTAAAGGCCGGGATCTCACCACGCCGCGCGCGTTTGTAGAGGCCTTTAGGATCGCGTTGCTCGCACACGGCCAGCGGCGCATCGATGAACACTTCCATGAACTCGCCCGCGTTGAACCGGGCCCGCGCCTGCTGGCGCTCGGCCCTGAAGGGCGAAATCAAGGCGACAACGACGACGAGTCCGGCATCCACCATCAGGCGGGCGACCTCGGTCACGCGGCGCACGTTCTCGATCCGGTCGGCGTCCGAGAACCCGAGGTCGCGGCTGACGCCTGTACGCAGAACATCACCGTCGAGCACGTAGGTCCTCACGTCCAACGCATGGAGGCGTTGCTCCAGCAGCCCGGCGATCGTCGACTTGCCGGCACCCGACAGCCCGGTCATGTAGACCACGCCACCGCGATGCCCGTTCAGCGCCTCGCGCCGCTGCCGGGTCACGCGAAGGTCCCGTGATGGATCCATCGACGACGCGCTCATCCTCCTTCCTCGTCGCTGTTCTTGGACAGGATGCGCCCCACCAGGCGACTCAAATCCTGGAACGTGTTCTGCTTCTCCAGGAGGCTTCGGACGCCGGCGAGCTTTGCTTCGTCGCGCAACTCCTCCGTGATGTAGCCGGAGCTGATCACGACCGGCAACTGAGGGCTGATCTGCGCCAGCGCGCGGGCGACGTCCAGGCCCGAAAACTCCGGCATGTTGAAGTCGGTGACCACGAAGTCGAACGCGTCGGGGTGTTCGCGCACCGCGACAATGGCCTCTTGGGGATCGTGAAACCCGCTGACGCGGTAGCCGGATCGCTCCAGGATGCGCTCGACCATGACCACCATGGTTTCGTCGTCATCCACGTACAACACATGCTCGCCATGGCCCAAAAGCGGCGCCGGCCTCGAGGTCGGAACCAGGGCGGTGCCCGGCTCGGCCGACTCCAGCAGCGGGAAGTACAGATGAAATGTGCTGCCCTGCCCCGGCTCGCTGTCGACCGCGATCGCGCCGCGGTGCGCGTTCAGGATGCCGTGCACCACCGACAGGCCCAAGCCCGTGCCCTGGCCCACGGGCTTGGTCGTGAAGAAGGGTTCGAAGATGCGCGCACGCGTGGCCGCGTCCATGCCGACGCCGGTGTCGCTGACCCACAGGTGCGCATACGGGCCAGGCGGCACCTGGCCCAAGCGCTTCAGTGCCTCCTGATCGAGCACGACGGCGTCGAGGCCCATCCCGATGCGCCCGGCGCCGTCTTTGAGGGCGTGCCAGGCGTTCGTGCACAGGTTCATCAGCACCTGCTGCAACTGCGTCGCGTCGATCAGCGCCTGCAACGGTCGGTTGGTGAGCATGACGTCGAGCTCCACCCCGGCCGGCAAGGTGGCACGCAGCAGCTTGTGGGTTTCTTCGATCACCGGCCGCAGCGCTTGCGTCACCAGTTCCTGCGGCTCTCTTCGGCTGAAGGTCAGGATCTGCTGGACCAGGTTGCGGGCCCGAACGCTCGCCTTGTGAATCTCCTCGAGGCTGACCTGCGCCGGATGGTCCGGCCCCAGGTCTTCGCGCGCGAGCGCAACATTGCCAAGGATCGCGCCGAGGATGTTGTTGAAGTCGTGCGCAATGCCACCGGCCAGCGTGCCGATGGACTCCATTTTCTGGACATCACGCAGTTGCGCCTCGAACTTGCGGAGATCGGCCTCGGCCTCCCGGCGATCGCTGATGTCGGTCATCGCGATGCGCACGGTGGGGGATGCGGCTTCGGCTTCCACTCGCATGCAGTCGAGCTGGACATGCAGACGAGCGCCATCGCTGCTGTGCAGCGCGAGTTCGAACCGCTGCTTGTCGCCATGCCGCAGCGCATGGCGAAAATGCAGATGCCAGCGCTCGGCATCCGCCGCGAGCACGAAGCGAGCGAACCGCGTGTGCAGCAGTTGGTCGCGCGGCTCTCCGAGCATGTCGGCGCCGGTCAGGTTGACCTGCGCGACCAGGCCATCGGCAGACAGGGTCAGGTAGCCGACCGGGGCGAAGTCGTACAGATCCACATAGCGATCGCGCGAGAACTCCAGGTCGATCTGCCCTTTGCGGTGCTCCGCGCGGATCGAGGCCTGTCCCAGTTCACGCTCCAGCACCGGCGCGAGGCGTGCCATGTTCTGCTTCATCACGAAGTCGCTCGCACCCGCCTTCATCGCGGAGACCGCGGTTTCCTCGCCGATCGTGCCGGAGAAGAAGATGAACGGAATGTCGAGGCCGGAGAACCGGAAGACCTCGAGCGCCTCCACGCCATTGAAGCCCGGCAGCCGGAAATCCGAGAGCACGGCGTCCCAATGCTCACGCGCCAGCGCGGCCCTCAGCGCCTCGACATTCTCCACCCTCAAGTAGGTCGGAACGAACCCGCCTTGCCTGAGCGCGCGCATCGCCAGCTTGGCGTCGTCCTCGGAATCCTCGACGACCAGGATCTTGACTGCTCTTGTCACGGAATCCTCTCCGGGGGGCTCTGGTTCATCATCAACCAGTAGATGCCCAGCACCTTCACCGCCTCGACGAACTCGGCGAAGTCCACTGGCTTGCGCACATAGCTGTTGGCTCCCAGCGTGTAGCCTGAGATCAGATCCTGTTCCTCCTTGGAAGACGTCAGGATCACGACCGGAAGGAGTCGCGTCCGCTCATCCGCGCGAATGATCTTCAGCACGCCCAGGCCGTCGAGCTTCGGGAGCTTCAGGTCGAGGATGATGAGCGTGGGCAGCGCGACACCCGCGCGATCTGCGTAAGCGCCGCGCGCGAACAGGAAATCCAGCGCCTCGATGCCGTCGCGCACCACCGTGATCGTGTTCATGACATGGCTGCGCCTGAATGCGCGCAAGGTCAGCGTCGCATCGTCGTCGTTGTCCTCGACCAGCAAGATGATCTTGTTGGCGTCGCTCATGGCCTTACCCCTTCAACTGGAAGAAAAAAGTGGCTCCGAGACCTGGTTTTGCCTGCACCCAGATCCTGCCCTCGTGGCGGCGGAAGATGCGCTGCACGATCGCCAGGCCGATCCCGGTTCCCGAAAACTCGCTCTCGTGGTGCAACCGTTGGAAGGCCCCGAACAGCCGATCCGCATAGGCCATGTCGAACCCCACGCCGTTGTCGGCGACGAAGCACTCCTTCCTGCCTTCGCGTTCGACGGATCCCACTCGGATCACCGGCGCGGCAGTCTTGCCGGTGAACTTCCATGCGTTCTCCAGCAGGTTCTGCATCGCGATCTGGATCAGGGCCTTGTCGGCCCGGACCGTGAGGCCCTCTTCGATCTCCCATTGCACGGCCCGCGTGGGCTGCTGCTGGGCCAGCGAATCGGCGATCTCGCGTGCGACCTCGCTGAGGTTGACCGGCTTGAGCGTCAACTCGGCACGCGTCACACGCGACAGGCCGAGCAGTTCGTCGATGAGCCGGCCCATGCGCTGGCTGGCGGCACGGATGCGCTGCAGCGAATCCTTGGCTTCGGCGTCCAGCTTGTCGCCATAGTCTTCGAGCAATGCCAGCGAGAACCCATCCATGCTGCGCAGCGGTCCGCGCAGATCGTGCGAGACCGAGTAGCTGAAGGCTTCGATCTCCTGGTTCAAGGCCGCGAGTTCCTCGTTGCTGCGTTCGATCTGGGCAAACGACATCCGCAGCGATTGGGTCATCGCATCGAAGTTCCTGGACATGTCTGCGATCTCGTCGTTGCCCGCGACGTCGAGCTTGTAGTTCCAGTTCCCCGAGGCGACCTCCCGGGTCGCTTCTTCGAGGCGGCCGATGGGCGCGAGCACGCTGCGATTGATGAGCCATGCCGCGCCTATGGTGGTCAGCGCGATCAGCCCCAGCCCGACCAGGATCACGATCACGACGCGCCGCTGCGCGGCGGTGATGCGCTCAGTCGAGAAGTCGGTCAGGCGAAAGGCGTTGGCGAGGCTCTCCTGTTGCAGGATCAGCAGCCGGCTGGCCAGCTGGGCTTCGTAGCGCCGGATCGACTCGATGTCCGCGGCGTTTGCGCTCTGTGCGACCGAGGTGGCCACGAGTTCCTCGAAGATGCGATGGGCCACCCCGGCTTGTTCACGCAGATCGGCGATCACTTCGCTCTCTCCGCCCCCGGAGGATGGAATGGCCTCGATCAGGAGAGCGAGCCGGTCGGAGACCTGGCGTTCTTGCTCGCGCGGGCGCTCGTGCCGGTGCAGGATGTATTCGAAGGTCACCAGTCTCAGCTCGGTCAGCCCGCGCGCGAGTTCGGTCGTCTGCCGACGTCTGCTGCTGGCATCCTCGACCTCCTGATTGGCCCACCAGATCATCCCGGCGATCAGCCCTATCGTCGCCAGCGCAGTCGTGGTCGCCAATCGTCCTTTCGTGCTGATCTTCATGCGTGGCTTAGTGAACGACCGTCACCCGATCGGGACGCACCGCCAGCAGGGCGTCGAGATGCAGGCGCGGCAGGAAGTTCGGCACCGGGCCCTTGTCCGCGTACCCACGCGCCATGGCCCAGCGCGCTTCGTCCTCCAGGGTGACGAGCTGCGATTGACGCAAGTCGACTTTGAGCTCGAAGTCATTCCAGCCCGACTTCAACAGCGCGCCGGCATCGAGTTTGAGTTGCTCGGCGGCAAGACCGAGCGCCAGTTGCGGTTCGGACTGGTTGAACGCCTCGGCCTTCAAGAGTGCGCGCATGAGCTTCTCGATCGCACCGGAACGGGTTTTCAGGAACTCGCTGCGACCGACCACCACTTGGGTGGCGGCATACGCGTCGGGCCCGGTGAAGGTTCGCGCCTTGTCGCCCAGTGCCGCATGGGCCTCGGATCTGATCGGCTCCCAGGTCGAGATCGCATCGATCGTTCCGCTCGACAGTTCCTGCGTCATGCGGCCAGGCGGCACGTCCACCAGCGTGACCGACTCAGGTGCGAGCTTGTGTCGGATCAGGAACGCCCACAGAAAATACTCCCCGTTGGTGCCGAAGGTGACGCCGATTCTTTTCCCCAGCAGATCGTGCGGTGCAGCAATGCCACGATCACTTCGCGCGACGACCGCCATCTCGTTCGGCACACTGATCACGGCCGCGGCCATCCCGAGGGGCTCACCTTTCAAGACCGAGATGACGAACGGCACGTCTGCCGCCGATGCCAGGTCGGCCTGGCCCTGGGTCAGCCGATCCAGCGCCACCTTGCCATGGCTCACGGGCATCAGGGTGACCGCCAGCCCCTCCTCGGTGAAATACCCCTTGGCTGCGGCAATGTGCAGCAGCGCCACGTCCGGTGTCGTGGCCAGCGCGATGCGCAGCGTCTCGGGAGGCTTGGTCGGCGTCAGCGCCGGAAACAGACCTCGCCCGCTGGCGTAGCCGACAATGAGCACCGCGATGATCACGAGGGCGATCACCACGACGACCGGTGTCCGGAGTCGGCGGCTGTGCGCTTCGTTGGTCAATTCTTGCTCTCCCGCCCGCGACAAGAGCGACTGGAACAGCCCAACTCATCCGGTTGCACGAACAGTACGGGCAGTGCGCTCCGCTGGCAACCTGTAAGACTTGACAGCTAGTCACGCACCCCGGCCGCTGATAGCGTCGTGCTCCTCGACGGCATGGGCGCCGCAGCAACGCCGTCGCATTCGGCCCCCATTCGACTCCCCATTTGACATTCAAGTGTCGGACGTTCATCCAACGGCAGCCTGCGCTGTGATGCGATGACGTCAGGTCCACGAGCGCCATATTTTGTGCTGGCTCACCACAGATCGGGGTCGAACTTTCTGAACGATCTCCTCCAAGCTCACCCCCGGATCGAGTGCATCAACGAACCCTTTTCGATGCACACGGCATACTTTCGGGACTGCGACCTCGAGCCATGGTCAGGGAATGACTTCGATCCAGTGCTGTTGCATCCGTCTCTGACGCCGCACGAGATACTGCGCGCCTACCTTCTCGATCTCAGAGCGTATCTCTCTCAGTCAAGCGACGCGCGAGTGATCGGGTTCAAGGACACCCTGCTCTTCGAGAAGCTCGACTGGCTGAAGAAGTTCATTCCGTCGTTGAAGATACTCCTGCTGAAGCGCGATCCGCGGTCCATCGTGTCATCGGTCCTGCGCACCAATCTCCTCGAGCTCTGGGACTATGCTCGCCTGGTTCCGCCGGCGTTCAGGAAGATCCGGCCGAACTACGTGAGCCGCGTCGATGCAGCCGACAGGGCAACGGCTGCCGCCGAGGTCGTCGCGATGAGTATCGTCACCCGCTATGAACTGTCCCGCTGCGCGATTCAGAGCTTCGACCACACGGAAGTGCACCTCGACGCCCTGATGCGAAGGCCGCAGGAGCAGCTCGAAGCGATTGCCGGGTTCTTGGGCGTGCCGCCGCACGAAGGGCCGCTCGTCTTCCTGAACGAAAGGCAAGCGGTGAGCCGCGGCGGCATGTTTTCTTCGTTTCGCTTGCAAGACGATGTGCGGCACACCTGGGAGAGCCATCTGAACGAAGCGCAGATCCGGGTCATCGAGGAAGTCATGCAATGCCAGTGAGCCACGACCTTCTGCAGTATCGGCACCATGCGGCCCGCTTCGCGGTCCGGCCTTGCGGCGGCGGCGGTGGGCGGAGCCGGCCCCTCCGCGTGGCACACAGCTTGGTGACCTGCGGGATGGCCGTGAGCGTTCTGAATCAGATCGGCCTGCCGCCGGAGCCACGGTCTGCGTACCGATACGTCAACGTGCACAACCCGCGCTGCCCCCTCTTCTTTTCCGTAGAAGAGCGGGCGTGGGCGTGTGCATCGGTCCTGGAAGACCACCCGGTGTGGGGCATCAACTGGGCCGGCGCCAACCTGATCTGTGAACACCTGGGTGGGCGCCTGCCGTCCGCGCGGGAATGGGAGTCTTTCGCGTCGAACAATGATCCCACCCGGACTTACCCTTGGGGCGACGCCGCGCCGACGCACTTGCTGGCCAACTTTGGGGAGCACTTCGGCGGTACCAGCAGCGTGTGCAGTTTCCCCGCGTCGGAACTGGGCTTGTATGACCTTGCCGGCAATGTCAGCGAGTGGTGCCTTGATCACTTCGAAGCAGCCGGCGGTCGGCCAATATCGTGCGAGCGGGTCGTGAAAGGCGGAGCCTGGAGCAAAGATGCGCGCTATCTCGAGATCGCGACCAGCCGGGGCAAGTGGGAGCGACTCGGCACCACCACCATCGGGTTCAGACCGGTTTGGGATGATTGATTGATGAAACTCGTGATATTCGACCTCGACGACACGCTCGTCAATTTCGCCGCCACCCGCGAAATCGCCTACCGCCGTCTGGCGGAGCATCTCGATGCCCAGGGAATCGACTCCGCGGCGTTCGGTCAGGTCTGCCCGACGATAGACCGCCAGTTGTTCGTTCGTTTCGAGCAGGGAGAGTTGAGCCGCAGCGAATACCGGCTGAGGCGTTTCAGCGAACCGCTGACGGCGATCGGCGTCGCGCCGAAGAGCGATCTCGTGCTGCAGCTCAACAAGATCTTCATGGACTGCGTCAACGACAGCCCTCTGCTGTTCGACGATGTCCGCGCCGTCCTTCAGCGCTTGCGCGCGCTCGACATCCGGACGGCGATTCTCACCAACGGCCCCTCCGACGGGCAGCGCCGCAAGCTCCACGCCACCGGGCTCGCCGATGACGTGGACCATGTCGCGATCGGCGAAGAGATCGGGTTCAGCAAACCCTCGCCGGCCGCGTTTCACTCGGTGGTCGAGCGCTTCTCTCTCGGCAACTCCGACGCACTCATGGTGGGCGACTCGCCCGAGCTGGACTACGACGCGGCGCTGAAAGCAGGCTTGAAGGCCTTGCTGCTCGATCGCGACAACCGGCATCCGGACGCCGGTCGCGCGCGTGTTCGTTCGCTGGATGCGCTGCTGTTGCGATCGTCGTGACGCGGAGGCCGCTGTGCGCCGGTTGGCGGCAGGCCGCGTCGTCAGCCCAAACGGGTGCCGATCACCTGGTCGCGGCCAGCGCGCTTGGCCTGGTAGAGGCACTGGTCCGCGGCCCGCAGCAAGGCGCCGGGGTCCACGGGCTTCGAACCGCAGGCCAAGCCGAGGCTCGCGGTGACCGGCATGGCGCCGACGATGTCGGTGAACGAGGTCTTGCGCAGCCGCTCGCAGAACGCGTTGCCGTGGCGCAAGGCGGCTTCAATCGAGATCCCGCTCCAGGCCAGAAGAAACTCCTCTCCGCCCAAGCGCGCTGCCAGCGTGGGAGGCGTCCCCGGAGCGGTCGGCGCGTTGAACGATTCGAACAGCATGCTTGCAACGCGCCGCAGCACCAGGTCGCCCGCGTCGTGTGAATGGGTGTCGTTGATGCGCTTGAAGTGATCCAGATCCGCAATGGCGACGCAGAGGTGGTCGCTTGTCGAGCCGTCGTCGCGGCCGCCGGCACACGCGTGCTCGGCCAGCCAGCGCTCGGCGTGACGGCGGTTCGGCAAGCCCGTCAACGGGTCTGTCAGCGAGAGCCACTCGAAGTGCTGCGCGCGTCTGCGCTCTTCGCCGACCGCGACCGCGGCGCTCGACTCGGCAACCGCTCGGTCGCCTTCGATCGAGCGCGCGCGTTCATATGCGGCCACGTACCGGACCATCTGGGCATACGCCTCCTCCCAGCGATGCAGCGCCGCGAGCACCTGCGAACGCACGCGCAGGTCGCGGGTGTTGGTCCAGGACGAGAGCGCCCCGCGTGCACCGCGTCGAGGATGCTCGAGCATCGCCAGTGCACCCGCCGGGTTCCCGCCCGCCAGCATCACCTCGGCATAGCTGAGCCAGGGATCGCCGTTGACGTCACAGCAGCCGAGCTGCTCCTCGATGCGCAGCGATTCCCTCATCGCGTGTTCGGCAGCGGGAAGTTCGGACGACGCCAAGCGGGCGCGTGCCACCGATTCCCAGCTCAAGGCCGAAGCGGCCTCGGGATGGCGCAGCATCACGGCCTCGGACTCGTCGGCGAAGTGGCTGGCGAGCGCGAGTTCGCCGCACTCGGCCGTGACCTCCGCGAAGTTCGCGGCGGTGGCCGCCACCATGGCCGGTGCGCAGGCCGCGCGCACCGCGGCCATCGCCTGATCGACCAGGGTGTAATCGGCCCCGGTGCGGCTCACCGAAAACAGGGCCGCGACCATCAGCGCCTCGGCGCGCCAGGCCGGCGGGTCGTCCTGCGCTTCGCCGGAGAGCGCGGCCTGTGCCCAGCGCATCGCCTCCACCCGCAGGCCCAGGCGATCGCACGACGACATCAGGTAGGTGGCGACATGGCGGGCCAGCATCGGCCAGGGCTGCGCCTCTTCGTGCAGTGCCAATTGCTCTGCCCGCGCTTCGGCGGCCTGGCCGAGACGGCTGCGGACGTCGCTGGCCAACAGCCGAGCTCGGATGCGCTGGGGCGCCAGGGCGAGCGCGTCGGCGCGTGTCGCGATGTCTTCGCAGGCCTCGCTCGCGCCGCTGAGCGAGCAGTAGACGCTGGCCTCCAGGGCGCTCAGACGCCGATCGAACGCGCGCGCATCCTCTTCGAGGGTGAGGCTTGCCTTGCGCGTCATGTCCAGCTTTGAGGTTTCTTCGCCATCCGGGGGCAGATGGTCTTGCAGGGATCATCGGCGCAGCGGGCGACTTCTGTACCACCGCGGCGCGCGATTGCGCAATCTTCACGGAGCGTGCGGCGCGGCACAACCACCGCTTCGTTGCAAGCTAGTCGCTTGCAAATAGATCGTACGCGATATAAACTGTCACGCATGAAGAAAGCCCAATCATCGGCGGCGTTGCTGCCAGCCCAGTCACTCGCGCTGGACCAGCAACTCTGCTTCGCGCTGTACTCCACCATGCTGGGTCTGAACAAGGTGTACCGGGCATTGCTGAAAGATCTCGGCCTGACCTACCCGCAGTATCTGGTGATGCTGGTGCTGTGGGAGCGCGATGACCTGACCGTTTCCGAGATCGGCGAGCGATTGTTCCTCGATTCGCCCACCCTCACCCCGTTGCTGAAGCGCCTGGAGGTGGCCGGCCACGTGGCGCGCAACCGGTCGGATGCCGACGAGCGTCAGGTCATCGTCTCGCTGACCGCGGCGGGTCAACGCCTGCGCGAGCGCGCCAAGGACATTCCCACCTGCGTCGCCGCGGCGATGGAGTGTGCCCCCGGCGAGATCGACACGCTTCGTTCCCGACTCACCGAGATGAGGTCGAAGCTCTACAAGAACGCCGCCTGAGGTTCACGCAATCGGGCGCAGCACGCGCCCGTTTCCTGATGCATTAAATAGCACGCGATTTATTCGCACGAATAATCAAGCCGACGTCGCGCACCGGCCGCAGTTTCAGACGCGATTCCCTTTTCAACACTTCCCAAGGAGATTTCATGTCGATCGAGAAGGTTCTTCACCACGCCGCTGCTACCCTGCTATCGCTGGCCACTGGTGCCGCGCTGGCGGCCGGCAGCCCTGGCGTCGAGCACAACACCCAGGGCTTCCTCGAAGCGCTGGCAAAGGGCGGCGGCCAGCCGCTCGAGACCCTCTCGCCCGCCGATGCGCGCGCGGTGCTGGTCGGCGCGCAAGCCGGGGCCAAGCTGCCGCCGGCCGACGTGAGCGAGAAGACCATCAGCGTGGACGGCAAGCCGATCAAGCTGACGATCGTGCGGCCGGCCGGCGCCAAGGGCGTGCTGCCCGCATTCATGTTCTTCCACGGCGGCGGCTGGATCCTCGGCGACTTCCCGACCCACGAGCGCTTCGTGCGCGACCTGGTGGCCGACTCGGGCGCGGCGGCGGTGTTCGTGAACTACACGCCATCCCCCGAATCGCGCTATCCGGTGGCCATCAACGAGGCGTATGCCGCGACGAAGTGGGTGGCCGACAACGGCGCGCAGATCAACGTCGACGGCAAGCGTCTCGCGGTGGCCGGCAACAGCGTGGGTGGCAACATGGCGGCGGTCGTGGCCCTGATGGCCAAGGCCAAGGGCGCCCCCGCGCTGCGCGCGCAGGTGCTGTTCTGGCCGGTGACCAACGCGAACTTCGAGAACGGCTCCTACGACGAGTTCGCGAACGACCACTTCCTGACCAAGAACATGATGAAGTGGTTCTGGGATGCCTACACGACGGACCCGAAGCAGCGCCAGGAGGTCTACACCTCGCCGCTGCTGGCGACGGCCGAACAGTTGAAGGGCTTGCCGCCGGCTCTGGTGCAGACCGCCGAGAAAGACGTGCTGCGTGACGAAGGCGAGGCCTACGCCCGCAAGCTCGACGCGGCCGGCGTCACGGTGGTGACCACGCGCTACAACGGCATGATCCACGACTTCGGCTTGCTCAACGTGCTGAGCGGCGTGCCTGCAACGCGCGCGGCGCTGCACCAGGCGAGCGAAGAACTGAAGACGCGACTGCGTTGAACCAGCCGGAGCAGGAGCGTCACGGGCTTTCGTGAGGCTCCTGCCGAGCGGCGCCTGGGCGGGCGCGCGTGGCGTTGAGCAGGTTGGCCAGTTCGACTGCCGACCCGACCGTCAGCTTGTCGAAGACGCGCGCACGATGAACTTCGACGGTCCGCGTGCTGATGTTCAACCGGTCTGCAATCAGCTTGTTCGGCAAACCTTGCGCGATCAGCGCCATTACTTCCTGCTCGCGCTCGCTCAGTTCACTCAGACCTCGCAGGCGCAGTGCCCGCTCGCGCCGCGCGCTGATCGTCGCGGCACTCGCCTGCAACGCCTGCTCGATGCGATCGACCAGCGCGTTGTTCGAGAACGGCTTCTCGACAAAATCGAAGGCGCCGCGCTTGACCGCCGCCACGGCCGTCGGCACGTCGCCGTGTCCGGTCAGGAAGATGACCGGCATGGCCTGTGTCAGCCCCCGGTCGCTGAGGCGCTCGAACAGCGCCAGCCCGCTCATGCCGTTCATGCGCAGGTCCAGCAGCAGGCACGAGGGCGAGGTGGGCCAGTCGCCCGGCCGCACGCCCGGGTCGGCATCGAGCGCGGCCTCGAACGCCTCGGCGCTGCGGTGGCCTTGCGACAGCAGCCGGCGCGAGCGCAGCAGCCAGGCGACCGCGTCGCGCACGACGTCTTCATCGTCCACGAGGTAGACCATCGGCAGACCGAGTTCGGCAGGCAGCGGCGACACCAACAGGCTCATGGTGTGACGGCCATCGCCGCCGGTGCGTCTGCCCGCGGCGTGCGCGGCAGGTCGGGCGCCACCGCGGGCAGCGTGAATCGGAATTCGGCGCCGCAGACCGCCCCGTTCGCATCGCGCAGGTTCGCGAAGTCGAGTGCGCCTCCATGCTGTTCGACGATCGTGCGGCATACGCTCAGACCCAGGCCCATGCCGTCGCTGCGGGTCGTGAAGAACGGGGTGAACAGCTGGCGTTCGACCTCGGGGCCGATCCCCGGCCCGCAATCGCTGATCGACACGCGCACCCATTGCGGATGGGTCTGCCGCACGCGCAGCGTCAGGACCGATTCGGGCGCAGACGCGACGCCCTGCATCGCCTGGATGCCGTTGCGCGTGAGGTTCAGCAGCACCTGCTCGACCATCGCCCGATCGCAAACGACCTTGGGCGCGGGCGTGTCCAGCTCGAGCTCGATGCGGGTGTCGCTCTTGCGCGCCTGCAGCCGCACCAGCGGCAGCACCGCGTCGATCAGCAGGTCCGCGGCCACGGCCTCGCGTGCGTGCTCGCGCCGCCGCACAAAGTCGTGCACGCTCTTGATCACGCGGCCGGCGCGCTCGGCCTGCTCGGCAATGCGCCGCGCCGCTTCATGCAGCATCGGCCAGAGCTCGGGCTCCGGCGCCGCCCCGTCGGCCTGCGCGTCCATCATGTTGAGCGACCCGGTCGCGTAGGCGGCGATCGCCGACAGCGGCTGGTTCAGTTCATGGCTCAGCAGCGAGGCCATCTCGCCCGCCGTCGCGAGCCGCGCGGTCGCCTGGAGCCGCTCCTGCTGCTGGCGCGCGAGCTCTTCGACGCGACGCTGCGCGCTCAGATCGAGCACCGCACTCATCCAGCCCGTGTGGCGCGCGGCGCTGTCCAGCAGCGGCGCCTCGAACACCATCGCCGGGAAGCGCTCGCCGCTCTTGCGCACGAAAGTGGTCTCGAAGGCCTCGCGCGAGTGCTTGCCGGGCGTGCTCGCGAGGCGCGTGTCCTGGCGCTGCTGGTATTCGGGCAACTGCTCGGGCGGCCAGTACGGTGGCGGATTGCGGTCGACGAGCTCGTCGGGGCCGAAGCCGACCATCGCACAGAACGCCGGGTTCACATAGGTCGTGCGGCCCTGCAGGTCGCGTGCGCGCAGCCCGGTGACGACCGAATCCTCCATGGCCTTGCGGAACGCCAACGCGTCGGCGAGTGCGGCCTCGGCGCGGGCGCGCTTGCGCACGTCGCGCCCGAGCAGCACGACCACGCCGAACAGCGTCAACGACAGGCCGATCACGAGCCCGGTGACCAGATCGGGCATCAGGCTCGGGCGCGTGGCCGCGCTGTCGACGCGCAGCTGCATCGCGGTGCCCGGCAGATCGATCATCCGGTCGGCGCGGTAGACGCCGGCGCCCACATGCAGGCGGCCGTGCGCGAGCCGCGCGCCGTCGGCCTCGACGAACGACAGGTCGTAGCCCGGCGCGATGGCTTGCGCCGCGAGTTGGTCGAGCAGGCCCGGCAGCGAGTAGCTCGCGATCACGAAGCCGAGCACGCGGTCGGCGTCGCGCTCGGCGACGCACAAGTCCATCACCTCCAGGCCCATGCCGTCGGGTTGCGGCACGAAGTAGCTGCGCGAGTAGGTCGGTCCGCCGCGGCGCTTCGTTGCACTGCAGGCGAGCTCGGTGTCGACATGCGCCTCGTCGCGGCTCCATTGGGAAAACAGCGGCGGGCGCGCGCGCGTGTCCGCCGCGTCGACGACACGCATCGCGGCGTCGCGACGCTCGATGCGCAGCAGCTCGGGGCGCGCGACCAGCAACTGCGCGGCGCGAGTGCCCCACTGCCCGGCTGGCGCGCCGCCACCGGGCAGCGACAGCAGATCCTGCAGGTCCTTGGCCAGCAGCTGAGCGAGCTCGCCGCTGGCGACGGCGGCGCTGGCCTCGACCTCATCCTGCGTGCGCGTGGACCGGTAGTGGAACGCGAGCATGACCAGCAAGGTCTGCGCCGCCAGCAGCAGCACGACCAGCACGACCCAGAGAATGACGCGCAGCCGCCGGCGCGGCCGCGCCCACGCGCCTGCTTCGACGGTATGCAGGGCGGCGACTTCAGGATGCGGCGGGTTCATGGGCAGGGCCATCCACGGAAGGACTCCCGATACGGTAGCCGATCCGATCCGCGCGCGGCGCGGACGATCCGCCGGCTACTCCGCGACCAGCTCGGCGACCTCGCGCGGCGGCGGCACCCGGAGCTTGCGCCCATAGGCGACCAGCTGCGCCAGGATCAGCAGGCAGCAGGCGCCGATGAACCAGGCGCTGATCGGACGCTGCACGAACACCATCAGGTCGCCGCGCGACAGCAGCATCGCGCGGCGGAAGTTCTCTTCGAGCATCGGCCCGAGCACGAAGCCCAGCACGATCGGCGACACCGGGAAATCCAGCATCAGGAAGATCGCACCGATCACGCCGAAGACCGCGACCTCGCCGACGTCGAACAGGCTGTTCTTGGTGCTGTACACGCCGACGCAAATGAAGAACAGCGCGGCCGGGTACAGGTACTTGTACGGCACCTGCAGCATGCGCACCCAGACGCCGATCATCGGCACGTTCATGATCACCAGCAGCACGTTGCCGATCCAGAAGCTCGCGACCAGGCCCCAGAAGATGTCCGGGTGCTCGGTGATCAGCTGCGGGCCGGGCTGGATGCCCTTGATGATCAGCGCGCCCAGGATCAGCGCCATCACCGCATCGCCCGGGATGCCGAGCGACAAGGTCGGGATGAAGTCGACCTGCGTCTTCGAGTGCGCCGAGGCTTCGGGGGCCGCGACGCCCTCGATCGCGCCCTTGCCGAAGCGGCTCGGGTCCTTCGCGATCTTGCGCTCGAGCGCGTAGGCGATGAAGGTCGTGATCGTCGGGCCGGTGCCGGGCATCGCGCCGAACAAGGTGCCGACCATCGTGCCGCGCAGCATCGGCCAGAAGGCCTGCTTCATCTCGGCGCGGGTCGGCCGCATGTCCTTCATGCTGACCTTCGCATCGCTCGCCTTCACGGTCGTGCGGTTCACGCTGACCAGGAAGTCGGCGATGCCGAACAAGCCCATGCACAGCGCGCCGAGCTCGACGCCGTCGGCGAGATCTGGCAGGTCGAAGGTGTAGCGCATCGTGCCGCTGATCACGTCGGTGCCGACCACGCCGCACAGCAGGCCGAAGAGCGTCATCGCCACGCCCTTCAGCGGCGAGCCGCGCGACATCGTCGCGCCGGCCAGCAGCCCCAGCAGCATGATCGAGCAGATCTCGGTCGGGCCGAACTTGAACGCGATCTCGACCAGCAGCGGCGACAGGAAGATCATCACGATGATGCCGACCGACGCGGCGAAGAACGAGGCCATCATCGTGATGCCCAGCGCCGCCCCGCCGCGGCCGGCCTTCGTCATCGGATAACCATCGAGACAGGTCACCGCGTGCGGCGGGTGGCTGGGCAAATTCAGCAGGATCGCGCCGATCGCGCCACCGTACTGCGAGCCGTAGAAGATACCCGCGAGCATCAGGATCGCCGGCACCGGCGCGATCACATAGGTCAGTGGCAGCAGCATCGAGATCGTCGTCAGCGCGCCCATCCCGGGCAGCACGCCGATCAGGTTGCCGATCAGCACGCCGAACACGCTCCACATGAAGTTGCTGGGCTGCAGCGCGATGCCGAAGCCGTACCAGAGGTCCATCAGCGATTGGTACATGTTGTCTTGGTCCTTGTCTGGGTCGGGCGCGCGCGGGAATTCAGTGCCACTGGAATAGCGGCAGCTGCAGGCTCAGTCCGTAGTGGAAGACGATCAGGCAGAACACCGTCAGGACCGCACCGAGCAGCGCCGCTCCCTTGACCGTGTTGTTGCGGTCGCCCATCGCCGAAATGAAGACCGACGCGAAGGTCGCCGGCATCAAGCCGCCGTGCTCGCCCAGCACGACGAACGCGAGCACGCCGCCGAGGATGCACAGCCAGCCGCGCCACTCGGGGCCCTTGTGCGTGCCGTCGCCGGGCAGCGGATGCGCGATCTTCTCCTGGCCAGGGGGCGCCGCCGTCACCCCGATCGCGATGCCGACCATCACCATCAGCGCGCCGAGCACGACCGGAATGAAGCCGGCGCCCATGCGGTTCAGGTTGCCCATCTTGTAGCCCAGCCCGAGTGCAAAGACGGCGCCGCCGAGCACGAGCAACAGCAACGCTCCGTAGTGGTCCTTGCCCAGGTTCTTGGGTCGCCGCATCGCGTGTCTCCTAGTCGAATGAACACCGGCGCCGCGGCGCGGCGCTCTCGCGATGTCAGTCTAGGCAGCGGCGGTATGCGTGCGTTGTGGGAACTACGTATTCGCGTGCGGCGTCAGCGCCTGACGGAGCGAGTGCGCTCAAGGCTTGCTGGCCGGCCACGGACCGACCACCGCAACGGCTTCGCCGTCGCCTGGCCACGGCGGCATCGTGATCGCGACGGCCGACACCGATTCTTCGGCGGAGGCACGAAACTGGAACTGCGTGCCCAAAGGAATCGTCAGACACACCCCCGGTTCAAGGGCGACTGTTTCTTCGTGCTCGCCCTGCTTGCGCCACATCTCGCCACGGCCGGAGATCACGAACCAGATTTCCTCGACCGTCCGATGGGTCACCGCGCTGGCGGTTTCTCCGGCCGCCAACTCGAAGTGCGCCATGCCGCCTGCCGCCAGACCCAACAGGACACGGACGTCGGAACCATCCGGGGCGACGACGGTGCGCTCGGCCGGAAGGCGCAAGGTCTTGAACATGCTCATCGCAAAACAGTCGAATCGATGCCTATGGAGCGACGCGATAGAAGTAGTAGGTCGCGGTGTACGGCACCCTCGCGACCTCCCCGACGTTGGTGGCGCCGCAGGCCTGCGAAGGCGCCGCGCCGCCGACGGTCTTCAAACGTTGAATGCTCTTGGTCTGCGTGAACACGCCGGTGCCGGTGCTCGACTTCGCGGTCAACAGCAGCCAGGGGATCGCACTCGGATCCGGCCCGGGGTCGCGCGCCTTGACATCACCGACGACGGTGCTGCCATCGACGGACTCCCAGGTCGGCCCGGCATAGTGCTTGCCGATGGCACGGCCCGAACGATCCACGAGCGCGGCTTCGGGGGCGCGGAATGCCCAGTCGAACGCCGTCGGCTGATTGCCTTTGGCCGCGCATGCGTAGATCTGAACCCCGGAGGCCAGCACTTCCAGGAAGAGCTCCTGACCCGCCGGTGCACGCAGCGGTACCGGCACGTCAGGCGGTGCGAGGACGGGCGCCGAGCAGCCCGCTGCGATCAGAACCGCTGCGCCGGCGGCCAGCCGCGCGCGTCCCCACTTGACGGAAGAAGGGTCAGGCAACAATTGGATTCGGGCCATGAAAGACTGCCTCCATGCGGGATCTTGCTGACCTAACGATAGCAGGCCATCGCGACGAGATTGGCACTCATCACGGTCGATCGACGCTGCGCTGCGCGGCGTGCGCTCGAGGGATCCAATAGGCGAGCTGCGCCGCCGCCGCGAACGCGATCAGTCCGGTGACGGCGATGCCGGCGCCGAGGGACAGTGTGGCGGCCAGGAGCGACAGCAACGCCGGCCCGCACGACGAACCGATGTCCGACATCAGCCGCCACACACCCAGGAAGTGCGCGCGTCCGACACTGGGGGAATGATCCGCGCCTATCGTCATCACCATGCCCGAGCCGATGCCGTTCCCGAAGCCGATCACCGCGGCCGCGAGCAGCAAGGTCGACGCGCCGTGCGTGAACGGCGTCAGCAGCAGCGCGGCGCCCATGATGAGCATCGACGGCACCGCCACCCAGCGGCGGCCCTTCACGTCCATGACCTTGCCGGCCGGATAGAACACGAGCATGTCGATGCCGCCGGCGATGCCGTAGATCAGCGAGGCGACCGAGGCCTCGAGCGCGAGGTGATCCGCCCACAGCGGGATCACCGCCTGGCGCGTGGCACGAACGGCGCTGACCAGCATCACGCCGATGCCGAGCGTGACGAAGATGTGGCGGCGATCGCGCAAGGTCGAGGCGAGCGTCGGCACAGCGGACACGGCGCCAGCGGGCGTGGAATCGGCTTCGGCGGAAGGCGCTTCGAGATCGGGGATGCCCGCCGCGATCACCGCCGCCAGCACCAGCGCGGCGATGCCGACGCCATAGGCGCCGCTGAGACCGTAGTGGTGAATCACCACCGCCGCGACGAATGGGCCGATGAACATGCCGATGCGCATCACGCCGCCCAGCGTCGACAAGGCCCGCGCTCGGTACTCGGGAGGCACGGCCTCGGTGAGGTAGCTCTGCCGCGCGAGGCTGAACACCGCCTGCGACATGCCGAGCATGAAGCAGCCCGCCGCGAAGGCCCACAGATGGCTCGTCCACGCGCACAGCGCCATCGCCAAGGCGCACCAGACGGCGGCGGCGACGATGGCCCAGCGCTCGCCCCAGTGCATCGTGATCAGCGATGCCGGGATGTTGCTGACCAGCGAGCCGATGCCGATCAGCGCGACCGCGAGAGCGGCGACAGACACCGAGGCGCCCAGGTCACGCGCGGTCAGCGGGATGATCGGCAGGATCGCCCCTTCGCCGAGACCAAACAGCAGCGACGGGCCGAAGGCGGATACGGCGATGTGCCGCAGCGTGAAGGGAGCAGAAGCCATGGATGGAGAGAGGAAGTCGGACTCGGCCCTTCAGTCGCCGACGACCAGCGCGCGCTCGGCGATCCACGCGACCGGCGAGTCGGCCGGCGCCTTCTGCAGCGCCATGTCGACCAGCGCACGGACCGCGGGTGAAAGCCTCCGGTACAGGAAGTCGCTCGAATTGCGGGCCTCGCCCGCGATGAAGAGTTGCGAGGTCATTTCACCGAAGCTCGGGTGCCTCAGGCGCACGTGGATGTGCGGCGTGCGCCCCGGATACGGCACGGGTTTGATGGTGCGAAATCGGTAGTGGCCGTGGGCGTCGCTTCGCGTGCTGCCGAAGCCCTGGAAAGCCTCGTCGACCAGGCCGGCGGCGCCGCGCGGATGGCGATAGCTGCCATGCACGTCGCATTGCCAGATCTCGATCTCGGCGCCGTCGACCGGGCGTCCGCCGGTGTCGACCACGCTGCCGCCGAGATCGAGCCACTCGCCCGAGGCACGCGCTGCGTCGCTGCTGGCGGCGCGCGTGACGCGGGTCAAGTCGGCGTCCCAGTCGACTTCACGGGAGCGCCACGCTAACGATGGGTAGAACGGCCCTTCGGTCATTGCCGGCAGGCCCGCCAGCGCGAGCGAAGGCACGGCCAGCGCGGCAGCGCCGCCGGCGATGATCTTCAAACACTGCCGCCGTTCGAGGCGCCGAGTCGCGTGTGTCATGGGCTTCGGAGCCTGCGCAGTGCCGCAGGTTCCGTGAGCAGACAGACGTTCGCGCACGGCGCTCAGGCATCGATCTTGACGTTGCCGTCCTTCACGACCTTGGCCCACTTCGCGATCTCGCTGCGGATGAACTGGGCGAATTTTTCCGACGAGCCGCCGCCGTCCTCGGCACCGTAGCTGTCCAGCCGTTCCTGCACATCGGGCATCGCGAGCACGGTGTTGACGTCACGGTTGATCTTCTGCGCGATCGGGGTCGGCAGCTTGCCCGGCCCGACCAGGCCGTACCAGGTCGTTGCCTCGAATCCGTTGAAGCCCTGCTCCTGCATCGTCGGCACGTTGGGGTGACCCTTGGCGCGCTTGGTGCGCGTCTGCGCGACCGCGATCACCTTGCCGCTCTTCACGTGCGGGGTCGCGGCCGTCATCGTCTCGAAGCTGTACTGGATCTGGCCGCCCATCAGGTCGGTGAGCAACGGGCCACTGCCCTTGTACGGAATGTGCAGCGCATCGACCTTGGCCTGCAGCTTGAACATCTCGAGTGCCAGATGCTGTGCCGATCCCGCACCCGCCGAGCCGAACGACACCTTGCCGGGCTCGGCCTTGCACAAGGCCACGATGTCCTTCACCGTCAGCGCCTTCTGCGCCGGCGACGCGATCAGCAGATTCGGCGTCACGCCCACCAGCACGATCGGGACGAAGTCGCGTTCGACGCTGTAGCGCAGCTTGGGTTGCAGGCTGGGTGCGAGCGCGTGGCTGTTGATGTGCGCCATCAGCAAGGTGCTGCCGTCGCTGGGCTGCTGCGCCACGTAGTCTGCCGCGAGCACGCCGGCGACGCCGCCCTTGTTCTCGACGATGACCTGCTGCTTCCACATCTCGGTGAGCTTGACGCCGACCACACGCGCCAGCGCATCGGTGCCGCCGCCGGGCGGGAAGCCGACGATGATGCGCACCGGCCCGTTGGGCCACTCCTGGGCCAGCAGCCGCGGCGCGGCGATCGTGGCTGTGGCGGCGCCAACGGCTTGAATGAGGGAACGTCGTTGCATGGTGTCTCTCGGCGTGCCGGTGCTGAGCCGGCGAGGGTCAAAGGGCTCGCCCGTAAGGGCAAGGCGAGGCGCTACGGTCTCTCACTCCAGTGTCAGGACCACCGGTGGCAATCCTTCGATGACGCCGGTCGCGGTTCCGGCCCCCTCGGCGAAATACAGGCCGGAGTAGGAACCGGTCGTGATGACGCATCCTGCTTCGATCGTGATGCCGCTCATCGAGCAGTGCTCGACGAGCCACGGCAAGAGACGGCGCGGATCGCCGGCCGGGTTGGCGGCGGCCCCGGCCATCAACTCCTTGCCGTTGAACTGTAAGCTCGCCCGCGGCGCGACGAAATTGAAATCGGGGTCGAACCGGACCGGCCTCGACACCACCAGCGCGCCGTGATTCTGAAAGTCGGCGAGCTGCGCGAGCTTGTCGACGGCAGGCCAGTGCTCGAAGCGGGTCGACACGATCTCGATCGTGGCGACCATCGAGCGGATCGCGCGCATCACGGCTGCTTCGTCACGAGGCCCGTCGCGCGGGCGCAGCGTTTCGCCGAACAGAAATCCGATCTCCAGTTCGAGGCCGACCCTTGCGAACCTGGCGTGCTTCAGCGTGGACAAGGTCGGATGCACGCCGCTGGCCGGCAACGGCGCGCCCTGGATCGGCCCGGTGTCGGATTTGGCACCCAGCTTCCATCCGCCGATGGCTTCGCGTCGAAGCGCGAGCACTTCGCGCTGGACCCGGTAGGCGCTGGCGGCGTCTTCGGGCACGAGGGTGGATGCGAGCGCGGCGATCGGACGCCGGGTCGCGTGGGCCTGCGCCAGCAGCGCCGCCAGTTCGAGTTCGCGGACGGTGGGCGGCTGCAACATACCCTGCCGCTCAGGCCGCCTTCTTCAAGGCGCTCGGGGCCGGATGGCTGGCGAAGTGGTCCATCGCGGCCTGCATGCCGCTGCCGGCCAGCTTCACGCCCGAGAGTTTCAGCCCCATCTCGACTCCGGCGAGCGTCGCGAGCAGGGTCAGGTCGTTGCTGTCGCCCAAGTGGCCGATGCGGAACATGCGTCCCTTGAGCTTGCCCAGGCCGGTGCCCAGCGACATGTCGAAGCGCTCGTAGATCAGGCGGCGCACCGCGTCGGCATCGATGCTGGGCGGCATGATGACGCCGGTCAGAACCGGCGAATACAGCGCCGGGTCCGCGCACTGGATCGGCAGGCCCCAGGCGTTGACGGCCGCGCGCACCCCGGCGCCCCAGCGCTGGTGACGCGCGAAGACCTGCTCCAAGCCTTCCGACTGGATCATCTCGAGCGCCTCGGACAGGCCGTACAGCAGGTTCGTGTTCGGCGTGTACGGCCAGTAGCCGTCCTTGTTCATCTCGATGATCTCGTCCCAGGCCCAGAACGCGCGCGGCAGCCTGGCCGTCTTCATCGCCTCGAGCGCGCGCGGCGAGACCGCATTGAAGCTGATGCCCGGCGGGAGCATCAGGCCTTTTTGCGAGCCGCTCACCGTCACGTCGACACCCCATTCGTCATGGCGGTAGTCGGCGCTGGCGAGGCCCGAGATCGTGTCGACCAGCAACAAGGCCGGGTGCTTCGCAGCATCGATCGCCTGACGCACCGCGAGGATGTTCGAGGTCACGCCGGTCGAGGTCTCGTTGTGCACCACGCACACGGCCTTGATCTGATGCCCGACATCCTGGCGCAGACGGGCCCCGATCAGATCGGCCTGCACGCCGCGGCGCCAGCTCGGCGCGTTCGGCAGGTGTTCATCGGCACCGGCGTAGGCGAGGAACTCCGTCGACAGGCCCAGGCGCGTCGCCATCTTGACCCACAGCGACGCGAAATGGCCGCCCTCGTACATCAGCACATGATCGCCGGGGCTCAGCGTGTTGGTCAACGCCGCCTCCCAGGCACCGGTGCCCGAGGCCGGGTAGATCACGACTGGATGGCGGGTCTTGAAGATGTCCTTGATGCCCGCGAGCACTCGGCGCCCGAGCGCCCCGAATTCGGGGCCGCGGTGATCGATCGTCGGCAGGCTCATCGCCCGCAGAATGCGGTCGGGCACCGGGCTCGGGCCGGGGATCTGCAGGAAGTGCTTGCCGGTGGGATGGAAGTCGAGTGTGAGCATGTCCATGTCCTGTCGTATGTCCGCAGTTTTGCATGCAAACGACGGGAAAGTCTACTGGAAAACCATCTTCTCTTCGACGGCGCCATCAAACTCATCGAACATTTTGTGTTTTGCATGCAAAATAGCGCCAGGAGAACACCGTGGCCGAGATCATCGAAATTTCGCGGCTGGGCTTGCACGATCAGGTCGCTGCGCGGCTTCGCACCCTGCTCATCGAGGGCCGCATCGCGCCGGGCGCCAAGCTGAACGAGCGCGAGCTGTCTGAACTGCTGCGCGTCTCGCGCACGCCGCTGCGCGAGGCCATCAAGCTGCTGGCGGCGGAAGGCCTGGTCGATCTGTTGCCGAATCGCGGCGCGGTCGCCGTGAAGCTGACCGAGACCGACATCCTGAACACCTTCGAGGTGCTGGCGGGACTGGAGGCGATGTCGGGCGAATTCGCCGCCCAGCGCATCACCGACGATGAGTTGACGCACATCCGCGCGATGCATTTCGAGATGCTCGCGGCCTTCACGCGGCGCGATCTGTCGAACTACTACCGGCTCAACGCGCTGATCCACGCCGCGATCAACGACGCCGCAAAGAACCCGGTGCTGACGGTCACCTACAAGGGCATCAACGCGCGCGTCCAGTCGCTGCGCTTTCGCACCAACCAGAACGAAGCCAAGTGGAAGCGCGCCGTTCAGGAGCACGAGACGATGGTGCAGGCGCTGGCTGCGCACGATGGCGCGGCGATGCGCAAGGTCTTGGTCGAACACCTGATCAACAAGCGCAACACCGTCATCGATCTGCTGCGCAGCGGCGACATCTATCCGCAGACCGGCCACAACGCCTGAGAGAGACCTCACCGCATGCTGATCGACCCCGCGAAGAACCTTCTGCCGGCCGGCACCCTGCTCCCGTCGAACGAGGTCAGCGAGGCGCTGGCGCGCCGTCTGCGTGCCGAGACGCAGGGCGAGGTGCTGTTCGACGCGGGATCGCGGGGCCGCTACGCGACCGATGCGTCGATCTACCAGATCATGCCGGTCGGTGTGCTCGTGCCGCGCACCGAGCAGGACATCGCGATCGCGATCGACATCGCGCGCGACCTGAAGGTGCCGGTGCTGCCGCGCGGTGCCGGCACCAGCCAGTGCGGGCAGACGACCGGTGCGGCGCTGGTGATCGACACCAGCAAGCACTTTCGGAAAGTGCTCGCCGTCGACGCCGAGCAGCGCCGCGCGACGGTCGAACCCGGCCTGGTGCTCGACCACCTCAACGCGCAGCTGAAGCCGCTCGGCCTGTGGTTCCCGGTCGACGTCTCGACCAGCGCACAGGCGACGCTGGGCGGCATGGCCGGCAACAACTCCTGCGGCTCGCGTTCGATCGCCTACGGCAACATGGTGCACAACGTGCTCGGCGCGAGCGCCTGGTTGTCGGATGGCGCGCTGGTCGAGTTCGGTCCGGTCGCTTCGCTGGGCGCACGCGCGGCCGCGATCGCGTCGCATGTGCAGCAGCTCGCGCTGCAGCACCGCGGGGAGATCGCGACGAACTGGCCCAAGGTGATGCGCCGCGTCGCCGGCTACAACCTCGACATCTTCGACAACCAGAGCGAGAAACCCTACACCAGCGACGGCAGCGTCAATCTTGCGCACCTGCTGATCGGCGCCGAAGGCACCCTCGCCTTCACGCGCCAGCTGACCCTGCGCCTGGCGGAACTGCCGCGTGCGAAGGTGCTCGGCGTCGTCAACTTCCCGAGCTTCCATGCGGCGATGGATGCGGCCCAGCACCTGGTCAAGCTCGGCCCCACCGCGGTCGAGCTGGTCGACCGCACGATGATCGAGTTGAGCCTCGCGAACCCGGCGTTTCGCCCGACGATCGCGAGTGCGCTGATCGGCCAACCGGCGGCGATCCTGCTGGTCGAGTTCTCCGGCGCCGACAAGAGCGCGCTGCTGACCAGGCTGAAGGCATTGACCGAACTGATGGGCGATCTCGGCCTGCCGGACAGCGTCGTTTTGATGACCGACGACGCGCCGCAGAAGGCCTTGTGGGAGGTGCGCAAGGCCGGCCTCAACATCATGATGAGCCTGAAGGGCGACGGCAAGCCCGTGAGCTTCATCGAAGACTGCGCCGTGCCGCTGGAGAGCCTGGCCGAGTACACCGATGCGCTGACCGAAGTCTTCGCCAGACACGGCACGCGCGGCACCTGGTACGCGCACGCCTCCGTCGGCACCTTGCACGTCCGCCCCATCCTCGACATGCGCGCCGGCGGGGCCGCGAAGATGCGCGCGATCGCCGAAGAAGCGTCGGCGCTGGTGCGCCAATACAAGGGGGCGTTCAGCGGCGAGCATGGCGACGGCCTGTGCCGCGGCGAGTGGATCGCGTGGCAGTTCGGCCCGGCGATAGCCGCGGCGTTCCGCTCGATCAAGCACGAGCTCGACCCGATCAACTTGTTCAGCCCCGGCAAGATCATCGACCCGCCGCGGATGGACGACACGAACCTGTTCCGCTTCGCGCCGCCGAGCGCCACCAAGCCCTACAAGCGCATTCCGCTGACGCCGGTGCTCGACTGGTCGGCGTGGAACGTGCAAGCCGACCCGGTGACCGAAGTGACCACTGCACCCGGCAGCGGCGGCGACGTGACCGGCGGTTTCGCGGCCGCGGTCGAGATGTGCAACAACAACGGCCACTGCCGAAAGTTCGACGCCGGCACGATGTGCCCGAGCTACCGCGTCACGCGCGACGAGCAGCACCTGACGCGCGGCCGCGCCAACACACTGCGCCTGGCCGTGTCGGGCCAGCTCGGACCGAACGCCTTCACGAGTGCGGCGATGCACGAGACGATGGACTTGTGCGTCGGCTGCAAGGGCTGCAAGCGCGACTGCCCGACCGGCGTCGACATGGCCCGGATGAAGATCGAGTTCCTGGCGCACTACAAGGCCGAACATGGCCACACGCTGAAGGACCGCCTCGTCGCAGGCCTGCCCAAGTACGCCGCCGCGGCGAGCCGGGTGCCGTGGCTGATGAACCTGCGCGACGCGGTCCCCGGCGCCGCGTGGTTGAGCGAGAAGCTGCTCGGACTCTCGGCGCGCCGCAGCTTGCCGAAATGGCGCGCCGACACCTTCTGGCGCTCGGCCGACCTTGCGACGCTGGCCACGCGAGAACAGGCGATGCAGGCGATGGCGAAGAACGGCAAGGCCGCGGTGCTGTTCGTCGACACCTTCAACGGCACGTTCGAAAGCGAGAACGCCTGGGCCGCGGTGCGCGTGCTGCAGGCGGCCGGTTATGCGGTGCACAGCGTCGCGAAGGACGATGGCCAGGGCCGCCACCATTGCTGCGGCCGCACCTACCTGGCTCACGGCATGGTCGCCGAGGCCAAGGCGCGTGCCGGCGCGCTGATCGATGCCCTGCTGCCGCTCGCACAGGCCGGCATCGCGATCGTCGGCCTCGAGCCGTCGTGCCTGCTGACCCTGCGCGACGAAACGCTGGCGATGGGCCTGGGCGCCAAGGCCGTCACCGTGTCGACGCAGGCGCTGATGTTCGAAGAGTTCATCGCCCGCGAGGTCAAGGCCGGTCGCTTCGCGATCGACCTCAGGCCGGCGGGCCAGCCGATCCTGCTGCACGGCCATTGCCATCAGAAGGCCTTCGACGCGGTGTCGCCGATCCTCGAGGTGCTGAAGTTGATTCCTGATGCAAAACCCGAGCTGATCGAGAGCTCGTGCTGCGGCATGGCCGGCAGCTTCGGCTACGAGGCGTCGCACTACGAGATCTCGATGCAGATGGCCGAAGCCAGCCTGTTGCCGGCGGTGCGCCAACGGCCCGATGCGATCGTCGTCGCCGATGGCACCAGCTGCCGCCACCAGATTGCCGACGGCGCGCAGCGCGAGGCGGTGCATGTCGCCCGCCTGCTTGCATCGCTGCTCGTGACGTCGAAGTGCATCTGATCGGCACGGGCGCAGCGGTGGCTAGCAATGTCCACAACCTTGAGGAACAACCGGGTGACTGTCATCGGCGTGCGATTGCGCCGGTCATCGATCTCGGCAAGACTACCGCGCGACCTGCGCCAACAACGACGATGAGCGCAGGCTGATGCGCTGCCCGAGCCGGGCCGCGGGTCCAGCGGAGGATTGCCATGCCGGTGAAGACGAACCTGCTCGTCAACTGCGACGACGCGCTGTTGTTCTGGAGCGTTGAGGCGCCCATCCCGAACTGCCTCGGTTTCGCGATCGACCGGGAACGGCAGCTGGCGAACGGCCACGTCAAAGCCGACGTGCTCGACAACCGGATGGGGTTCAGGGCGGACAAGCCGAAGTCGGGCGATCACCGGCCGTCGACGCAGTGGCCGTTTCAGCGCCTCTGGTGGACCGATCACGACGTCAACCTGGGCGACACGGTGCGCTACCGCGTCTATCCGATGGTGCGCGAGGGCGCCAAACTCAAAGCGGTCGACGCCGAACGCAGCACCTGGACAGCGTGGCAGACGCTCTCCGCCGGCAAGCGGGACGGCTATGCCGCCTTCTTCAACCGCGGGCTCGTGATTTCGCAGTTCATGGCGCGGTATCTGGAGCGGCTGCGCGCTGCCAAGGGCCTGGCCACCCGCAAGGAGGCGCTGAAGGCGTTCAAGGACAGTCTGGGCGAGCATGAACTGCCCATTCGCAAGTTCCTGTCGGGCGCGCTGCGCACCGGGATGCTCGCGCTCCTCCAGGACGCCAAGGACAACGGGAAGCAGGTCTACGGCGCCCTGTACGAGTTGGCCGACGATGAGCTCGTCGACGGGCTGTGCGCGTTGGGTGCAAGCGCCCATGTCGTGCTGGCGAATGGCTCGATCACGAAGAAGAAAACCGAGACCACGGCCGAGGCGCGTCAGCGCGACGAAAACGCCGTCGCCCGCAAGGCACTCAATGCGGCCGGCGTCGAGGTGCATGACCGCTTCGTCTCGCCGGGCGCACTCGGCCACAACAAATTTCTGGTGGTCCGCAACCAGGCCGGCAAGCCCGAAGCCGCCTGGACGGGCAGCACCAACTGGACGAGTACCGGGCTCTGCACCCAGACCAACAACGGCTTGCTCGTGACGCACCGAGGCTTTGCGCAAACGTATCTCGATCAGTGGGACCGGCTGCGCGACGCCGGCAGCGTGTTCCCGAAGGATTTGGTGGACAGCAACAGCACCGCCAAGCCCGTCAAGACAAACAAGTCCTCGGCGGCGATCTGGTTCAGCCGGACGAAAGGCAAGGTCGATCTCCAGGCGCTCGACGACGAGATCAACGCGGCCCAGGACGGCGTGCTCTTCCTGATGTTCCAGCCGGGCGGGAGCGGTGCGCTGAAGACGATCCGCGATCTGGCCAAGGCAAAACCCGCGCTCTACGTGCGCGGCGTCGTCAGCACGCTGCCCAGCGATGCAGCGGATGACGAGAGCGAGGTCAAGGTCGATCTGCACGCCGACGCAACAAAGAAGAAACCCATGACCCTCGACGTCGTCCAGCCGCGCGGCATCCATCCGTTCGCCAGTTGGGCCGCGACCGTGGCACGCAACGAGTTCCTGACCCTGCAGGGCGGTGTCATCGGCTTCGCGATCGTGCACTCCAAGGTGATCGTGATCGACCCGTTCACCAAGCCGGTGGTCATCACCGGCAGCCACAACTTCTCCGGCAACGCCAGCACGGCAAACGACGAGAACTTCGCGATCGTGCGTGGCAACAAGGAACTGGCTGCAAGCTACGCGGCCCACCTCATGGGCGTCTACGATCATTACCGCTGGATGAGCCTGGTCGGCCAGCGACAGGACCAAGAAAAAGGTGCGAAGCAGCTCAGCGGCTATCTGGCGGAGACCGATGTCTGGCTCGGCCGCAAGCTCAAGTCGGCGGCTCGCGAGATGAAGTTCTGGATGCGCTAGGTCCGAGCGTGCGCGGTGGGGGCCGGCTCGCTTCACCACTCGCCAGCGCGCTGTGCTAGAAACTGAAGTCAACCGCAACGGCGCGATGGAAGTGACCACGCTCGATCTTTTCCGCAGCTCAAGCCAAGGCGCCGTCGATGTGTTGGGGCCACGCGCCTTCGTATTGCGCGCGTTCGCTCTGCCCTTTGTGGAGAAACTCCTGGCGGCGATCGCCGTGTTGGAGCAGGCGTCGCCGTTCCGTCAGATGGTGACGCCAGGTGGCTTCACGATGTCGGTCGCCTTGACCAACTGCGGTGCGCTTGGATGGACAACGGACAGGTGCGGCTATCGATACACCCGCATCGACCCCGACAACAACCGGCCCTGGCCGGCGATGCCTGATGTGTTTGCACGGCTGGCGAACGAGGCTGCGCACACCGCTGGTTTCGAGGACTTCCGGCCCGATGCCTGTCTGGTCAACCGCTACACGCCAGGCGCACGGCTGTCGCTGCATCAAGACAAGAATGAGCACGATTTCGACGCGCCCATCGTCTCGGTGTCACTCGGAATGACCGCCACATTTCTGTTCGGCGGACCGCAGCGCACCGACAAGACAGCGAAGGTGCCGCTCTGCCACGGCGATGTTGCGGTCTGGGGCGCGCAGGACCGTCTGCGCTATCACGGCGTCATGCCACTCAAGGACGACCCGCATCCGTTGCTTGGCAGCCGGCGCATCAATTTGACGTTCCGCAAAGCCGGCTGATCGGGGAGTTTTGTTGTGTGGCCTGGCCCAGTCACGCCACCGCGTCGCTGACCCGCGAGACGCCTGTACTTTGCTCGGAGGCGGCGGAACTGATCTCGCCGATACGATTCGCCGTACACGTTAGACTGTGCGGCGCCGGCACTCCTCACGACAAGATCGGCAGCGCGCTCGGAGCGATCCAAGATCGCTGGTGGCAACCCAGCAGTTCGCTTCGCAGCATTCACCACCCCCGGCGCCCCGTGGCGCCATGAGCGGAGATTGCGATGCGAACCCTGGCCCAGAGTGCCTACCTCGATTCGGAATGCGGAGCCTTGAGCGAGTTGCCGAGCGTCGGCACGCCGCTGGAGAATCCCTATGTCTACGACGCTTCAGCGAAGGAGCTGAAAGTCATGGCCTCGCAAGGCCTGGTCAAGATCGTCGAAGAGCAACGACACGACGAAGGTCCGGAAGGCCTGATCAGCCGCCTGACCTTCGAGCGCTTGCGATAGCGCGACCCCGACGTCGGATGACGTCAATGCCGTCGAAAGATGGCAGCGACCGCGTGCACCACGAGCTGCCAGCGCCGTCGCAGCGGCACGGGCGTGCTGCGCTCGGCACGGCGATCTCCGTTCGCGTCGATCACGGCGCCGCGCAAGAATCCCGGGTCCATCAGGGCACCGACCGACGCGGGTGCGTAATGGGGCTGAGTCTGATGTGCATGCATCGCTGTCTCCCGCAGAACCGGTCACCGCAACCGTTGCGAACCACGACCGATTGGAATTTCAGCGTAGCAGGATCGGTATAAACTGTATATACCGTATACGCCATTGATGAAAGTTCCATGACAAACTCGAAGAACAGAACCCGTGCAAGCGTCACAGCCACCCAACCGGCGGCCGGCAGCAAGGCGAAGGCGGTCACCCGCATTGCCGCAGGGACGACGCCGACCAAGCCCAGGGCCAGAACGCCGGTCAAGACGGCGCTGAAGCTGGCCCCCGCGCCCGCCGACGCAGCGGCCCAGACCGCCACCAAGGCCAAGCACAAGCTGGTGCGCGACAGCTTCACGATTCCGAAGTCGGAGTACACGGTGCTCGAAGGCCTGAAGCTTCGCGCGGCGAACCTGGCCCGCCCGGTGAAGAAGAGCGAGCTGCTGCGCGCCGGCATCGCCGCGCTGCACGCGATGGCCGACAAGGCGTTCCTCGCGGCGCTGAATGAGGTGCCGAGCCTGAAGACGGGTCGTCCGAAGGGCGCCAACGGGGCGTCGACTGCGGCCACAGCGGCGAAGTAGCTCTGTATCTCGCGCGCCCGGCTGCCGCTAATTTGTGCACCCAGCCGCAACCCGGACAGATGCTGCGCTCCGGACGCGAAAGTGGGCGATATCCACAAGCTTGTCCACCGTCCGGGTGCACAACCTTGTGCGACGATTCCTGTGTCGCGGCGTCGATGCCGGCGCGGTGCTCAACGCCGTCGGGCGCTGCCCGCGGAGGAGTTTTTCGGAACCGTCCACTCGGGCGGCGTCAAGACGGCCGGCGCGGTGTCCTCGTCGCCCTCACCTTCAGTATGCGGAGGGGCGAACTCCGCCACCCGCTGTCTTTCCGCTCTCTGCACCTCTGCCAGCTCGCCGGCCCTGGCTGTCTCCCGCCTGTGGCGCACGAAATAGGCCACGGCCACCACCACGAAAAGCAGGCCCACCGCCCACGCCAGGTACATAGTCCTCCCCACAGACAACTGAACGGTCGCTGGGCGCGCCCAGCTCGAGGGTCATGACTTCCTCTGAATCATTGTCCGCCTCGGGCGAGGCGCTTTCTAAATAACCCCTTCGACAGTGCTATACGCCCCCTCGGGCAGCACAACCGGGACGGAGGCGGGTTGCCAGAGGATCTCGACGAGCGGGCCGTGATCGTCCTCGACGGTGCGCAGATGGGTGCCCTGACCCTGCTCCCGCTTGGGCGCCAGCGTCCCGGCCAGACCCGCGTCGAACCGGTCCTCGATCTGCTTCACGGCACTGGCGATCGCGGCCTGCCATGTCTTCGCGCTGTGCCCTCTTGGCAAACGGACCCAGCGGCCGGGATTGCTCACCGCGTGGGCCAGGGCCACGACGCCGGGCGAGCTGGCGCGCGCAGACGGGCTCGCGTGGATGGGGCCGTCAAGACGAGCGGCAGCGACCCACGCCAGGCCCCGCGCGCGGGTGCGCTGCTGAGCCAGCTTCATGTGTCGGCGGCCAGCTTCGGCGCGGAGATCGTCCGGCAAAGCGGGGATGCGGGCCAGGCGGCCCAGGAACTGTTCGTCGGTCATCATGGCGTGGCATTTTCGGGGCCCAACGCGTCAACGATGTTTGTTGATGTTTCAAGGGCGCAGGTACCGAACTCGAGGATCGCTCCGCGTGCTCGACTTTTCCTCACCGCAGCAACCTAACATATCGTTTCGGACGTCTCCGAAGGAAAGCGCTCACCCATGATCGTTCGCATCGACATCCACCAGGACGAATCCGCCGGATTCTCGTACAGCGTCAGCGCCGAGCACCAGGCCTTGTACGACGGCGCCGGTTTTTCGTCGATCGTCAACGCCCTGGCCGCCGCAGTCGAAGGCCTCGGTTCGGAGGCGCGCGCGGCAGAGCTGGCTTTCGGCGGCGTCGTGTCGGGCACCTACCCGCTGAGGGTCATCGCGACGCGGCCGAACGAGGTCGCTCAGCACGCGGTGAATACCACGCAGGCGGTCTACGAGGCGGAACGGGAGTGATGACGACCGCCCGCGTCACGAGGGCGGGCAGGCCCTCAGACGAGGCCGGTCTCGCGCACGCTGCCGACCATCGCCGCGACGGCGGGTGACATGTTCAGCGGAACCAGTTCGACCGCCGGCGCCTCGCGTGCCAGCACGCGCATCAATTCGTCGGCAAAGGCATGGCCGACGTCCGGCACCCCGGTGAAATCCAACTCGACGTGCCGGAACTGATTCAACCGCGCGCCGACGCGCCGTGCCTGGGCACGCGACTCGAGGCCGGTGACGGCAGAGGTGATCAAGCGCAGCGGGACGACAGTGCGTTCGAAGCCCAGGCTTGCACCGTCAAGGCTGTGGGCCTTGCGCACGGCCTCCAGCGTGCGTGGCGTGTCCAGCGCGAACGACGCGTACACGGAGGAGCCCTCGTGTTTCAGCGCGCGCTGCGGCCGCCATCCGGAGCCCTCCCACGCGCGCTTCTGGAAGCCTGATTCGTTGGCGTGCAGATCGAACACGTCGGCCAGCCGCGAGGTGAAGAACAGCCCCTGCCCGCTGTGCCGGAGCGGCTGGCTTGTGAGCTTGCCTTTGCTCAGCTCCAGCATCGCCTGCTGTGGGCTGTCGATCGCGAAACTGTCGGCGATCGTGCGGAACAGCCCGCGCCCGTTGTCCGAGACCAGCAACTGCGCGTGCCCTGCGGTCTGCCGCAGCGACACCGTGACGTGGGTTCCGCCGCTGTGGTCGATGGCGTTGTTCAGCAGCTCGCAGAAGGCGTGCTGCACCATGCGGTTCACCGCTGGCGGAAAGGCGAAGAACGGCGCGAAGTCGTTCTCCCAGGGTGCGTCTTCTTCGAGTCCGGTGAGCGCGTAACGGTGCACCACCTGGCGCAGCAGGCCCGGCCGGTAGAGCGGGCGCCGGGCGGTGCCGGCGTTGACGAGCCAGTTCAGTTCGGTCAGCCGCACCAGCCCCCGGCGCGCCGTCCGCAGGCTGACGCCGGCATGCGCGGCGAGTTCGGCGTCCAGGCGCGTCGGATGCTGAATCGCCGCGGCGGTGATCCAGTGCGTCAGGGCATTGAGATTGAGTCGCGGCATGGCCTCGCTCCTTGGTCGATTGCCTCGGAGTGTCGGCGCCAGCGGCGATCGCGGGGCGCGAAAAAGCGGGTGCTTGCGGGCTCAGATTCGTCGTTCAACCACCGGGAGATGCCGGCGTCACCCGGCTGACGACCGGATCAGGCGACGGACAGCCGCGCGATGGGCGCGCGCGACGCCGGCGACTCGTCGACATTGATCAGTCGTGCGCCCAGGCGCTGCACGGCCAGCGTGCGTTCGATCGCGGCCAGCTCGCCGGCGAGGCGATCGATGCGGCCGGTGCGGCCCAGGCTCCACGCCGGTTCGCCGTAGGCGGCGGCCAGTTCGCTGCGCAGACGCGCGTACTTCCCGGTCAATTGGTCGTCGGTCATCGTCGTGCCCTTCTGTCAACTGGGCGCGAGTGTCCGACCGCGCCACGCCAGCGCCAACCCGTCGTTCAGGGGGGTGCCGGCCAGCGCGCGTGCAAAAGCGCACGCTTGCGCGTTGCAGATCCCACGAACTAGGTTGCGGCGGGCGTGCCCAGCAGGTGGTTGTACAGCGCCAGGTACTTCTGCGCTGCGCCATCCCAGGAAAAATCCTGCGCCATCGCGCGCAGCATCAGCTGCTTCCAGCGCGCCGGATCGGCGTAGGCGGCGACCGCGCGCTGGATCGCGACGTCGAGCGCGGCCGGCGTCGCGGCATCGAACGAGAAGCCGGTGGCGCGATCGGCCTGCACGGCCTCCTCGCTCGCATCGACGACCGTGTCGGCCAGCCCGCCGACGCGCCGCACCACCGGCAGCGTGCCGTAGCGCAAGCCGTAGAGTTGCGTCAGGCCGCAAGGCTCGAAGCGTGACGGCACGAGGATCGCGTCGACCCCCGCGACGAGCCGGTGAGCGAGGGCCTCGTCGTAGCCGATGCGCACCCCGACTGCGCCCGGATGCGCCTGCGCGGCAGCGACGAACGCCGCCTCGAGCGCCGGATCGCCGCTCCCCTGCAGCGCGAGCTGGCCGCCGCGCCGCAGCAGCCCGGGCAAGGCCGCGAGCAGCAGATCCAGCCCCTTCTGCGACGTGAGCCGGCTGACCAGGCCAAACAGCGGCGCGTCGGGCTGGGGTGCCAGGCCGAGTTCGGTCTGCAGCGCGCGCTTGCAGGCGGCCTTGCCCTGCAGTTGCGCAGCCGAGTAACGCGCCGCGAGGCCGGCGTCGGTGGCCGGATCCCACACGGCTCCGTCGACGCCGTTGAGCACGCCGCTCACATCGCTGCCGCGGCCGCGGATCACGCCGTCGAGCCCGAAGCCGAACTCGTGTGTCGCGATCTCCTTGGCGTAGGTCGGGCTCACAGTCGTGACGCGCTGTGCGAACTTCAGGCCGGCCTTCATGAACGAGAGCTGCTGGTGGTACTCGAGCCCGCTCGACGCCATGAAGCGCGCGGGCAGGCCCAGCAGCGCGAAATCCCCGCTGGGGAACAGCCCCTGGTAGGCCAGGTTGTGCACCGTGAACACGGTCGCCGCCCGGGTCGGCGGGTGCGCGGCGATGTAGGCGCAGCTCATCGCGGCGTGCCAGTCGTGGGCGTGAACCGCGTCTGGCGTCCAGCCCGGATCGAGTTCACCGGCGGCGAGCTGGGCGCCGACCCAGCCGAGCAGCGCGAAACGCTGCACGTTGTCGCCCCACTCGCTGCCGTCGCTGGTCTGGTACGGGCTGCCCGGTCGCCGATAGCGGTACGGCGCATCGACGATGTAGACCGGCACCTTGCTGTACGGCATCTGCCCCAGCCGCAGCGTCACGCGCGCCGCGCCGAAGCACGGCCCGATCTCGCAAACCACCTTCTGATGCAGCACCGCATCGACGATCGCCGGCAGGCCCGGCAACAGCAGGCGCACGTCGGCGCCGGCCTTGATCAGGGCCTGCGGCAGCGCGCCCAGCACATCGGCCAGGCCACCGGTCTTGACGAGCGGAAAGATCTCGGCCCCCACATGCAGGACCTTCATGTCATCAGTTTGTCGAGCATCGCGCGCGTGACCAGCGTGATGCCGTTCTCCGAGCGCAGAAAGCGCGCGGTATCGGCCTCGACGTCCTCGCCGATCACCATGTCGTCCGGGATCACGACGCCGCGGTCGATCACGCAGCGCGTGAGCCGCGCACGCCGACCGACCTGCACCTCGGGCAGCAGCACCGACCAGCTCACGGTCGAGTACGAGTGCACGCGCACGCTGGAGAACAGCACCGAGCGGTGCACCGAACCCGAGACGATGCAGCCGCCCGACACCAGCGACTCGATCGCGGTGCCGCGGCGGTCCGGCTGGTCGTGCACGAACTTGGCCGGCGGCAGCTGCGATTGGTAGGTCCAGATCGGCCAACGCGTGTCGTACAGGTTCAGCTTCGGGTCGGTCGCGGTCAGGTCGATGTTGGCATCCCAGTACGCGTCGATCGTGCCGACGTCGCGCCAGTACGGCTCCTCGTTGCGGCGCGTACCGACCGCGCTGAGCTCGAACGGGTGTGCGGCGGCGTTGCCGTTTCGGACCGCGCGCGGGATGATGTCCTTGCCGAAATCGTGGCTCGACTCGGGGTCGTTGATGTCGCGCTCCAGCTCCTTGTAGAGAAAGCGCGCGTTGAAGATGTAGATGCCCATGCTCGCGAGCGAACGTGTCGGGTCGCCCGGCATCGTCGGCGGGTCGGCCGGCTTCTCGACGAAGGCGGTGATCATGTTCTTGGCGTCGACCGCCATCACGCCGAACGCGGTGGCCTCGGCACGCGGCACGGCATAGCAGCCCACCGTGCAATCGCGCCCTTTCGCGACGTGGTCGGCCAGCATCAGCGCGTAGTTCATCTTGTAGATGTGGTCGCCGGCGAGTACGACGATGTAGTCGGCGCCGTAGCTCGCGAGAATGTCCTGGTTCTGATACACCGCATCGGCGGTGCCGCGGTACCAGCTTTCGTCGTCGGTGCGCTGCTGCGCCGGCAGCAGGTCGACGAACTCGTTCATCTCGCTCTTCAGAAATCCCCAACCTCGCTGCACATGGCGCAACAGGCTGTGACTCTTGTATTGCGTGATCACGCCGATGCGGCGGATGCCGGAGTTCAGGCAGTTCGACAACGCAAAATCGACGATGCGGAACTTGCCGCCGAAGTACACGGCCGGCTTGGCGCGCCGGTCGGTCAGGCTCTTGAGCCGGCTGCCGCGCCCGCCCGCCAGCACCAGGGCGACCGCTCGTTTCGGAAGATCAAGGCTGAGCGCGAGTTCGTCGGGTGTCATTCGCAAGTCTCCTGCTGTTTTGTTCGGTGTGGCGGGCACGCGGCCAGTGTCGGCGCATTTGCATAACCGCAACACCCGTGTTCTACCCGATCCGCACCACCGCTTGCACCGGGCATGGGCGCAAAAATTGCGTGGGATCCGGTTTCGATGGTGCCGACCGATGCGACACTGAACGCGAAACGCCGTCGCGCATCTGCGCGGCCTGCAAATTCAGACGACAAAAGGACCTTCGTGTGAACCCCAATTCCCGCTCCTCGCTCTCCAGCGTCGCCGATGGCATTGAAGAACAGCTCCTGGACACCGTGGGCGTCGAGCCCGCCGACGCCACGCCCACCGACCTGATGCAGGCCGTGTCCCATGTCGCGCGGCGCCAGCTGTCGCAGCGCTGGGTCGCGACCCAGGCCCAACAACGCGCCGACAAGGCGCGGCGCGTGTACTACCTGTCGATGGAATTCCTGATGGGCCGTACGCTGGGCAACGCGCTCGCTGCGCTCGACCTGCACGACGACGCCGCCAGCGCGATGAACACCCACGCACAACGGCTCGAGGACGTCGCCGACCACGAGACCGACGCCGCTCTGGGCAACGGCGGCCTCGGCCGATTGGCCGCCTGCTTTCTCGACTCGATGGCCACGCTCGGCCTGCCCTCGTTCGGCTATGGCATCCGCTACGAGTACGGGATGTTCGCGCAGGAGATCAAGAACGGTGCGCAGATCGAGCACCCCGATCCGTGGCTCGAGGACGGCACCGCGTGGGAGTTCCCGCGCGCTGCCGTCACCTACCCGGTGCGCTTCGGCGGCTGGGTCGAGCACAGCGGCTTCGGCGTGAACGCGCGTGCACTGTGGCGCCCGAGTGCCGAGGTCGCCGCAAAGGCCTACGACATGGTGATCCCTGGCCACGGCACGGACAAGGTCAGCACCTTGCGGCTGTGGAAGGCCGCGGCGCCAGCGCACATCGACCTGAACGCGTTCAACACCGGCGACTACGCGCGCGCCGCGAGCGCGAAGAACGAGTACGAGAACATCTCGTGGGTCCTGTACCCGAACGACAGCACGCCGGCCGGGCGCGAGCTGCGGCTGCGCCAGGAGTACTTCTTCGTCGCCGCGTCGGTGCAGGACCTGGTCGCACGCCACCTCGACGAGCACGGCACGCTCGCCAACCTGGCCGAGAAGGTCGCGATCCACCTGAACGACACGCACCCGGCGATCGGCGTGGCCGAGCTGATGCGGCTGCTGTGCGACGAGCACGTGATGCCCTGGGCGCAGGCCTGGGCCCTGTGCGGCCAGGTGTTCTCGTACACCAACCACACGCTGATGCCCGAGGCGCTCGAGACCTGGCCGGTGGCGCTGATGCAGCACGTGCTGCCGCGCCACCTGGAGATCATCTTCCGCATCAACGCGGAACTGCTCGAACTCGCGGCCAAGCACCGGCCGGGCGACGGCGGCTTCCTGGCGCGTCTGTCGCTGATCGACGAAAGCGGCGAGCGCCGCGTGCGCATGGCCAACCTGTCGATCGTCGGCAGCCACAAGGTCAACGGCGTGTCAGCGCTGCACTCCGAGCTGCTGGTGCAGACGATCTTCGCGGACTTCGCCAGCCTGTGGCCGGAGCGCTTCACCAACATGACCAACGGCGTGACGCCGCGGCGCTGGTTGGCGCAGGCGAATCCGGGGCTGTCGGCGCTGCTCGACACGACGCTGGGCAGCGGCTGGCGGCTCGACCTCGATCTGCTCAAGCAGCTGCAGGAGCACAAGCAGAAGGCGGACTTCCAGCAGGCCTTCATGGCGGTGAAGCGCACGAACAAGGAGCGGCTCGCGACCCTGATCGAACGCAAGACGGGCGTGCTCGTCGACCCGGGCACCTTGTTCGACGTGCAGGTCAAGCGCATCCACGAATACAAGCGCCAGCTGCTCAACGTGCTGCATGCGGTGACGCGCTACCAGGCGATCCTCGCGAACCCGCAAGGCCTCAACGGCGAGGGCTGGGTGCCGCGCACCATCGTCTTCGCCGGCAAGGCCGCCTCCAGCTACGCGACCGCGAAGACCATCATCCGGCTGATCCACGACGTCGGCGCGATCGTCAACAACGATCCGCGTATCGGCAACCGGCTGAAGGTCGTGTTCGTGCCGAACTACGGCGTGTCGGTGGCCGAGGTCATCATGCCGGGCGCCGATTTGTCCGAGCAGATCTCCACGGCCGGCACCGAGGCCTCGGGCACCGGCAACATGAAGCTTGCGCTGAACGGCGCGCTGACGATAGGCACCGACGACGGCGCGAACATCGAAATCCGCCAGAACGTCGGCGACGACAACATCTTCATCTTCGGCCTGAAGACCCCCGAGGTGATGGGGCTGCGGCGCAGCGGCTACCAGCCGATGCGCATCTATGAGCACACGCCGGTGCTGAAGTCGGTGCTCGACGCGATCGCCGGCGGCGCGTTCTCGCCCGACGACCCGGGGCGCTACCGCGGCCTGGTCGATTCGCTGCTGTGGGGCGGCGACCACTACCTCCTGCTGGCCGACTACGAATCCTATGTGGCGACGCAGCTGCGCGTCGATGCGCTGTACCGCCAGCCGGCGCTGTGGGCCGAGCGGGCGATCGCGAACGTCGCCGGCATGGGCGCGTTCTCGTCCGACCGCACCATCGCCTCGTACGCCCGCCAGATCTGGCACATCGAGCCCGAGAACCGGCACTGAGGTGTCGTCGGGCATGGCGCTTGGTACCATGCCCGGCGATTCATCCGCACGTCCGACCATGACCTCCGATCACGACATCGAGCTCGTTCGCCATGCCGCGCACGGCGACCCGTTCAAGGTGCTGGGCGTGCATGCCGACGCGCAAGGCCGCCTGTGGCTGTGCGCGATGCTGCCGGGCGCCACCCACGTCACCGTGCTGAACGCCGCCGGTGGCAACCAACTCGGCGTGCTCGCGCAGCGCCACGCCGATGGTTTTTTCGAAGGCCAGCTCAGTGCGGTCGAGCGCCCCGACTACCGGCTGCAGGTGCGCTGGGCGGACGGCCACTCGGCCTTCATCGACGACCCGTACCGCTTCCCGCCGGTGCTCGGCGAGCTCGACGCCTGGCTGCTCGGCGAAGGCAAGCACCTGCGGCCGTTCGAGGTGCTGGGGGCGGCGCAGCGGGTGATGCTGAACGTGCCGGGCACCAGCTTCGCGGTGTGGGCGCCGAACGCCTCGCAGGTCAGCGTCGTTGGCGACTTCAATCACTGGGACGCGCGCCGCCACCCGATGCGGCTGCGGCGCGAGTGCGGCGTCTGGGAGATCTTCCTGCCCGGCGTTGGCGCCGGCGCGCGCTACAAGTACCAGATCCGCGACGCCCAAGGCCAGGTGCTGCCGCAGAAGGCCGATCCGTACGCACTGCAGAGCGAGCTGCGGCCCGCGACCGCGAGCGTGGTCGCGCGCATGCCGTCGGTGGCGCCGACCTCGGACGCACGCCAGCGCGCGAACGCGCTCGACGCGCCGGTCAGCATCTACGAGGTGCATCTCGGCTCGTGGCGCCGCAAGGTCGAAGAGAACAACCGCTACCTGAACTGGGACGAGCTCGCCGACACGCTCGTGCCGTATGCGAGCGAGATGGGCTTCACGCACCTCGAGCTGCTGCCGGTCAGCGAACACCCGTTCGACGGCTCGTGGGGCTACCAGCCGATCGGCCTGTACGCGCCGACCGCGCGCTTTGGTGATGCGGCCGGCTTCCGCCGTTTTGTCGAACGCTGCCACGCCGAAGGCCTGGGCCTGCTGATCGACTGGGTGCCGGCGCACTTCCCGACCGACGCGCACGGCCTGGCGCAGTTCGACGGCACGGCGCTGTACGAGTACGCCGACCCGCGCGAAGGTTTTCACCAGGACTGGAGCACGCTGATCTACAACTTCGGCCGCACCGAGGTCAGCAACTTCATGGTCGCCAACGCGCTGTACTGGCTCGAGCGCTACAACGTCGACGGCCTGCGCGTCGACGCGGTCGCCTCGATGCTGTACCGCGACTACAGCCGCAAGGCCGGCGAATGGGTGCCCAACCAGCACGGCGGGCGCGAGAACCTCGAGGCCATCGCGTTCCTGCGGCGCATGAACGAGGTCGTCGGCACCGAGCGCCCGCAAGCCGTGACGCTGGCCGAAGAATCGACCGCCTTCCCCGGCGTGTCGCGCCCGCCATGGGTCGGCGGCCTGGGCTTTCACTACAAGTGGAACATGGGCTGGATGAACGACACGCTGAGCTACATGAAGCGGGATCCGGTGCATCGACAGCACCACCACGGCGAGATGACCTTCAGCCTCGCCTACGCGTTCAACGAGAACTTCGTGCTGCCGATCTCGCACGACGAAGTCGTGCACGGCAAGGGCTCGATGCTGACGAAGATGCCGGGCGACCGCTGGCAGAAGTTTGCGAACCTGCGCGCCTACTACGGCTACATGTTCGGCCACCCCGGCAAGAAGCTGCTGTTCATGGGCTGCGAGTTCGCGCAGGTGGCCGAGTGGAACCACGACCAGAGCCTCGACTGGCACCTGCTCGACGACGCCGCGCACGCCGGCATGCGCCAGTTGCTGCGCGATCTGAACGCGCTGTACCGCGCAACGCCGGCGCTGTACGAGCGCGACTTCGTGCCCGAAGGCTTCGAGTGGATCGATCACCACGACGCGCAGCGTTCGATGCTCAGCTTCGTGCGGCGCGGGGCGAGCGACGATGCGCTGATCGCGGTGGTGTGCAACTTCACGCCGACCGTGCACCGGGGCTACCGCCTCGGCGTGCCGGCCGCCGGGCTGTGGCGCGAGTGCCTGAACACCGACTCGACGCACTACGGCGGCAGCAACGTCGGCACCCCGCTCGGCGTGGCCGAATCGCACGCGGTGGCCTGCCACGGCCGCGCGCAGTCGATCGTGATCGACCTCCCCCCACTGGCCACCGTGATGTTCGAATGGAAAGCCTCCTGAGCCCGGACCTCCATCCGGTGGCGTCTGACGCGCCGCCGACGATCAGCGAAGGTCGGCCCTGGCCGATGGGTGCGCACTGGGACGGCGGCGGTGTCAACGTCGCGGTCTTCTCCGCGCATGCGCAGGCGATCGACCTGTGCCTGTTCGACGCCAGCGGCACGCACGAGATCGCGCGCTTGCGCCTGCCCGGCCACAGCGGCGACGTCTGGCACGGCCGTGTCGAGGGCGCCGCCCCGGGCCTGGTCTACGGCCTGCGCGCGCACGGCCCGTGGCGGCCCGACAAGGGGCATCGTTTCAACCCGACCAAGCTGCTGCTCGACCCGTATGCGCGCGAAGTCGTCGGGCGCTTCGCATGGGTGGACGAGCAGTTCCCGGCCGACCGCATCCACCCCAAACAGATGGACACGCGCGACAACGCGGCGGTCGCGCTGAAGGCGCGCGTGACGCACGACGACCCCGACTGGGGCGACGACCGCGCGCCGCACACGGCGCTCGCCGACACCGTGCTGTACGAGATGCACGTGAAGGGCTTCTCGAAGTTGAATGCGGGCGTGCCCGAGGCGCTGCGCGGCACGTACGCCGGTCTCGGACACGAGGCCTCGATCGCGCACCTGAAGCGCCTGGGCGTCACCGCCGTGAGCCTGCTGCCGGTGCATCAGCACATCGACGAAGAGCGCCTGGTCGGCAGGGGCCTGAGCAACTACTGGGGCTACAACACGATCGCCTTCTTCGCGCCGGACCCGCAGCTGAGCAGCACGCCGCTCGATGCCGCGGCGACACGCACCGAGTTCCGCGCGATGGTGCGGGCGCTGCATGCCGCCGGCATCGAGGTGATCCTCGACGTCGTGTTCAACCACACGGCCGAGAGCGACGCGGCCGGCCCGATGATCAGCTTCCGCGGTCTGGACAACGCGAGCTACTACCGCCTGCCCGCCGACGCCAAACACGAGTACGTCAACGACACCGGCTGCGGCAACACCGTCGACCTGCGCCACACGCGCGTGCTGCAGTGGGTCATGGACAGCCTGCGCTACTGGGTCACCGAGATGCACGTCGACGGCTACCGCTTCGACCTCGCCACCGTGCTCGGCCGCGGCTACGGCGACGAGGGCGGCTTCGACCGCCGCGCGGCATTCTTCGCCGCCGTCGCACAAGACCCGGTGCTGGCACGCGTCAAGATGATCGCCGAGCCCTGGGATCTCGGCGTCGGCGGCTACCAGGTCGGCGGTTTCCCGAACGGCTGGGCCGAATGGAACGACAAGTTCCGCGACGACATGCGCAGCTTCTGGCTGCGCCACTCGAGCACGCTCGGTGCGTTCGCGCAGCGCCTGTGCGCGTCGTCGGATATCTACCAGGCGCGCGGGCGATCGCCGGCCGAGTCGATCAACTACGTGGTCTCGCACGACGGCTTCAGCCTGCGCGACCTGCTCAGCTACAACACCAGGCACAACGAGGCCAATGGCGAAGACAACCGCGACGGCACCGGCAACAACCTGAGCTTCAACGGCGGCGTCGAAGGCCCCAGCGACGACCCCTCGGTCGCCGCGCTGCGCGCGCGCCTGATGCGCGCCCTGCTCGCCACCACGGTGCTCGCGCAGGGCACGCCGATGCTCAGCGCCGGCGACGAACTCGGCCACACGCAGGACGGCAACAACAACCCGTATTGCCAGGACAGCCCGCTGACCTGGATAGCCTGGGCCTCGGCCGATGACGACCTGATCGCGTTCACGGCGCGCGTCATCGCGTTGCGGCGCGCGGCCCACCCGTTCACCAACCGCGGCTGGTACAGCGGTTTGACCGACCCGCTCGGCCTGCACGATCTGGCCTGGCTCACGCACACTGGCGAACCCCTGCAGGCCGACGGCTGGAACCGCCCGAACGAACGCGTCCTCGGCTGCTTGATTGGCGAACCGGGCCTCGCCGCGGCGCCGCTGCTGCTGCTCGTTAATGCGCAGGCCATTGAGAGCCGCTTCATGCTGCCGGCCGGCGTCTGGGAGGTCGTGCTCGACAGCACGCACCCGCGCGGCCTCGGTTCATGGCACGGGCAAGGCGAAGTCGAACTGCTCTTGCCCGCCGGCAGCCTGCTGCTGCTCGCCGCGGCCGGCGCGAACATCAGGCTGTAGCAGCCAAGCCAATCAAAAAGAAGGGGCGCCCGAAGGCGCCCCGCAGAGCTGCAGCGAAGCGTTCAGCTTCGCGAAGCCCCTGTTTATCGAACCACGGCGATCTGGTCGCGCTTGTCACCCTTGTAGGTGTACAGCGTCAGGGCACCGTTCTTCACGTCGCCCTTTTCGTCGAACGAGATGTTGCCGGTCACGCCCTTGTAGCCATCGGTCTTGGCCAGCACGGGCAGGTACACCTTCGGATCCGACGAGCCGGCCTTCACCATCGCGGCGACCATCACGTTGAGCGCGTCGTAGACGTACGGTGCGTAGACCTGGACTTCGATGCCGAACTTCTTCTTGTAGTCTTCACGGAACTTGTCCATGCCGACCTTCTGGGAGCCTTCGACACCACCGGCTTCGGCGCAGACCACCTGACCGTCGGCCATCGCGCCACCGGCCAGCTTGGGCAGCTCGCTCGAGCAGATGCCGTCGCCGCCCATGAACTTGGAGGTGATGCCGAGTTGCTTCATCTGACGGATCATCGGGCCGGCCACGGCGTCCATGCCGCCGAAGAAGATGACGTCGGGCTTCTTGGCCTTGATCTGGGTCAGGATGGCGGTGAAGTCGGTCGCCTTGTCGGTCGTGAACTGGGTTTCGGCAATCGCGCCACCCGAGGCCTTGACGGCCTTCGAGAACTCTTCGGCGACACCTTGGCCGTAAGCGGTGCGGTCGTCGATCACGGCGATCGACTTGCCCTTCAGTTCCTTGACGGCGTACTTGCCGAGCGTGCCGCCCAAATGCACGTCATCGGCCACGACCCGGAAGGTCGTCTTGAAGCCCTGGCGGGTGAACTTCGGGTTGGTCGCCGACGGCGAGATTTGCGGAATGCCCGCATCGCTGTAGATCTTCGATGCGGGGATCGACGTGCCCGAGTTCAGGTGGCCGACCACCCCGACGACCTTGGAGTCGACCAGCTTCTGGGCGACGGCCGTGCCTTGCTTCGGATCGCCGGCGTCGTCTTCGGGTTGCAGCTCGAGCTTGACCTTCTTGCCGCCGATCGTCACGCCCTTGGCGTTCAGTTCGTCGATGGCCATCTTGGCGCCGTTCTCGTTGTCCTTGCCCAGGTGGGCAATGCCGCCGCTGGTCGGGCCGACGTGGCCGATCTTGACGACCTCTTGGGCGTACGTCGCGCCGCCGAACATCACCACAGCAGCCGCAACGATCGTGTTCAGTCTGATTTGCATGCAAAACCTCCAGATGGAAAGAGAGTAATAGTTGAGAGTTATCAATCAACGGGCGACACAATACCCCAAAAGCAACCCGCTTCACCTAGTGAATGCTCGGGTCACAAAGGCCGCGACTTGGGAGACGCGACACCTCGGGGGTCATGCCACAACGCGCCGACTAGCGGCTGCGATGACGGGACATTTCCTGAGCCACCGCGCGAGCGACCACATCACGCAAGGTCGATGCCAACTCGCTGCGAGCCTCGCGGATGACGCTGTCGGTCGCACGCGTCAGGATGGTCGTGAACACCTCGCGCAGCCGGTACTCGAGCATCAGGTCGACCTGGCGCTGCACATCGGCCAGCACGCGCTGGATCATCTCTTCCTCATCGAAGGGCGTCGCCTGCTGCAACGACTGCGACGACTGCGGCGGCGTCACCGCGGCACCGGGCGCGGGCACGATCACGTCGGCCTCCAACGGCACCGGCATCGGCACGGCCGGCGCGTCCGGCATCACGACGACCTCGGTCAGCGTCGGAACGCGACCCGGTGGTTGGGTGGTGCCGCCGTTCAAGCGGCCACCTCGTGCTTTTCGGGCGCGTAGCCGCGCGTCGCGTAGTAGCGCCAGCGCTGACGCCCCGCGGCCAGCTCGGCTTCGTCCGCCGGCACGATTTCGACCACACGCGCAAAGCCCTCGAAGCCGGGGGGGGGCTCGCTGAACAGGTTCACCAGCACATCGTGATGCGCGGCCTGCGCCAAGTCGGCGACCAACCACACCGGCGTGGTGCGCAGGCGCGGCGCCAGCGTCTGGCCGGGGCGCGGCATCACGTGCGGCACGAACTCGAGCGGATCGAACTCCCACAACGCGCGGTCCAGGCGTGCGAGCACCGCTGGCGGCCCGGCAACGGTCACCTTCGCGCCGGTGCGGACCGCCTTGCGCACCAGACGACAGGTGTACGCGGTCTGATCCGTCACGTTGACGTAGAACCGGATCTCAGTCACTGGTGTCCCCCGCCCGCTGAGTACAGCAGGCGACCCCCCGAGGGGGTGCGGGCCCGCTTGGGAGCGGCCCGGCGCAAGGCCCGCCCCAACGACCAGGCGAAGCGCTTTGCCGCGCTCGGGTTGCGCCCGGCCCTAAGGACTTGCACATCAGCCCTGCTGCGCCAATACGAAGTGGGTCAGCAAGGGCACCGGACGCCCGGTCGAGCCCTTGGCGGCGCCGGACTTCCACGCCGTGCCGGCGATGTCCAGGTGCGCCCACGGGTACTTGCCGGTGAAGCGGCGCAGGAACATCGCCGCGGTGATCGCACCGCCGGCGCGGCCGCCGATGTTGGCCATGTCGGCGAAGTTGCTCTTCAGGCCCTCGTCGTATTCCTCGTCGAGCGGCATGCGCCAGCACGGGTCGAGGCCGGCCTGGCTCGCGGCCAGCATCTGCGCGGCGATCTTGTCGTCGGCCGTGAACAGGCCCGAATGGTGATTGCCGAGTGCGACCACGCAAGCGCCGGTGAGCGTCGCGACATCGACCACGACCGCGGGCTTGAAGCGCTCGGCGTAGGTCAGCGCGTCGCACAGGATCAAGCGGCCTTCGGCATCGGTGTTCAATATCTCGATGGTCTGGCCCGACATGCTCTTGACCACATCGCCCGGCTTCACGGCGCTGCCGCTGGGCATGTTCTCGCACGACGGGATGATGCAGACGAGGTTCAGCTTCGGCTTCAGCTCGGCGATCGCGCGCAGCGTGCCGAGCACGCTCGCCGCACCGCCCATGTCGAACTTCATCTCGTCCATCTCGGCGCCGGGCTTCAGCGAAATGCCGCCGGTGTCGAAGGTGATGCCCTTGCCGACCAGCACCACCGGCGCCTGCGACTTGGCCGCGCCCTCGTAGCGCGCGACGATGAAGCGCAGCGGCTCGTCCGAACCCTGCGCGACCGACAGGAACGAGCCCATGCCGAGCTTCTCGCAGGCCTTGCGGTCGAGCACCTCGACCTTCAGCGCGTGGTCCTTGCCGAGCTTCTTGGCCTGTTCGGCCAGGTAGGTCGGCGTGCAGTGGTTGGCGGGCCGGTTCGCGCATTCGCGTGCGAGCGCGACGCCGGAGGCGATCGCGTGGCCACGCGCCAGGCCTTGCTGCACGGCCTTCGCCTCAAGCTTGCCGCACACCAGCGTGACCTTGACGAGCGTCGATGCCGCGGGCGCGCTCGGCTTGGTGTGGCGGTAGACGTAGGTGGCATCCCGGACCGCGGTCGCCAGGCCTTCGGCGTGCGCGTCGGTCAGCGCCTCGCTGCCAGCATAGCCGACGGCGACATGCTTCGCGCCCAGGCCCTTGATCTGGTTGATGCCGTTCGCGACCGCCGACTTGAAGGCCTTCGCGGTGTTCGCGCCCGCCACCGCGAAGACGACGCGCGGCGCCCGCACGCCGACCGGTCGGTGCAGGTAAATGCTCTTGCCCGCCTTCAGCGTCAGGTCGCCGTGCGCGAGCGCATCGCCGAGTGCTGCGGCGAGCGGTGCGGCGAGTGTCGGATCGACCGCCTCGCCGGTGACGACGAGCACGAGCGCGTCGCAGCTCAGCGTGGCCAGGGCGTCGGGAGCAGAAATTTGATGACGAAAGTCCATAATCAACGGTCCATTAGACGAGCCGACGATGTTATTCGATTCCACTTTGCGCCGAGAGCTGGCGCGCAACTTCGGGGCCACGCTGGTCGTGATCCTGACCATCGTGCTGACGATGCTGCTGATCCGCACGCTCGGCCGCGCGGCCGGCGGCGAGATCGCGCCACAGGAAGTGGTGCTGTTCCTCGGCTACATCGCGCTCGGCCATTTGCCGACGATGCTCGCGCTGTCGCTGTTCGTGTCGGTCGTCGCGACCCTGTCGCGCATGTACCGCGACAGCGAGATGGCGATCTGGTTCTCGAGTGGCGTCGGGCTCACCCGTTTCGTGCAGCCGGTGCTGCGCGTCAGCTGGCCGGTGCTGCTCGTGATCGGCCTGCTCGCGTTGTTCGTGTGGCCGTGGCAGAACCAGCGCAGCGTCGAGCTGAAGGAGCGCTTCGAGCGCCGCTCCGATCTGTCGCGCGTCACGCCGGGCCAGTTCCAGACCTCGAGCGACGGCAAGCGCGTGTTCTTCATCGAACGCGATGCGGTGGACAAGAGCACCGGGCGCAACGTCTTCATCCTGAGCTCGTTGCCGGATGCCGAATCGGTCACCTCGGCACGCAGCGGCCACATCGAGATGGAGGGCGACGACCGCTACCTGATCCTCACCCGCGGCCAGCGCAACGACGAGAACCTGCGCACCAACGAGAAAACCCTGGCGCGCTTCGAGGGCTACCGCGTGCAGGCCGGCGAGAAGGTGCTCTCCAGCATGGGCAACCTGCCGCCCAAGGCACGCTCGACGCTGGACCTGCTGCTCGACCCCACGCCGAAGAGCCAGGGCCAGCTCGCCTGGCGGCTCGGCCTGCTGCTCGGCGCCGCCAACCTCACCTTGCTCGGCATCGGCCTGTCGGCGTCGAACCCGCGCCGCGCCAGCAACTGGAACCTGCTGCTGGCGCTGCTCGCGTTCGTCATCTACTACAACATCATCAACCTCACCGAAGCCTGGGTCGCCGGCGGCAAGTCCGGCATGGGCATCGCGCTGGTCGTCGCGCACGGCGGCGCCTTCCTGATCGCGGTCGCCTTGCTGTGGTGGCGCGAGCAAGGCACCAGCCGCATCGGGCTGCGACGCCCGGCGCTCTCTGCATGAAGACGGTCCGCCGCCTGTTCTACGCCGACATCGTCACGGCGGTCGCGTTCGTCGCCGCGGCCTTTCTGTCGCTGTCGTTCTTCATCGATTTCATCGACCAGCTCGGCGACGTCCAGGGCGACTACACGATGCTGCACGCGGCGCTGTACTCGCTGCTGCTGGTACCCGGGCATTTCTACGAGGTCGCGCCGATCGCGGTGCTGATCGGTACGATCTACACGCTGTCGCGCATGGCGCAGTCGTCCGAGTACACGATCCTGCGCACCGGCGGCCTCGGCCCCTGGCGCGCGCTCTCGCTGCTCGCGACCCTGGGGCTGGTCTTCGGCGTGCTGACCTTCGTCGTCGGCGACTACCTCGCGCCGCTCAGCGAGCGCCAGGCGACGCAGCTGCAGGCCTTCTACAAGGGCGGCAAGAAGCTGGGGCCGTCGGGCGCGTGGCTGAAGGATCACGCGAACACGCCCGAGGGCGAGCGCAGCTATTCGATCAATGTCGGCTCGTCGGGGCCGGCCAAGCTGCTGAACGACATCCGCATCTTCGAGTTCGACGCCGACGGCCGGCTGCTGCGCCGCATCGGCGCCGGAAGCGCCAACGTCGAGCCGGATCAGACCTGGACCCTGAAGGACGTGACCGTGACACGCTGGGTCGCCGGCGACGGCAGCGCGGCGCAGGTGCCCGAAGAGAACCTGCCGAAGATGGCCTGGAACAGCAACCTTTCGGCGGCCGTGGTGGCGGCAGCGGTGTCGCCGGCCAGCACCATGTCGACGCTCGATCTGGCGCGCTACATCGGGCACCTGGCCGACAACGAGCAGACCGCGCAGAGCTACCAGATCCAGTTCTGGAAGCGCGCGCTCTACCCGTTCGCGTGCCTCGTGATGGTCGGCCTGGCGCTGCCGTTCGCGTACCTGCATGCGCGCGCCGGCGGCGTGAGCCTGAAGGTGTTCGGCGGCATCATGCTGGGCATCAGCTTCGTGCTGCTGAACAACGTCGCCGGCCACCTCGGGCTGCTGCGCGACTGGACGCCGTGGATGGTCGCGGCCGCGCCGAGCACGCTGTACCTGCTGCTGTCGTTCGCCGCGTTCAGCTGGTTGGTGCGCTACCGATGAGGTCCACGCGATGAAACGGGGTTTGCTGCTGTTCGCACACGGCGCCCGCGACCCGCGCTGGGCCGAGCCGTTCGAGGCCGTCGCCGCGCGTGCGCGCGGGCATCAGCCGACCTGGATCGTCCAGCTGGCCTTCTTGGAACTGATGACGCCGAGCTTGCGCGACGCCGGCCACGCGCTCGCCGCGGCCGGCTGCGAGCGCGTCGACGTCGTGCCGCTGTTCCTCGGCGCGGGCGGCCATGTGCGCAACGACCTGCCGATCCTGCTCGACGAGCTGCGCGCCGCCCACCCCGGCGTGCGCTGGCAGCTGCAGCGCGCGATCGGCGAGCAGGACAGCGTGATCGACGCGATGGCCCGTGCCGCCGCCTTCAACCTGAGCGACGACCTCTTGCCATGAATCTTCATCAATTCCGGTTCGTGCAGGAAGCGGTGCGCCGCGACCTCAACCTGACCGAGACCGCGAAGGCGCTGTTCACCTCGCAACCCGGCATCTCGAAGGCCATCCTCGAACTCGAGGCCGAACTCGGCATCGACATCTTCGCGCGCCACGGCAAGCGCCTGCGCCGCGTCACCGAGCCGGGCCGCGAGGTGCTGAAGAGCATCGAGGTGATCATGCGCGAGGTCGGCAACCTGAAGCGCATCGGCGAAGAGTTCTCGATGCAGGACGCCGGCACGCTGTCGATCGCGACCACGCACAGCCAGGCGCGCTACTTTCTGCCCGACCCGGTGGCGCAGCTGCGTAAGCGCTTTCCCAAGGTCAACATCAGCCTGCACCAGGGGTCGCCCGAGCAGGTCGCACGCATGGTGATCGAGGAGGTCGCCGATCTGGGTCTGGCGACCGAATCGCTGAGCGACCGCGACGAGCTCGTCAGCCTGCCCTGCCACGAGTGGCGGCACGTGGTCGTGATGCCTGCCGGCCACCCGCTCGCGCAGATCGAGCGCATCTCGCTGGAAGACCTGGCGATGTGGCCGCTGGTGTCCTACCACCCGTCGTTCAGCGGCCGCACGCGTGTCGACCAGGCCTTCGCGGCACGCCAGCTCAAGCCCAACCTCGTGCTCGAGGCGATCGACGCCGACGTCATCAAGACCTATGTGCGCATCGGCCTGGGCGTGGGCATCGTCGCCGAACTCGCGGTGCGCGACGACCCGCCCGGCGGCGAGCTGGTGTCGCGCCCGGTCGGGCATCTGTTCGGCAGCAACGTCACGCGCATCGCGTTCAAGCGCGGCGCCTATTTGCGAAACTTCGTCTACGCGTTTGCCGAGATGATGTCGGACCGGCTGAGCCGCAAGCTCATCGCCAGCGCGATGGCCGGCGAGGCCGACGACTACCAGCTTTGAACCAACCCCTTGATTTGCAGCACCGCATGAGCAGCAGCAGCTTTCCCACCCCCCGCGTCGTCAGCCGTTTGCCGCAGGTCGGCACGACGATCTTCACCGTGATGTCGGCGCTCGCGCAGCAGCACGGCGCGGTCAACCTCGGCCAGGGTTTCCCGGACTTCGATTGCGATCCGCGCCTGCTCGACGCCGTCGACGAGGCGATGCGCGCCGGCCTGAACCAGTACCCGCCGATGACCGGCGTGCCGGGCTTACGCGAGGCCGTCGCCGCGAAGATCGCTGCGATGTACGGCCACGCGTACGACGCCGCCAGCGAGATCACGATCACCGCCGGGGCGACGCAGGCCATCATCACGGCCGTGCTGGCGATCGTGCACCCCGGCGACGAGGTGATCGTGCTCGACCCCTGCTACGACAGCTACGAGCCCAGCATCGAGCTGTCCGGTGGCCGCGCGGTGCACGTGCCGCTGACGCCGGGCAGCTTCGAGCCCGACTTCGGGTTGATCCAGGCCGCGCTCTCGCCGCGCACCCGCGCGATCATCATCAACACGCCGCACAACCCGAGCGCGACGGTCTGGTCGGCGGCGCAGATGCAGCGGCTCACCGAGCTGCTGCGCGGCACCGACGTGATCGTGATCGCCGACGAGGTCTACGAGCACATGGTGTACGACGGCGCGCTGCACCAGAGCGTGGCGCGTTTCCCCGAACTGGCGCAGCGCAGCTTCATCGTCTCGAGTTTCGGCAAGACCTACCACGTGACCGGCTGGAAGGTCGGCTATGTGGCCGCGCCGGCGCCGCTGATGGCCGAGTTCCGCAAGGTGCACCAGTTCAACGTGTTCACGGTCAACACGCCGATGCAGCACGGCCTCGCAAGCTTCATGGCGGACGCCTCGAACCACCTGAATCTGCCGGCGTTCTACCAGCACAAGCGCGACCTGTTCCGCGCCGGCCTCGCGAAGACGCGCCTGCGGCCGCTCGTCACGAGCGGCAGCTACTTCCAGTGCGTCGACTATTCCGCGGTCAGTGACCTGCCGGAAGCGGAGTTCTGCCAGTGGCTCACCGCCGAGATCGGCGTCGCGGCAATTCCGTTGTCGGCGTTCTATCAGGGCGGCTTCGAGCAGCGCATCGCGCGCTTTTGCTTCGCGAAGAAGGACGAGACACTGAACCTCGCGCTGGCGCGACTGGCGCGGCTGTGATTTAGGATTTCGGCTCGGGCTTGTCGGGCGAGTCCGGCGTGTACGGCTCGTTCAGATCGAAATCGAGGAAGTTCGAATCGGCGAGGAACGGTGGGTCCGGCTCGCGGCGTCCGGCCGCAGTGAACGGCGCGGTCGACTCGTGCGGCTTGTCGCCCGGAACCCGCGAGACATCGAGATCCAGCGGCAGCGTCATCATCAGGTCGCTCTGCTGGAAGTCGCCAGGCCGGGTCGTCGCCGACAGGCGCGAGATCGGTTCGGCGTTCGGGTCGTCGCTCAGTGGCAGCAGCACGTCGACTTCGCCTTGCGGCAGCATGCCGCCATGTTCGGCGAGGTCGCGCGAGATCGAGTACAGGAACAGCAGTTCGCGATAGGCCGGCAAATCGAAGGTGTCGTCCGACTTGTTGCGGCGGAACAGCGAGGCGTCCAGCGTTTCCATCACGCGCGTCGGCGTCGCCCACAGCCCCTGCAGGCGTGCGATCGTGTCGGGGTAGTCGACCAGCGAACGGCCCTGCTGCAGGTCGGCCTCCCAGTCGGGCGCGTAGGCATTGAAGCGCCGGTTGAAGCGGTCGCGGATGCGCTCGTAGGCCTCGTTCTCGCCGCGGCGACGGTAGATCTCGAGCAGTTTCAGGTACGGCAGCGGGCTGATCCCGCCATCGCTGCGCACATGGCTCATCAGCAGCTCGATCGCGGCTTCGTCCTGGCCGAGCACGACGAAGAACTCGGCCTGCTGCTCGAGATCGATCAGCTCCTCGACCGAGAGTTCGCGCGCCGGCTCGGCCTGCAGCAGCGGGATCGACGCGGTCGGCCCGAACGTCGGTGGTGGCGCCGCAGCCGGCGGCTTCCTGAGCGGCGGTTCGTCGTCGTCGTCCTCGATCACCGTCGGGATGTCGAACGCGCCGGCACCGGTGGTCGGGTCGTCCAGCCCTTGCGAGGCCGAGGGCAGACCGCCAGTGATGCTGGTCGGGGCCATCACCCGCTGATCCGTCGGCGGTGGCGCGACTGGCGCGGGCGGCGGCGCAGCCCACCACTGTGCCGAATGGCGTGCTCGCGACTGGCGCCACAGCAGGCCCGCGACCGCGAGCGCCAGCAGCGCCGACAGCCAGGCCAGGCCATAGACGAGCGGATTGGCGTAGCGCTCCGATTCGGCCTCCTTCAGGCGCGCCTGCAAGGCCGCGAGCGACTTCTGCGTCGCCTGCGATTCGGCACGCAGCTTGGCCAGGCCATCCTCCAGCACCTGGATGCGCTCGCGCTCCTTGGCGAGCTGATCGGCCTGCGCCTTGGCGCTCTCCGCCGCCGAGGCCGCTTCGGCGCTGGCCAGTGCCGCGGCCGCTGGGCTCGACGGTGACGACGCCGCCGCGGCTGCCGCGATCGCCGGGGCGGCTTCGAGCTTCAGGCGCGGGCCACCGGCCACTGCGGTGGCGGCGCGCGCGCCGCTGCTCGGACGCCGCGCCGCATTGTTCTTCGGCGCGCGCGCCGGGGCCGGCTCTGCCGCATCGCCCGCGGCCACGACGCGAGGCGTGCTCGATGCGCGAGGCGACACACGGTTGGACGTCGAGCGCGAAGGTCGCGTCGGCGTCGCCGCGACCGGGTTCTCGCCCTGCACGATCGTGACGATGGGGGCGACCTGCGAATCGTTGCGCTGGGGCGGCAGGGCCGCTGGCGCGGCACCCCCTTCGGCGAGGTTGACCGCAGGCGGGTCGATGAAGGCGACGAAGCGGCGCGTGATCTTGGACGAGCAACCGATGGTCACACTGACGGTGACGACCGGCTCGTCGATGATGGCGCTGGTCGTGACGCGCACACTGCGCTCGGCCGGCTCAGGCCCGCTCTCGAGCGTGGTGCGGATCTGCCCCGCCTGCAGTTTGTTTTCGCCCGACTGGACCTCGGCCGAAACACACTCGCGCGACAGGAACTCGTCCGGCTCCAGCCGCACCACGGCGGCGAAGTTCAAGGGCTGGCCGAGCTGTGTCGCGTTGCTGACCCGACCAAAGCCCAACGCATCGGCCGACGATGCAGCAACGCAGAGCGCAGTACCGATCGCGGTGAGGGTCGAAACTGCGTGCATGCGTGGCGGGTCGGCGTGTGGGATGCAAGTCGCCATATGGCTTTTGCACTCTAGCATGAAGAAACAGCCGTACACCTCGGTGCTGGACCCGGGTCTGCCCTGCCGCAGTGACACAATTCCAAGCGTCTCAACCCGTCCTTTCGCCATGCCCTCAGAGCTGCTGACCGAACGCATCGGTGCCGTGCTGGTGATGACCTTGAGCGACCCGGCGACGCGCAACACGCTGTCGCACCAGGTGATCGCAGCAGGCATCGAGGCGCTGAACCTGGCCGAGGCCGACCCGTCGCTGCGTGCGGTGCTGCTGCGCGGTGACGGCGGGCATTTCTGCGCCGGCGGCAATCTGCAGGGTCTGCTCGAGAGGCGCCGCGCCGGCCCGCCCGCGCAGCTGCAGATGCTCGAACACCTGCATCAGTTCATCGAGGCGCTGCACGCGTTTCCGAAACCCGTGATCGCAGCCGTCGATGGCGCGGCGGCCGGCGCCGGCTTTTCGCTCGCGCTCGCCTGCGACCTGATCGTCGCGGCCGAGGATGCGCGCTTCATCCTGTCGTACGGCCGCATCGGCCTGTCACCCGACGGCGGCGCGACCTGGAGCCTGATGCAGGCCCTGCCCCGCGCGCGCGTGCAGCAGCTGCTGTGGCTGGGCGAGCCGGTCAGCGCGCAGCAGCTGCTCGACTGGGGTCTGGCCGCCGCGGTGACGGCGAGCGGCCAATCCTTCGGTGAGGCTCTGCGCCTGGCCGAACGTCTGGCCGCGATGGCACCGAACGCGCTGGCGAGCGCGAAGGAGTTGCTGCAACAGGCCGGCGGGCCATCGCTGAAGCAACAACTCGCCGCCGAACGCGACCACTTCGTCGCGAACCTGTTTCACGACAACGGCGCCGAAGGCTTGAACGCCTTCCTCGAAAAGCGCGCGCCGGTCTTCCGCTGACGGCGTTACGTCCGGAAACTCGGATCGGCGCGGTCCAGCCGGCGCAGCAGGCCGGGCCAGGTCAACGCGCCGCCGCCGACCCCGCGCGTGGCCTGCTTCGCCTGCGCCTGCGCGCCGGCGATGATGCGCGGATCGACGCTGATCAACTCGCTGCCGCCCGCCATCGCGCGGACCTGGATCGCGCAGACGGTCTCGAACAAATACATGCTCAGGAATGCGTCGGCGATGGTGCCGCCGAGTGTCAGCAGCCCGTGGTTGCGCAGCATCAGGAAGTTGTTGTCGGGCCCCAGATCGGCCACCAGGCGCGGCTTCTCGTCGTCGCGCAGCGCCACGCCTTCGTAGTCGTGATAACTCAGGCTCGAGAGCACGAAGATCGACTGCTGCGAGATCGGCAGCACGCCCTTCTTCTGCGCCGACACCGCGACGCCGTTCAGCGAGTGCACGTGCAGCACGCACTGCGCGTCGTGCCGCACCGCATGGATCGCGCTGTGGATCGTGAAACCGGCCGGGTTCACGTCGTACGCCGATTCGTCGACCTTGTTGCCCTGCGCATCGATCTTGATCAGGCTCGACGCGGTGATCTCCTCGAACATCAACCCGTACGGGTTGATCAGGAACTGGTCGTGGCGGCCCGGCACGCGCGCGCTGATGTGGGTGAAGACGAGGTCGTCCCACTTGAAGGCGGCGACGAGCCGGTAGGCCGCGGCGAGATCGACGCGCACCTGCCACTCTTCGGGGCTGACGAGGTGTTCGCGGCTGGGAATCTCGAGGGTGCGTGCGTTCATCTTGATGTCTCCAATGGGTAGATGCCTCATACACAATAGGTCTGCGCAGCGGCATCATGCTGTCACATCAGCGACTCAACATGAATACCCCCGTTCTTACAATCGCCGAACGCTCCAACATAGACGCCGGCTCTTGGTTCTCCCGCCTCTCCTCCCCACTGCGCGAAGCGATTCTGTCGCGCGCGACGGTTCGTCGCCTGCCCGACGGCGCGATGATGTCGGCGCGCGGCGCCCCGGCCGACGAATGGTGCGCAGTGGCCAAGGGCGCGGTGCGGGTGAGTTCGGTCTCGCTGTCGGGCAAGCAGGTCACGCTGACGTATGTCGAGCCCGGCACCTGGTTCGGCGACATCTCGCTGTTCGACGGCCTGCCGCGCACGCACGATTCGAACGCCCATGGCGAGACCACGCTGCTGGTCGTGCGCAAGCCCGACTTCAAGGAGCTGCTGAGCCAGCACAGCGAGCTGTACGAAGCGCTGCTGCGCCTGAACTGCCGCCGCCTGCGCCTGATGTTCGATGCGGTCGAAGACCTCAACACGCGCCCGCTCGCGTCGCGCCTGGCCAAGCAGATCCTGCTGCTGGCGCGCAGCTACGGCATTGCGCAGGGCGAAGAGATCCGCATCGGTCTGCAGCTCGCGCAGGAAGACCTGGCGCAGTTGCTCGGTGCCTCGCGCCAGCGTGTCAACCAGGAGCTGAAGGGCTTTGAGCGCGACGGCGCGGTGCGCATCGAGCCAACGCGGCTGGTGGTGTTGTCCAAGGAAAAGCTGCTCGCGATTTCGAGCAAGTGACGTGATGAGTTCAGCCCGAGGTGGATGACAACATGGAAGCCCAGACCGGCACCAAGCCCGTTTCCGAATCGCACGCGTTCGACACCGCCGCGCTGCAGGCCTACCTGGAGCCGCGTCTCGAAGGATTCGAAGGCCCGCTGACGATCGAGCAGTTCAAGGGCGGCCAGTCGAACCCGACCTACAAGCTGATCACGCCGACGCGCTCGTACGTGATGCGCTCCAAGCCCGGCCCCGCGGCCAAACTGCTGGCCTCCGCGCATGCAGTGGACCGCGAATTCACCGTGATGAGCGCGCTGCACGGCACCGAGGTGCCGGTGCCTTTGATGTACTTGCTGTGCGAAGACGAGGCCGTCATCGGCCGCGCGTTCTATGTCATGGAGTTCATGGCCGGGCGCGTGCTCTGGGACCAGTCGCTGCCCGACACGCCCAAGCCCGACCGCGCCGCGCACTACGACGAGATGAACCGCGTGATCGCCGCGCTGCACAGCGTCGACGTGAACCAGGCCGGCCTGGCCGGCTACGGCAAGCCCGGCAACTACTTCGAGCGCCAGATCGGACGCTGGACCAAGCAGTACCTCGCGTCGATCACGCAGCCGATCGATGCGATGGACCAACTGATCGCCTGGCTGCCCGCGCACATCCCGGCGAGCGCGCGCGATGAGAGCCAGGTGTCCGTCGTGCACGGCGACTACCGCCTCGACAACCTGATGTTCCACCCGACCGAACCGCGCGCGATCGCGGTGCTCGACTGGGAGCTCTCGACCATCGGCCACCCGCTCGCCGACTTCAGCTACCACTGCATGTCGTGGCACATCGCGCCGGGGCAGTTCCGCGGCATCGGCGGGCTTGACCTCGCGGCACTCGGCATCCCCGACGAGAAGAGCTATGTGCGGCGCTACTGCGAACGGACTGGCCGTGCCGACCCGGACGCCGTGATGGCCGACTGGAACTTCTACCTCGCCTACAACATGTTCCGCCTCGCCGGCATCCTGCAGGGAATTGCCAAACGTGTCGAGATGGGGACAGCGTCGAGCGCGCAAGCGCGTCAAGCTGGCGCCGGTGCGCGGCCGCTGGCCGAGATGGGCTGGAAGCTGGCCCAGCAGGCCTGAAGCGCCGCCCCGAACTCACGAAGGAGATCACGATGGATTTCGCCTACTCACCCCGCACCCTCGAGCTTCAAGCCAAGCTGCTGAAGTTCATGGACGATCACATCTACCCGGCCGAAGCAAAGTTCGAGGCCGAGATCGCCGCGAACACTGCGGCCGGCAAGCGCTGGACACCGCTGAACACCATCGAAGAGCTCAAGCCGAAGGCGCGCGCGATCGGCCTGTGGAACCTGTTCCTGCCGCCCACCGCCGGCGGCGAAGGCTCGGCCCACAACGGCCGCGACTTTGGCCTGTCGAACAGCGACTACGCGCCGCTCGCCGAGATCATGGGCCGCGTGCCCTGGTGCTCGGAGGTCTTCAACTGCTCGGCACCCGACACCGGCAACATGGAGACGATCGAGCGCTACGGCAAACCCGAGCACAAGGAGCAATGGCTGGAGCCGCTGCTGAATGGCAAGATCCGCAGCGCGTTCGCGATGACCGAGCCGGCCGTCGCCTCCAGCGACGCGACCAACATCGCCTCACGCATCGAGCGCCAGGGCGACGACTACGTCATCAACGGCCGCAAGTGGTGGATCAGCGGCGCCGGCGACCCGCGCTGCCAGATCTACATCTTCATGGGCAAGACCGACCCGGAGGCGCCGCGCCATTCGCAGCAGTCGATGATCCTGGTGCCGGCCAACACGCCCGGCATCAAGGTGCTGCGGCCGCTGTCGGTGTTCGGCTACGACGACGCGCCGCATGGCCACATGGAGATCACGTTCGACAACGTGCGCGTGCCGGCCAGCAACATCCTGCTCGGCGAAGGCCGCGGCTTCGAGATCGCGCAAGGCCGGCTCGGGCCTGGGCGCATCCACCACTGCATGCGCCTGATCGGCCTGGCCGAGCGCGCGCTCGAACTGATGTGCAAGCGAGCGTCGTCGCGCGTCGCCTTCGGCCGCACCGTCGCCGAGCAAGGCGTGACGCGCGAGCGCATCGCCGAAGCGCGCTGCAGGATCGACATGGCGCGGCTGCTGACGCTGAAAGCCGCCTGGATCATGGACGTGGCCGGCAACAAGACCGCGAAGGCCGAGATCGCGATGATCAAGGTCGTCGCACCGAGCATGGCGCTGCAGGTGATCGACTGGGCGATGCAGGCGCACGGCGGCGGCGGCGTCTGCGAGGACTTCCCGCTCGCCGGCTTCTATGCCGGCGCGCGCACCCTGCGTTTCGCCGACGGTCCGGACGAGGTGCACCGCAACGCGATCGCGAAGCTCGAGCTCGGCAAGTACGCCTGATCGGCCGGTACGTCTACTTTCGTTTGCGCGGATCGGCGATCTCGTCGGGCTGCATGGTTTGCCAAGCGGTGCTCGCCGAGCTGTTGCTCCAGCCCGACGGCGTGCCCGACGCCACACTGCCGACCGCGATCGCCTGTGCGACTGCGGTCTCGAACAGCGCCAGCGCCGCGGCGATGTCGGTCGAAGCGGGCGTGGCGAGCTGCATGCGGAGATAGGCCCGACCGCGCAGCGTCATCAGCACGAACGGCGGCTCATCGCGCAGCAGGCCGTTCGCAGTCTGATCGAGCGCATTCGACAGCGGGCCGGTCAGCCACGCGAGCCCGGCGTTCGGCGCGCTCGCGACGGCGCCGAAGCGCGCGCGCAAGCTCTTCAGCGTGCCGAGGTTGACCTTGGGGAACATCACCAGCCAGCGCATCTCCTCGGGGGTCTTGGTGCCGATCTGCGTCTGCACGTTGTCGGTGAACTCCTCGAAGGTCTTGCGCTCCAGCGTGTCCATCAGCGGTCTCGACAGCAGCAGCATCTGCGCATCGGACGGCAGATCGAGTTCCATGCGCAAACGCAGCTCGCGGCCGGTGATGTAGTCGCGCTGCGGTGCGCCCCACTCGATGCGCCAGGGTTTGCCTTCGAGCACCCCGTCGATCACGAAGCCGTCTTCGCCGCGCACGCGCTTGAAGCCAAAGCCGCGGCGCTTCGCCCAGTCGCCGACCTCGACGTAGTCGGGTTCATCGACGCGGCCGGTAAACAGGCGCTTGAGCGATTCGAGCATGACGGCGCCCAATCAACTAGAGTGGCGGCCGAAGGCACACCCGGTGTGCATCGAGGAAGAACTCATCATGATCGAAGTGTATTCGTGGGCCACGCCGAACGGGCACAAAGTTCACATCATGCTGGAGGAGTGCGGCCTGCCCTATCGCGCGACGGCGGTGGACATCGGTGCGGGCGATCAGTTCAAACCCGAGTTCCTGGCGATCAGCCCGAACAACAAGATTCCGGCGATCGTCGATCCGGACGGGCCGGATGGCCGGCCGATCTCGCTGTTCGAGTCGGGTGCGATCCTGATGTACCTCGCGTCCAAGACCGGCCAGTTCATGCCGGAGAGCACGCGCGGCCGCTACGAGATGCTGGAGTGGCTGATGTTCCAGATGGGCGGTGTCGGCCCGATGCTCGGACAGACGCATCACTTCCGCATCTACGCGCCCGAGAAGATCCCCTACGCGATCGACCGCTACACCAATGAGGCCAAGCGTTTGTACGGCGTGATGAACAAGCGCCTGGCCCGGAGCAAATACATCGCCGGGCCCGAGTACGGAATAGCCGACATCGCGATCTTCCCGTGGTTGCGGTCCTGGAAGAACCAGGGCATCGATTGGAACGACTTCCCGCATCTGAAGGGCTGGTTCGACGAGATCGCCGCGCGTCCTGCGGTGCAGCGCGGTGTCGAGGTGCTGGCGTCGCAGCGCAAGCCGCTGGTCGACGACAGGGCGCGCGACATGCTGTTCGGCAAGACGCAGTACCAGCAGCGATGAGGCACCACCCCCCGCAGGAGATCGAATGAAGAAGAAGTTGTTGTTGCTGGCCCTGTTCGTCCCGAGCCTGATCCTGAGCGCACAGGCCGAGCCGGTCGGTGAAGTCGACACGGTGTTCAAGCTAATCGGCCCCGACCACAAGATCGTCGTCGATGCCTGGGACGATCCCAAGGTCGGCGGTGTCACCTGCTATGTCTCGCGTGCGAAGACCGGCGGCATCAAGGGCGCGGTCGGGCTCGCCGAGGACAAGTCCGACGCGTCCATTGCGTGCCGCCAGGTCGGTCCGATCAGCTTCGCCAAGCCGCTGCCCGAGCAGGAAGAGGTCTTCAGCGAACGCCAGTCGTTTCTGTTCAAGAAGCTGCGCGTGGTGCGCATGGTCGACAAGAAGCGCAACACGCTCGTGTACCTGACGTACTCGGACCGCGTCATCGAAGGCTCGCCGAACAACAGCGTCACCGCGGTGGCCGTCGATCGCGGCACGCTGATTCCGTTGAAGTGATTCAGGCGGCGGCGGTCAGCGCCAGTCGACGACGCCGAAGCGGTCCTGGCCCAGCAAGGTGTAGAAGATCCCGACCGTCACCTGCGATTGCCGCTGCGTTCCCGGGTTCGTGAACCTGGCGTCGCGGCGGTTGCCCATCACCCTGAGCGTCACCGCCTGCTGCTTGGCGATGCGGTAGGTGAACGACGCATCCGCGCGAATGATGTTGTCGTGGCCGCCGCTGGTGCCGGAAGCGACACTGCTGACGAAGTACTCGCGCACCGCGAATTCGAGCGACGCGGTGTCGCCCTGCGTGAGGCGCAGCGCCAGCAGCGCCTGCGGCGCGACGCCGTAGTTGTAGTCGCGCTCGCCGACCGCACCGCGCGTGGTTCCGACTGCGGCGTAGCCCAGACCTGCCATTGCCGTGCCTTGCAGCGAGAGCGTGTCACCAAGCCACCATTGCGCCGTCGATCCGATCGACAGCGCGGTGCTCGAGATGCGAAAGGTCTGCGGCGCGATGTAGTCGTAGCTGCCGTACAGCCCCCACACACCGCGATAGGCCGGGCCGGCCTGGTAGCTCGCGCCAATGAGCAGCCCGTGCGTCAGCACGTTCTCGATGCCGTTGGCGCTCGACGCGGTCGCGCGGAAGTTGAAGTAGTCGAACGGCCGGGTGTATTCGTAGCCGGCGCTGCCCGGCAGGCCGTAGTCGATCGAAAAATCGAGCTGCGCTTCGTTGCGCTTGTAATTGACGGTCGAACTTCCCGTGTCGCGCTTCACGCTGCCGGTGTAGCCGAGCTGAAGGCGGCTGAAGTAGGCCGCGTCGTGGCTCGAGAAGATGCCGTCGTAGCGCTCGCCGAACGCGAGCCGGTTGAAGCCCGCCGCCGGGTCGATCGCCGTCGCGGCCAGCTCTCTCCAGAAGCGCGTCATCCCGCCGCCGCGCTCGAGCACGAGGTTGGACATGCGAAACAGCGCTTCGCCGAGAAACGTTCCACCGATGCCGCTGGCCACCTGGTCGTTGCGCGACGGACGGGTCTGTTCGCCGGCGATCTCCCACAACGCGCTGCCGGCGAAGGTGTAGCCGAGCGAATGCCAGTAGTCCAGGCCGGCCGATCGCGCGAAGCCGTGGTACATCGCGCCCTGGTAGGGGTGACCGAGCTGGTTCGTCTGGAACGGGTCGCGGTCGGTGCCCCAGCCGCTGCGAAGATTGCGCCGAATGCTCCCGGTCGTGACGCGGTAGTCGTCGCGGTCGGTGCCGAAATAGCGGTTCGCGCGGTTCAGCAGGATCTCGAACCCCACGATCTCGAGCGCCGGCGTCAGGTAGTCGGGCTCGCCGGGCCCGCGCGCGCGTTCGTCAGGCCCAGGGCGAGCGACCGATGCCGGACCGGACGCGGCCGTCGACGTTGGCGCCGGCTGGGCCAATGCGTTCAACGCGCACGCCGCCAGCGCCACGACACAGATGCGTTGGGCTTGGTACCGGGAAGTGCGCGAGTCACGCTCTGCGCACGGGCACGAGACATCGGCATGTTTCTTCATGGACTGCCTTCCTGACGTCGTTCACCACAGTGTCTTGAGAGAACCGGGCGTGTGCTGTAGGACCGCGCGCTCGTTTGCTGTCGGGGGGCACGCGGCCAGTGCGCCCCGTCGATCCAGCCAGCGCGAGCGCGTGGTTAAACTCGGCTCAAGGAGGCACCAGGGTGCGGAGATGAACGACAAGCCTTCCGGTCCCGTGCAAAGCCTCGCGGAGCAGACAGGCACGCCGCGCTTTCTGGGCGGCGGCGGCGAGATGGGGGCGCGGATTCGTGCGCACGACTGGTCGAACTCCGTGCTCGGCCCGCCGGTTGGCTGGCCGCCATCGCTGCGCACCGCCGTGCGCCTGATGCTCAATGCCGGCCACCCGATGTGCCTCTGGTGGGGTGCCGACCTCACCTGCCTCTACAACGACGCCTACCGCGATTCGATCCGGCCCGAACGGCACCCCGACGCCCTGGCCCGGCCGGCGCGAAAGATCTGGGGCGAGAGTTGGGACGTCATCGGCCCGCAGATCGACCAGGTCATGTCCGGCCGCGGCGCGACCTGGTGTGTCAACGACCTGACCTTCAGCGGCAGCCCCATCGACGATGAGGCCGCGCCGGGCGGCATCGGCGGCGTCCTGGTGGTCTGCACCGAGACGAGCGACGCGTTGCTGCGCGAAAGCGAAGCCCGTTTCCACACCGCCCTGACGGCCGGACGGATGGGCTCGTGGGAGACCGATCACACGACGAACACCCGGCACTGGTCCAAGGAAGGCATGGCGCTGTTCGGGCTCACCCTGGCCGACGGGCGCGGGCAGGTCGGCGGCGCCAACGACGAGTTCGTTGCAGCGCTGCATCCGGACGATCGCCACCTCGCCCAGCGGTTTCGCGAACTCGCGGCCCGGCAGGACTCGTTCCCCGCGGAGTATCGGATCGTCAAACCCGACGGCACGACGCTCTGGCTGTCGGGGCGCGGCCTGGTGGTCGAACGCGGGCCGCAGGGACAGGCGCTGCGCCTGGTCAGCATCATGGCCGATGCCACCGAGCGCAAGCTGGTGGAGGAACAACTTCGAACCGAGCGCGAGCGGCTCGGGCTGGCGCTCGGCGCCGGGCAGATGGGTGCCTACGATCTGAACATCAAGGACGATGTCCTGTGGTGGTCATCGGAGACCTATGCCTTGTTCGGCGTCGATCCCGAGCACTTCGTTCCGTCGCGGGAGAGTGTGCTCGCACTGATCCATCCCGACGACCGCGAAGCGTTCTCGCGCTTGCGCGCGCAGGCCATCGAGCAGCGTCGACCCTTCGTGCACGAGCTCCGCATCCGGCGCGCCGACGGAACGCAGGTCTGGCTGGGCCACCGGGGCCAGGCGGAATACGACGCCGAGGGTCATCCGCTGCGAAGCTTCGGCGTCACGATGGACATCACCGAACGCAAGCAGGTCGAGGAGATGCTGCGCGACGCCGACCGCAAGAAGGACCACTTCATCGCCGTGCTGGCGCACGAACTGCGCAACCCGCTCGCACCGATCCGGAATGCGATCCACGTGTTGCGCCGGTCCGGCCCGGCCGATCCGACGACGAGCTGGTGTCACGACGTCATCGACCGGCAAGTCGGGCAGATGGCGCGCCTGCTCGACGACCTTCTCGACATGTCGCGATTGAGCCGCGGCCAGCTTCAGCTCCGGCCGCAGCCGCTGAGTCTCGCGACAGCGATCGAACAAGCGATCGAGATTGCGCAGCCGCTGATCGATGCCGGGGGGCATGCGTTCACGGTGCAGATGCCGCCGGCGGACTGGCGCCTGAACGCTGACCTCACGCGGCTGGCCCAGGTCTTCTCGAACATCCTCATCAACGCGGCCAAGTACACCCCGCCCCACGGCAGGATCGCGCTGACCGTCGAGCGGCAGGCCGATCAGGCCATCGTGAAGGTGACGGACACCGGCATTGGCATTGCCGCAGAACACCTGTCGCAGATCTTCGAGATTTTCGGACAGGTGGCGTCGGCCTTGAACCGGTCCCAGGGAGGCCAGGGGATCGGGCTCTCGCTGGCGAAGGGACTGGTCGAAATGCATGGCGGCACGATCAGCGCGCGCAGCCCCGGCGCCGACCAGGGCAGCGAGTTCGAGCTGCGCTTGCCGCTGCTACCGCCCATGCCGCGCATCGAGTTGCGCGAAGCCGGCGTGGAGACCGCAGCGCGTGCGAAGGCGAGCTACCGCATCCTGATCGCCCACGACTTGCGAGACGGGTCGGACAGCCTGGCGCTGCTGCTGAAGGCGATGGGCCACCTCGTCGAGGTCGCTTACGACGGTGAGCAGGCGCTTCGCCTGGCCGAGGGTTCACGGCCTGAGATCGTGTTGCTGGATCTGGGAATGCCCAAGGTCGACGGCTACGAGGTCTGCCGTCAGATTCGCGCCGCACCCTGGGGCGGCCGCATGATGCTGATCGCGCAGACCGGTTGGGGGCAAGATAACGATCGACGCCGGACGCACGCCGCGGGCTTCGACCACCACGTCATCAAACCGGTCGTGCCGGACGCACTGGTCGCACTGTTCGGGCCTCGGTGAGGCGCGCTGCTCCGCACGCAGCGTTGCGATGACGCCAAAATCGCCGAGGCCTGCTTCCAACGAGACAGTCGCCACCGTTATGATTGCAAATTATTCGTATTTGCAGTCAGGGCGGCGCCCTGGAACACGTAGGACAGGGAATCCCGGTGCTGTTTCGCAAGTCGTGGTGGAAGTGGGGGGTGGGCATCGCCGCAGCGACAGCGCTGCTGGCCGGTTGCGGCGGTGGTGGTGACTCGGCCGCGAGCGCGAACGTCCCGGTCGCGGTGCCGCTGTCAGCGCAGGCGGCGCTGGGCGAGAAGATCTTCAACGACGTGTCGCTGTCGGCGTCGGGCCGTCAGGCTTGCGCCAGCTGTCACAGCCCGGACAACGCGCACTCCCCTGCGAACGCGCTGGCGGTTCAACTCGGCGGCGCGCTGCTGGACCAGCAAGGCCGCCGCCAGGCCCCGTCGATCAACTACCTCTCGTTCAACACCGCGTTCTTCTTCGATGCCGACGACACGCCGACCGGCGGCTTCTTCTGGGACGGCCGCGCCGCCTCGCTGAGCGAACAGGCCGGCGAGCCGTTCGTGAATCCGTTCGAGATGGCCAACACGAGCGTGGCCGACGTCATCGACAAGCTCTCGCGCGCCAGCTATGTCGCCGAGTTCAAGACCGTGTTCGGCGCCGACATCCTGAGCCGGCCGGATGACGCGATGGCCCGCGTCAAGCTGGCGCTGGCCCAGTACCAGAAGGAAGACACCGAGTTCCGCGGCTTCTCGAGCAAGTACGACGAGTTCCTGCGCGGCAACCTGACGCTCACTGACCAGGAGATGCGCGGACTCGCGCTCTTCAACAACCCGACCAAGGGCAACTGCATCGGCTGCCATCCGTCCGGCAAGAGCGCCGACGGCGCGTTCCCGCTGTTCACCGACTTCACCTACGACAACCTCGGGGTGCCACGCAACCCGGCGATCACGCGCAACGACGATCCGAGCTACTACGACCTGGGTCTGTGCGAGCGCGCCGAACTCGCGAGCCGCACCGACCTGTGCGGCGCCTTCAAGGTGCCCTCGCTGCGCAACGTCGCGAAGCGCCACGTGTTCTTCCACAACGGACGCTTCACGTCGCTGAAGGACGCGATCACCTTCTACGTGCAGCGCGACACCAACCCCGAGAAGTGGTACCCGCTGAATGCCGATGGCAGCGTTCGGAAGTTCGACGACCTGCCGGTGCAGTACCACGCCAACGTCAACACCGTCGAGGTGCCCTACAACCGCCAACTCGGCGACGCGCCCGCGCTGAGCGATGCCGAGGTCGACGACGTGATCGCCTTCTTGCAGACCTTGAGCGACGGCTACAGCCCCTGAGCCGCGGATCGCTGCTCCAGAACGAACGAACAAGCAAACACCTCCGGGACTCACCACCATGCGCCTGATCCGCCACCGCTCTCTGCCCATGAAGACACTGCTCGCCGCGTCGCTCGCACTCGCCACCGGCGGGGTGTTCGCCCAGACGGCGACCGAAGCCGAACTCGCGCGCAGACTCGATCAGCTCGCCGCCGAGCTCGCGAACGTGAAGGCCCAGCTCACTCAGCTCCAGCAAAAGCAGGCGCAGCCCGCCGCTGCCGCTCCGGCTGCGCCGAGCAGCACACCGGTCGCGGCCGCCACGCCGCCCGCGCCGGCACCTGCCGCCTCGACAGCTGCACCGCCCGCCTATTCCGGCTCGCTGCTGGGCCCGGGCACCGTGCTGACGAGCTACGGCGAGCTCAACTACAACCGCCCGACCCGCGCGAACCAGAACGCGACGGCCGACGTGCGGCGCTTCGTGCTCGGCTATCAACACCGGTTCGACGAGAAGACCAAGGTGGTCACCGAGCTCGAGATCGAGCACGCGGTCTCGTCGGCCGACGACCCCGGCGAAGTCGAGGTCGAGCAGGCCTACGTCGAGCGTCAGGTCACGCCGGTGTGGGCGCTGCGTGCCGGCCTGTTCCTGATGCCGGTCGGTCTTCTGAACGAGAACCACGAGCCGACCGCGTTCTATGGCGTCGAGCGCAACTTCGTCGAGACCGCGATCATCCCCAGCACGTGGCGCGAAGGCGGCGTCCAGGTCATCGGCAACTTCGACAACGGCCTGATGGTCCAGGGCGGTATCACGACCGGCTTCGACCTGAACAAATGGGATGCCGCCTCGACCGAAGGCAGGGAGTCGCCGCTCGCCTCGATCCACCAGGAACTCGCCCTCGCCAGGGCCCATGACCTCGCGGTGTTCGGCGCGCTGAACTGGCGCGGCGTTCCGGGCCTGCTGCTCGGCGGGTCGCTCTTCACCGGCCAGGCGACGCAGGCGCAGACGAGCGAGAAGTCCCGCGTCACGCTGTGGGACCTGCATGCCCGCTGGACGCCCGGTCGTTGGGATTTCTCGACCATCTACAGCCGCGGCACGATCTCCAACACCGCCGCGTTGAACGCCGCGCTGGTCGGCAACCCGACGCTGATCCCGGCGTCCTTCGACGGCTTCTACGTGCAGGGCGCGTACAAGCTCTGGTCGCATGAAGACTATGCGCTGTCGCCGTTCGTGCGCTGGGAGCAGTTCAACACCGCGAAGTCCTTCGCCGATCTCGGCCCGGGCTTGACGCCGGACGCCGCGCGCGCCGAGCGGGTCGTCACGGTCGGCGCGAATTTCCAGGTCTCGCAAGGCATCGTGCTGAAGGCCGACTACCAGCGCTTCCGCGAGAACACCGACCTGAACCGCTTCAACCTCGGGCTCGGCTGGAGCTTCTGATGCGTGTGGTGCTGGCCGCCTCGGCGATCGTCGCGGGCGCCTCGGCGGCGGCGCCGACAAGCGCGTTCGCGGTCGACTACCTGAGCGCCGAACAGGCCGCGAAGCTGATGTTTCCGGACGCCGATGCGTTCGAGACGCGCCAGGTGGCGCTCGATGCCGCGCAACTGCAGCAGCTCGATGCGCAAGGCACACGCGGGCGCTCGGCCAACTGGCCGGTGCGGGTCGCAAAGCGCGCCGGCGCGACGCTGGGTTTCGTCGTCACCGACGGGGTCATCGGCAAGGTTGAGCTGATCGACTACGCCGTCGGCATCGGGCTGGACGGCAACATCAAACAAGTCGAGATCCTGTCGTACCGCGAGAGCCACGGATTCGAGATCCGCCTGCCGGCGTGGCGCAAGCAGTTCGTCGGCAAGGGCAGCGCGTCGACGCTTCGGATCGGCGACGACATCGCCAACATCAGCGGTGCGACGCTGAGCTGCACGCACGTGACCGACGGCGTGCGGCGCATCGTCGCAGTCGTCGCGCTGGCGCGGCGCGCTGGCGCGTTGGCGTGAACGGTCGGCCGGCTTGGACGACATGGCTGCGGCGCGCGCGGCCGCTGTTCGGCACGCTGGTGGAGATCGGCGTTCACGCCTCACACGCCGATGATCACGGCACGATCGACAACGCGTTTGCCGCGCTGCGCGATGTGCAGGATTGCCTGTCGCGTTTCGATGTCGACAGCGACATCGCGCGATTCCACCGCTTGCGCTGCGGCGAGTCGCTGCTGATGCGACCAGCGACCCGGCAGGTCCTAGGCGCCGCTGGCGATCTGCAGCTCGCCAGCGGCGGCGCATTCGACATCAGCCTCGGCACCGCACCGGCCGGCTGGCGCTGCGAGGGCGATCGCCTGCACAAGCTGCACGACAACGTTCGCCTCGACCTCGGCGGCATCGGCAAGGGCTATGCGGTGGATTGCGCGGTGCAGGTGCTCGTTGCACATGGCTGCGCGGCCGGCTGGGTCAATGCCGGCGGCGACCTGCGCGCGTTCGGCGATGTCGAGCTGCCGCTTCAGTTGCGCGATGAAGCTGCCGGCGGCACGCGGCCTTTCGCTTCGCTGCGCGACGGCGCGTTCGCGACCAGCCATTTCGACCGCCACAGCCGATCGCAGCTCTCGGCGGGTGCCGAGGAAGATCGCCGTCCGGCGCACGCCAGCGTCGCCGCACCGTTGTGCCTGTGGGCCGATGCGCTGACCAAGGTCGTGGCCGTCAGCGGCGATACTTCGCACCCGTTGCTGGCGCGTTTCGACGCGCAGGCCTGGCTTCATTGTTGACACGGCGCGCGAGCGCCCCGCTCCCGCATGCTGCGCCCTCCCCATCACGCCCACCGTCTGATCCGCTGGCAGCGCCTGGCGCTGTACGTGACCGGCGCGCTGTTGCTGCTGACCGGTGCGGCCTGGCTCGCGATCCACTACAGCATCGGCGCCGGCGCGGGTGAGCTGCCGCATCCGCTCGAGGCCTGGTGCCTGCGGATCCACGGGCTGGCGGCGTTCGCCGCGCTGTTCGTGTTCGGCGCCCTGGCGGCCGCGCACATCCCGCATGGCTGGCGCTTGACGCATCGCCGGCGCTGGGCCCGCCAGCGCCGCTATGGGGTTCTGTTGTGCATTTTCGGCGCGCTGCTCGCGCTGACCGGCCATGCGCTTTATTACTTCGCCCCGGAGAACGTGCGGCCCGCGCTCGGATGGGTGCATGCCGCGATCGGCCTCGCGATGAGCTTGCTCGTGCTGCCGCATCGGCGCGGACAGCGGACCTCCGCCGAACGCTGACCGAGGATGTCGAGCGTTCCGTCGCGCTGCGCGCGACGTCACACCGCTGGTCAGTGCGCCGTCCCCGACGTGCGGGTGGCGAACAGCGCCTGATACCTCGCCGCGTGACGCTCGACCGGTCGCGCGCTGTGCCGCTGCCCCACAGGCTCGGCATTCGAACTTGCCAGCGCCAACAGCTCGGCAGCGCGGTGCGGATCCAGATCGGCAGCGTGGTGAATGCTCATGACCGCGTACTGCACCGCCGAGCCGAGTTTCATCGACGGCCGAAGCTGCATCAGGTGGGCCGCAAAGCTGCCGATCCACGCGTGGCTGGACGGGATGTTCACCACGTTGTCGGCAATCGCCAGCGCTGGCTTCAAGGGCTCGCGCCGGCCTATCCACTGTTGACGATTCATCGTGTCGCCCTCTTGCTGGCCGCACTGTGCCGAGCGCCACTGCGGCGGACCATCCCCAACTTCGCATGCCACCTTTGGGGGCTTGCGCGTGCCAAGGGAGGAAGACCGGTCGTACTTCACGCCCTCCCCGACTGTTCAAGCACGACGCGGCAAAGGGTCTCGCGCTTGGCGACAATGCGGGCCGACGCACCAGCCCACCCATGGATCCTTTCACCGTCATCGTCATGCTTGCGGTCCACCTCGTGGGCAGCGGCAGCCTGATGTTCCTGGTCTGGCGGTTGATGCCGGACGCGCCCGGATTAGGCCGGTGGTGGGTGGCCAGTTGCCTGTTCGGCGTTGCCTATCTCGGGCGGCTGTTTGCCGGTCTTCAAAGCGTCGACCTGCGCGGCATCGCCGGAGACGGGTTGATGCTGCTGGCCGTGCTCTTGTTCAGCGACGGGCTGCGCGAATTCATGGGACGCGGGGCGCTGCGCTGGCGGCTCACCGCGGTGTTGTGGGCAGCGATGGTCGGCGCCGAAGCCACCGCGGCCTGGCTCGGCGGCACGCCCGCGCGTCATGTCGCCCTCAACCTGATCATCGGCGCCATGTATGCGGTCGTGACGGCGTCGATCGCGTTCGAGATTCGTCGCCAGCCGGTGCCGTTGCGCGCACCGCTGCGTCTGCTGGCCGCGATGCTCGGTGGGCTGTCCGCACTGACGCTCTTGCGTGCCGAGAGCATTGCCGCGGACGGCATGGCGGTCGTCTTCCACGGCAGTCTGACCCAGATCTTCTACATCTATGCCTCGCTCGCCGCCGTGGTGGTCGCACTGACGCTGCTGTGGATGCTGTTCCTGCGCCTGAACGGCCAACTCGCCGAGCTGGCGACCCGAGACGCGTTGACGGGGGTGCTGAACCGCAACGGACTCGACGAGGCGGTGAACCGCCACTTCGCGCGCCGCGATGCCCCGCCGCTGACCGTGCTGCTGCTCGACGTCGATCACTTCAAGCACATCAACGACGCCTTCGGCCACGACACCGGCGATGCCGTGCTCAAGGCCGTGGCGAGCACGCTGACCGCGCAGCTTCGGGCCGGCGACTTCGTCGCGCGGATCGGCGGTGAGGAATTCCTGGTCGGCTGCGCGAGCGCACAGCACGACGTGGCGCTGGCCTTGGCGCAGCGCCTGAACCAGGCGGTTGCGCAACTGCAGGTGAAGACCGCAGGCGGCGCGGGCACCGTGGCCTGCACGGTGAGCGTGGGGGTGTCCGACGGCTGCGGCAGCCCGGCGGACTGGCAGCGGGGTGCATTGCAGGCGGACCAGGCGCTGTATCAGGCGAAGGCGGCCGGGCGCAACGGGGTTCGCCCGTTCGTCGAGCCCTTGGTGGCGTAGCTTTCTGCGGTTCAGCTCAACAACCGGCTCAACGCGTCGGGATGCACCGCCCATCCCAACAGGCCGGACAGCCCCATCAGCGCGCCGAAACCGATCGGCACCCACGAGACCCAGTACATCCACCACAACTTGGTCAACGCGGTGACCGCGAGCAGCGCGATCGCGATGGCAAGCGCGGCGTCGGAGAGGTCGAACTGATCGTCGCGGTAGTTCAGCCGGTCGTAGGTTTTCTGGTCGTCGTCGGCCTGTGTCCTGAGCTCCTGCTTCTTCTGCGCCTCGTTGGCGGCTTTCGCCTCGTACTTGGCAATCGCCTCGTCGTAGGCGGCTGCCTTCTCCGCTGGCGCGGCCGACTTGGCCAAGCGCAACTGAACCGTCGCGGCTTCGGCCACATCCTGCCGGATATTGCGCGCTTGGTAGAAGTTCCAGTGATCCAGCTTGTCGGCCTGAGCCTGTTGCATGGCCTGGACGATGTTGTCGTCCTTTACCTTGCAGATGCCCATGAAGGTGGCGAGCACCGACACGGTGATCGCCACCAGCGTGTTCAGCAGCGCGTTGCTGCGTTCCGAGCCACGCGGATCGTCGTCGGATTTGATCAGTTCTCGGGGGTCGATGTCCATGCTCAATTGTGGCGCCATCCGAATCGCCGGTAGGCGCCGGCCTACGCCCGCTTGAGTGCTCCTCCTGTCGTTTCGGACGGCGTCTGTGACTAGAGTGGATGACGGCGACGAAGCCGCTGAGTCATCCCAAAGGAGATCACCATGTCATTCGTGCTTTACATGATCGGGCTGGCGCTGCTGGTGGGTGGGATCGCCTGGGCGCTGGTCACGGCGGGGCTGGCGACGGTGTACGTGGGCATCACCTGCGTCATCGTGCTGGGCATCGGCATCATGATGGCGGTTTCGCGCACCCGCACCAAGGACTCGGCCCCATAGTTGCGAACCCCCATCTCGCCGGTGCACGGGCGTGTCAGGTTCGGGGTTCGCCTCGCTCGTTCACGACAACGGTCGGCCCAGGCGCTGCGCTCATCTGCACGCGATGGTCCTGGCCGCGAAAGTTGTAGCTGACATCCCAGTAGTCCGGACGACTCTGGCTGGGCGCGCTGTCGCAGCGCTGCACGTCTTGAGTCGCCACTTGCTGGCCTGAACCGTCGCGACCGATATTGGCGCCCACGGCTGCACCCGCGATCGCCCCGCCGGCCGTGGCGACATCCTTGCCCCGCCCGCCCCCGACCTGGTGGCCGAGGATGCCGCCGATCACGGCGCCGGCAATCGCCGCCGGCACGTTCACGCCATCGCGCTGCTGAGACACTTGTTCGCGTTCGACCCAGCATCGGCGCTCGGGCGTGCCGAGCACGGCACGCACCGAAGTGACATTCGCTTCGTAGAGTCGCTCGCCGCCGCGCCGGCGCGAATCGTAGACTGGCATCGGAGCGGGTCCGTATCGACGGTCATCGATGCGCACGTCGACGCGCACGGTCCGCACCGACGACACCCGGTCGTTCAGGCCCATCGACGCCAGCGACGGGTATCGTCCCGGCCGCAACACGACGCACCGGCCTGCGAAGCCGGCGTCGTCGCAGACTTCCCACGGTTGTCCGACCACGACGGCCGATGAGGCGCGGTCGTTGAACCCGTAGCGCTCGAAGTTGCCGACCTGCTTCTCGGTCGTGAACGAGCGCCCTTCGAACCGGTCGTTCTCGAAGAAGCTGACCTGCCCACCCATCGGCACGGGCGCATAGCGCTCATCGCCGAGGCGAACGTTCTTCGCGATGCGCCGCGCCGACGATACGCGGTCGTTCAATCCCATCGCGGCCAGCGACGGATAGTTCCCGGTTTTCAGCACCACACAACGACCGCTGAAGCCAGCGTCCTCGCAAACCTCCCATCGATCGTGTTGAACGACGGCGGACGAGGCTCGGTCGTTGAATCCGGAACGCGCGAAGTCGCCCAGCGACTGGTGCGTGGTGTAGGAGCGGCCGTCAAAGCCTTCGCGCTCGTAGAACGTCACCTGCGCGATCGCTTGCGATGTGGCCGCCGCGATGGCGATCGCGAGCGCGGTTCTGAATGTCGGGTTCATGGCTGTCTCCTGTGCTGTCTCCCCAGGCCACGTCGCGGCCTGGCGCGTCCCGAGTCTGGCCGTTCCATCGCCGCGTGCGAAGCGGCCGAAGACGCCTTCGGTCGTAGTTGGTGTCCTACGCTGAACCCTTGGCGTCTGCGGTCATCGCACCCGTCGGTTCGCCAACCGCACGATCGCGGCCAGACTGCGCTGAACGTCGGCGTCGGTGGTCGCCCAGGAACACACGCTGATGCGCATCGCGGCGTGGCCTTGCCACTGCGTGAGGCCGCACCAGCAGGTGCCGTCGGCCTGCAGCGCCTCGATCACCTCGCGCGTGGTCTGCGCGTCGCCGAAGCGCACCAGCACCTGATTCAGCACGACCTCGTTGAGCACCTCGAAGCCGGCACCGCGCAGACCTTGCGCGAAGGCCTGCGCGTGGGCGCAGCAGCGCTCGACCAGCGCCGCGACGCCGCTGCGGCCGAGTGCGGACAACGCGGCCCACACGTCCACGCCGCGCGCGCGCCGCGACAGTTCGGGCGTGAAGTCCGATGGGGTCCACGCGCCATCCGGCACCGGCAGGTACGCTGCAGTCACCGACATCGCGGCGCGCAGCGCGTTCGCATCGCGCACGAAGGCCAGGCCGTTGTCGTAGGGCACGTTCAGCCACTTGTGCGCATCGGTGGCCCAGGAGTCGGCCTGATTCAGGCCCGCGCACAGGTGGCGGAGAGCCGGCGCAGCCTGGGCCCAAAGCCCGAAGGCGCCGTCGACGTGGACCCACGCACCGTCGCGGTGGGCCTGCTCGCACAGCGCGGCGAACGGATCGAACGCGCCGGTGTTGACGTTGCCCGCCTGCACACAAACGATGCTCGGCCCCGTCAACCGCGGCAGGCATTCGGCACGCATGCGCCCCTGCCCGTCCACCGGCACCGTGACGACGCGGTTGCGGCCCAGTCCGAGCACGCCCAGCGCCTTGAACAGCGTGGGATGCGCCTCGTCGCCGACGACGACCGTGACCGGCGGTGCGCCGAACAGGCCATCGGCCTCGACATCCCAACCGGCGCGCTCGAGCACGGCGTGGCGCGCGGCAGCCAGCGCGCACAGATTGCCCATCGTCGTGCCGCTGACGAAGGCACCGGCCGCGTCGCGCGGCAGATCCAGCAGTTCGCGCAGCCAGCGCAGCGCGACGAGCTCGAAGGCCGCGGTCGCGGGCGCGCCGGCCGAATTGGCCGAGTTCTGATCCCACGCGGTGGCGAGCCAGTTGGCCGCGACGCTGGCCGGCAGCGCACCGCCGACGACGAAGCCGAAGAAGCGTCCACCGGCGCTTGCCATCGTCGCTGGCGAGCCGAGCTCGTCGAGCTGCCGCAGCACCGCCTCGGCCGCCTGCGGGTGCTCGGGCACAGGTTGCTCGAGTTCAGCCAACCGCGCGATCGCATCGGCCCCGGGGTACACCGGGCGGTCGTCCAGCCCTTCGAGATAGCGCGAGGCGCGCAGCGCGGCGTCGTGCAGAAGCGGGTTCATCGGCTCGTGCCCGTGGCTCTGATCATTCGGCCGTCCTGTGGTGGCATGCCGCAGGTCGCGGCTCGACACCCATTCTGGCAGCGCGCGCGGATCAGGCGTAGCGCCGCGCCCCGAGCTCCAGCGCGACCGGCTTGATCTTGGACGCCATGCCGGCGCAGCCGAAGGCCTCGAATCGGTCGATGCAGACATCGCGTGCCGCGGCCGTCGCATCCTTCAGGAACTTGCGCGGGTCGAACTCGGCGCGGTCGCGGCCCATCGCGCGCCGCATCGCCCCGGTCATCGCGAGCCGGATGTCGGTGTCGATGTTGACCTTGCGCACGCCATGGCGGATGCCCTCCTGGATTTCCTCGACCGGCACGCCATAGGTCTCCTTGATCTCGCCGCCGTGTTCGCGAATGATCGCGAGCCACTCCTGCGGCACCGATGACGAGCCGTGCATCACGAGGTGCGTGTTCGGGATGCGCGCGTGGATCTGCTTGATGCGGTCGATCGCGAGGATGTCGCCGGTCGGTTGGCGGCTGAACTTGTAGGCGCCGTGCGAGGTGCCGATCGCGATCGCGAGTGCGTCGACGCCGGTGCGCGCGACGAAGTCGGCCGCCTGCTGCGGGTCGGTCAGCAACTGCTCGTGCGACAGCAGCCCCTGTGCACCCGAACCGTCTTCCTCGCCCGCCATGCCGGACTCGAGCGAGCCCAGGCAACCCAGCTCGCCTTCGACCGAGACGCCGACCGCGTGCGCCATGCCGACCACGCGGCGCGTCACGTCGACGTTGTAGTCGTAGCTCGCCGGGGTCTTCGCGTCTTCCATCAGAGAGCCGTCCATCATCACGCTGGTGAAGCCGGAGCGGATCGCCTGCATGCACACCGCCGCGCTCGCGCCGTGGTCCTGGTGCATGACGATCGGAATGTCGGGGTAGGTCTCGGCCGCGGCTTCGACCAGCCGGCGCAGAAAGGCTTCGCCCGCATACTTGCGCGCACCGGCCGAGGCCTGCAGGATCACCGGGCTGTCGGTCTTCTGTGCCGCCTGCATGATGGCCTGGATCTGCTCCAGGTTGTTGACGTTGAACGCGGGCACGCCGTAGCGGTGCTCGGCGGCGTGGTCGAGCAGCTGTCGCAGCGAGATCATGGCCATCGAAGCCTCCTGTGAAAGATTGAATGATTCCGGCGGCGCGTCAGGCGCGCGCCATCGCGAGTGCGGTGTCGATCATCCGGTTCGAGAAGCCCCACTCGTTGTCGTACCAGGCGCAGACCTTCACGAGCCGGCCGCTGACCTTGGTGCAGCTCGCATCGAAGACGCTCGAACGCGGGTCGTGATTGAAATCCACCGACACCAGCGGCTCGTCGGTGTAGCCGAGCACGCCGGCGAGCGGCCCTTCGTCGGCCGCCGCCTTGACCAGCGCATTGACCGCATCGACCGTGGTCTCGCGTTCGGCGACGAACACCAGGTCGACGAGCGACACGTTGATCGTCGGCACGCGCACCGCGAAGCCGTCGAGCCGGCCGGCAAGCTCGGGCAGCACCAGGCCGACCGCGGCAGCGGCGCCGGTCTTGGTCGGGATCATCGACTGCGTGGCCGAGCGCGCGCGGCGCAGATCCTCGTGGTAGACGTCGGTCAGCACCTGGTCGTTGGTGTAGCTGTGGATCGTCGTCATCAGCCCGTGGCCGATGCCGATCGTGTCGTTCAACACCTTGGCGACGGGCGCAAGGCAGTTGGTCGTGCACGAGGCGTTCGACACGACGGTGTGCGCCGCGCGCAGCGTGCCGTGGTTGACGCCGTAGACGATCGTGGCGTCCACGTCGGCGCCGCCGGGCGCGCTGATCAGCACCTTCTTCGCGCCGGCGGCGAGGTGCGCGCCGGCCTTCGCCTTGCTCGTGAACAGGCCGGTGCATTCCATCACGATGTCGATGCCGAGCTCCTTCCACGGCAGCTCGGCCGGACTGCGGATCGAGGTCACGCGGATGCGGCGCCCACCGACGACCAGCTCGTCGCCGTCGTGCGAGACCGGGAAACCGAAGCGGCCGTGCGTGCTGTCGTGGCGTGTCAGGTGCGCGTTGATGCGCGCGTCGCCCAGGTCGTTGATCGCGACGATCTCGATCGCCGGCGAGGCCTGCAGGCGCTGCGACTCGAACAGCGCGCGCAACACGTTGCGGCCGATGCGGCCGTAGCCGTTGATGGCGATGCGGATGCTCAAGCGGAAATCTCCTGTGCGGCAGCGGGGTGACGGGGGGCGAACGCGGCGGTCGTTTCGAGCAAGGCCAGTGCGCGCTCGGCGACCGCGTCGGCCGTGATGTGGAACAGCTTGAACAGCTCGCCGGCCGGTGCCGACTCGCCGAAGCGGTCGATGCCGATCACATCGCCGTCCTCGCCGACGAACTTCCACCACAGGCCGGTGCTGCCGGCCTCGATCGCGATGCGCGGCAGGTGGCGCGGGATGACGTGGCGGCGGTACGCGGCGTCCTGGCGTTCGAACACGTTCATGCACGGCACCGACACGACGCGGGCCAAGACACCCTGGGCCGCGAGCAGCTCGGCCGCCGCGAGCGCCACGCTCACCTCGGAGCCGCTTGCGAGCAGCGCGATGCGCTCGCCGTTCGGCCGGCGCAGCACGTAGGCACCGCGCGCGATCGAGTCCAGCCGCGGGACGCCGTTGCCCGCGTGCGGCAAGGCCTGGCGCGTCAACAGCAGGCAGCCGGGGCCGTCGCTCCGGCGCAGCGTCTCGCGCCAGGCCACCGCCGTTTCGGTCGCATCGGCCGGACGCCACACGTCGACATTCGGGATCAGGCGCAGGCTCGAGGCATGCTCCACCGGCTGGTGCGTCGGGCCGTCTTCGCCGAGACCGATCGAGTCGTGCGTGAACACGTAGACGACCGGCAGCTTCATCAGCGCCGACATGCGCACACCGTTGCGGGCGTAGTCCGAGAAGGTCAGGAAGGTGCCGCCGAACGGCCGGAAGCCGCCGTGCAGCATCACGCCGTTCATCACCGCGGCCATGCCGAATTCGCGCACGCCGTAGTGCACGTGGTTGCCGGTGGCCGTGCCCTTCAGCGGCCGGTGGCCTTTCCAGTCGGTGAGGTTCGAGCCGGTCAGGTCGGCCGAGCCGCCGAGCAGCTCGGGCGTCGCGGGGCCGAGTTCCTGCAGCACGTCCTGCGAGGCCTTGCGCGTCGCGACGCTGGCGCGCAGGCGTTCGGCGTTCGCGCACGCAGTGGCCAGCGCCGCCTCGGTCTCGGGTGTCAGCGCGGCGCCCGGCCGCGTGCGGCGCAGCAGTTCGTCGGCGAGGTCGGGATAGTCGCGCGCATACGCCGCGAAGCGCTCGAGCCAGGCGCCACGCTCAGACGCACCCGTGTCCAGCGCCGACCAGGCCTGCGCGACCGGCGCGGGAATCTCGAACGGCGCGGCCGTCCAGCCCAGCGCTTCGCGCGTCAGCGCGATCTCGGCCGCGCCCAGCGCTTCGCCGTGCGCCTTCGCGGTGCCGGCGCGGTTCGGCGAGCCCTGCCCGATGCGCGTGCGGCAGCAGATCAGCACCGGCTTGTCGGACGCATGCGCCGTGGCAATCGCGCGGTCGAGCGCCGCGAAGTCATGGCCGTCGACCGCGCGGATCACGGTCCAGCCATAGGCCTCGAAGCGCCCCGGCGTGTCGTCGCCGAACCAGCCGCGCACGTCGCCATCGATCGAGATGCCGTTGTCGTCGTAGAACGCGATGAGCTTGCTTAAGCCCCAAGTGCCGGCGAGCGAGCAGGCCTCGTGGCTGATGCCTTCCATCAGGCAGCCGTCGCCGAGAAACACATAGGTGCGGTGGTCGACCACCGCATGCCCGGGGCGGTTGAACTCGTCGGCCAGCAGCTTCTCGGCCAGCGCCATGCCGACCGCGTTCGCGATGCCCTGGCCGAGCGGGCCGGTCGTGGTCTCGACGCCGGGTGTCACGCCGACCTCGGGGTGGCCGGGCGTGCGCGAGTGCAGCTGCCGAAAGCGCTTCAGCTCGTCCATCGGCAGCGCGTAGCCGCTCAGGTGCAGCAGCGCGTACAGCAGCATCGAGCCGTGGCCGTTCGAGACGACGAAGCGGTCGCGGCCGATCCAGTGCGGGTCGGCGGGGTCGTGCTTCAGGTGATGACGCCACAGCGCCTCGGCGATGTCGGCCATGCCCATCGGCATGCCGGGGTGGCCCGAGTTGGCGGCCTGCACCGCATCCATCGCCAACGCACGCAAGGCGTTGGCGCAGGTCGCGCGGGACGGCGGATTCGTGCTCGTGTTCATGGCGACTCCGGTTCAGTGGGACAGCAGCTTCTTGCGCCGCTCGACGAGGCGCATGATCATCGGCGTGAAGATCAGCTGCATCGCCAGCTCCATCTTTCCGCCCGGCACGACCAGCGTGTTGGCGCGCGACATGAACGAGTCGTGCAGCATGCTCAGCAGATAGGGCATGTCGATGCCCTTCGGGTCCGAGAAGCGGATCACGACCAGGCTCTCGTCGGCGCTCGGGATCGTGCGCGCGATGAACGGGTCCGACGTATCGACCACCGGCACGCGCTGGAAGTTGATGTGCGTGCGCGTGAACTGTGGGCAGATGTAGTGCACGTACTCGTGCATGCGGCGCAGGATCACGTCGGTCACCGCCTCGGTCGAGTAGCCGCGCGTGCTCTTGTCGCGGTGGATCTTCTGGATCCACTCCAGGTTGATCACCGGCACGACGCCGATCAGCAGATCGGCCAGGCAGGCCACGTCGACCTTGTCGGTGGTCACGCCGCCGTGCAGGCCTTCATAGAACAGCAGCTCGCTAGTCGGCAGCGGCGCCCACGGCGTGAAGGTGCCCGGCGGCTGCTTGAACGGCGCGGCTTCTTCGTCGTTGTGCAGGTACTTGCGGCTGGTGCCGGTGCCGCTCTCGGCGTAGCTGGCGAACAGCGCCTCGAGTTCGTCGAACAGGTTCGCGTCTTCGCCGAAGTGGCTGAAGTGCGGCCGGTTCTGTGCTTCGGCCTCGGCCATCGCGGTCTTCATCGAGACGCGGTCGTAGCGGTGGAAGCTGTCGCCCTCGACGATGGCCGCAGCCACGCCTTCGCGGCGGAAGATGTTCTCGAAGGTTCGCGTCACCGAGGTGGTGCCGGCACCGGACGAGCCGGTGATTGCGATGATGGGGTGCTTGGCGGACATGGTCGTTCCTATGCAGTGGCCGCGAACAGGCCGCGCTTGCCGAACAGCGGCGAATCGAAGGCTTCGGGCGGTTCGTCGTGGTGGTAGCCCTCGATGCGCGCGACCTCGTGCTTCGACCCGAAGATGAAGCCGATGCGCTGGTGCAGCGCCTCGGGCGCCACCTGCATCAATCGCTCGCGCCCGGTGCTCGCGGCGCCGCCCGCCTGTTCAACCAGGAACGAAATCGGGTTCGCCTCGTAGAGTAGCCTGAGGCGGCCGGGGCGTGACGGGTCCTTGCGATCGCGCGGGTACAGGAACACGCCACCGCGCATCAGGATGCGGTGCGTCTCGGCCACCAGCGAGGCGATCCAGCGCATGTTGAAGTCGGCGTCGCGCGGCCCGGTCTGGCCGGCCATGCACTCGTCGACATAGCGCTTCACGGCCGGTTCCCAGAAGCGGCTGTTCGACGCATTGATCGCGAACTCGCGCGTGCTCTCGGGGATGCGCAGGTTCGGGTGGCTGAGCACCCATTCGCCGAGCATCGGGTCGAGCGTGAACGCGTGCGTGCCGCGGCCCAGGGTCAGCACCAACATCGTCGACGGGCCGTAGATCGCGTAGCCGGCGCCGACCTGCTCGGTGCCGGCCTGCAGGAAGTCTTCGGGCTGCGGGTCTTCGCCCGGCGTCGCCGCGCGCAGGATCGAGAAGATGCTGCCCACTGCGACGTTCACGTCGATGTTCGACGAGCCGTCGAGCGGATCGAACAGCAGCAGGTACTTGCCGCGCGCATGCTGCGGTGGCAACGTGTACGGCACGTCCATCTCTTCGGACGCCATGCCGGCGAGGTGGCCGCCCCATTCGGTGGCGCGGACGAAGAGCGCGTTGCTCAGCACGTCCATCGCCTTCTGCTCTTCGCCCTGAACGTTGATGCCGCCCGCGCTATCGAGCTCGTTCCCGAGCGCGCCCGCCAAAGCACCGAAGGCGACCTTGCGAGCGATCGCCTTGCAGGCCAGCGAGACGTCGGTGACCAGTGCGTTCAGATCGCCGGTGGCGCCGGGATGGCGTCTGCGTTCCTCGATCAGGAACTGGGTGAGCGTGGGTTTTCCTCCGGTGGGCATGGCGGTCTCCTCGAGTCAGTGTTCTGTGGTGTCGGCGCCGACGGGCATCGCCAGTCGACGCAGCAATTCGTTCGGTGTCGCGAGCCGCCACACCTCGGCGGGCGCTTGCGCCGGCGCGTGCCCGTAGCCCCAGCCCGCCCACGCGGCCGGGCTGCCGGCGGCGAGCGCGGCGGCGATGTCGATGGCGGCGTCGCCGACCATCAGCAGGCGGTGCGGCGCGACGCCGAGCCCGCCGGCGGCCTGCCGCAGCAGCAGCGGCGACGGTTTGCGTTGCGGCGGCGTGTCGGCGCCGTGCACGGCCTCGAAGAACGGCAGCAACCCGGCCGCCTTCAGCACCGCGCGGGCCAGCGGCGTCGGCTTGTTCGTGACCACGACCAGCGGGCGTTGTGGAGCGAGCTCGGCGACCGCCCGATGGATGCCGTCGAAGACGGCGCTGCCGGCCATCGGTGCGTGCATCGTGGCCGCGTCGAAGCCGCGCCGCAGCCGCTCCGCGAGCTCGTAGGTGTCGATGGCCGCGAGCTCGCCGCTGGCGAGCGCACGCGCGATCAGCGCGTCCGGCCCGTCGCCGATCCAGGCGCGCACGGTGTCGAGCGCGAAGCCGGCCAAGCCTTCGTCGGCCAGCGCCGCGTTCAGCGCATGCGCGATGCCGCCGGCGCTGTCGATCAGCGTGCCGTCGAGATCGAACGCGATCGCGTCGATGCGCTTCATCATCATCGCCGGGCCGCCTCGGCGCCGTCGCGCAGCGCCGCGATCGAACGGTGGTAGTCGCCGCCACTGAACACGGCCGACCCGGCAACCAGGGTGTCGGCACCGGCCGCCGCGACGCGCCGCACGTTGCCGGCGTTCACGCCCCCGTCGACTTCGAGCCAGATGTCGCGCCCGCTCGCGTCGATGCGGCGGCGCACCGCCTCGATCTTCGGCAGCACGCTGTCGATGAAGGCCTGGCCGCCGAAGCCGGGGTTGACCGACATCAGCAGCACGAGGTCGAGCTGCTCCAGCGTGTGGTCGAGGCAGTGCAACGGCGTCGCCGGGTTCAGCACCAGGCCGGCCTTTACGCCGAGCGAGCGGATCAGTTGCAGCGTGCGGTCGACATGCTCGCTGGCCTCGGGGTGGAACGAGATGATCGAAGCGCCGGCTTGCGCGAACAGCGGGATCAGTGCGTCGACGGGCTTGACCATCAGGTGCACGTCGATCGGCACGGGCTGGTCGCCGCGCTTGCAGTACGGCCTGATCGCCTGGCACACCATCGGGCCCATCGTCAGGTTGGGCACGTAGTGGTTGTCCATCACATCGAAGTGGATCAGGTCGGCGCCGGCCGCGATCACAGACGTGACCTCTTCGCCGAGCCGCGCGAAGTCGGCCGACAGCAGGCTGGGGGCGATGCGGATGGCGCTCATCGGAGTTCCTTCATTCACGCCGCCCGCCCTTCGTACAGCGCACGCACCGCGTTCCGCGGACGTGGCGGTTGTGCCAGCTCCTGAAGTTCGTCCAGACCCAGCCAGGCCTGCGTCTTCAGCGTCGTGCCGGGCTCGGCGGACAGCGGGTGCGACGGGTCGCCGAGACGCGGCAGCACCAGGCCGGCGGCGGAGAAGTCGGCGCCTTCGGTCCAGAAGGTCGGCGTGACGACCGTCCACAGCCCCGCGCCCACCGCGGCGCGCAGGCCGTTCGGCGAATCCTCGAACGCGATCGCGCGCTCGGCACCCACGCCCAGCGTCTGCAGCGCGAGCCGGTAGATGTCGGGTGCCGGCTTCTTCGCGCGCACCTGGTCGCCACAGGCGATCACCGCGAACATCTCCAGCCCATGCGGACCGAACGCGGCGTGCAGCAGCGCGTCCACGTTCACCGCGGTGGTCGTGCTCGCGATCGCGAGGCGGCAGCCGGCGTCCAGCGCTTCGTCCAGCAACCGGGCCACACCGTCGCGCAGCGGAACGCTGCCATCGCGCACCGCCGAGCTGTAGAGCTTGGTCTTGTCGGCATGGATCTCGGGCACGCGTTCGATCAAGCGCCGGCGCAGCGCGGCGCTCACCGGCAGCGACTCGATGTAGCTGGTGATGCGCTCCTTGCCACCCGTGATCGACAGTAGCGCGCGGTACTCGGTGCGCGTCCAGTTCCAGCCCAGGCGCTGGCGGTCGAAGGCCAGGTTGAAGGCGACGCGGTGCGCCTCCTCGGTGTCGGCCATCGTGCCGTCGACGTCGAAGATCAGTGCTTCTATGCTCATCGTGTCGTCTCCTTGCGTTCGGTGGCGGCGCTCGCCGCGAACACGCGGCTGGCGAGGATGTCCTCGGCCTGCAAGGTCGCGAGCTGGTCGCGCGACAAGGCCTCGGTCGAGCCGAACAGCCGCGTCGCGTGGCGCAGCCGGATGCGGTCGAGCGCGTTGCGGATCGAGCGCGCGTTCGCGAAGTGCGGCTGCTGCCGGCGCAAGGCCACATAGCGTGCGAACGCCGGCTCGGCGGCGGCATCGAAGTGGTAGTTCAGCTGGGCCAGCATCAGCTGCGTGATCTGCATCAACTCGTCCTCGCTGTAGTCGGGGAAGTCGATGTGGTGCGCGATGCGCGAGGCCATCCCCGGGTTGCTCGCGAAGAAGGTGTCCATCCGGTTCTTGTAGCCGGCCAGGATCACGACCAGGTCGTCGCGGTGGTTCTCCATCACCTGCAGCAGGATCTCGATGGCCTCCTGCCCGTAGTCGCGTTCGTTCTCGGGGCGGTACAGGTAGTAGGCCTCGTCGATGAACAGCACGCCGCCCATCGCCTTCTTCAGCACCTCCTTGGTCTTGGGCGCGGTGTGGCCGATGAACTGCCCGACCAGGTCGTCGCGCGTCACCGCCACCAGATGCCCCTTGCGCACGTACCCGAGTTGCTTCAGCACCTCGGCCATGCGCATCGCGACCGTCGTCTTGCCGGTGCCGGGGTTGCCGGTGAAGCACATGTGCAGCGACGGCGGTGTGGACTGCAGCCCCTGCTCGGCGCGCAGCTTGTCGATCAGCAGCAGCGCGGCGATGTCGCGGATGCGGCCCTTCACCGGTGCCAGGCCGACGAGCTCGCTATCGAGCTTGTCCAGCACGGCGCGCGCCCCCGAAGCTTCGAGCAGCGACGCAGGTGTGGTCGGGTGCACGGCGGTGTCCATCGCTCGGCTCAGTAGCGCTCGCCTTCGGGCGCCCGCTGCACCGCATAGCTCTCGATGCTGTAGCGGATCGTGCGGCCGGGTTCTTCGCTGCGGATCAGCCGGAAGCCGGGTTCCTCCTTCGGGCGATTCACGATGAACGACGTCACCACCGATTCGGTGCCGTGCGTCGAGTCGAACGCGGTCAGCCGGATGTAGTGGTTCGGGAAGGTCTTGCGGCAGTTGCGCAGCTCGAGCATCACGCCGGCCGCATCGTGGATGTCGAACATCGGGTTGCCGAACATCTCCCAGAAGGTGTTGCGCGGGTGCGGGTCGTCGGTGTATTCGAGGCCGATGGCCCAGCCTCTGGCGAGGCAGTAGTCGATCTGCTTCGTGATCTGCGCGTCGCTGAGATCGGGCAGGAACGAAAAGGTGCCTTGGGTGATTCGCATGCTTGGCTCCGGTTAGGCGACAGACGCCGTGGGCACGTAGTCGGACGTGTCGGTCGAGGTGTAGTTGAAGCTGATCTCGCCCCAGGTATCGAGCGCGGCCGCCAGCGGCGTGCACCACTTGGCCGCGTCGCGCAGGATCTGCGGGCCCTCCTCTTTGATGTCGCGGCCTTCGTTGCGCGCGAGCACCATCGCCTCGAGCGCGACCCGGTTCGCGGTCGCCCCGGCCTGGATGCCTTGCGGATGCCCGATCGTGCCGCCGCCGAACTGCAGCACCACGTCGTCGCCGAAGAGGTCGAGCAGCTGGTGCATCTGGCCGGCATGGATGCCGCCCGAGGCCACCGGCATCACCTTCTTCAGCGCACCCCAGTCCTGGTCGAAGTAGATGCCGCGCGGCAGATCGACCTTGGTGTGCGTATCGCGGCAGACGTTGTAGTAGCCCTGCACCGTCAGCGGGTCGCCCTCGAGCTTGCCAACGGCCGTGCCGGCGTGGATGTGGTCGACACCGGCCAGCCGCATCCACTTCGCGATCACGCGGAAGCTCACGCCGTGGTTCTTCTGCCGCGTGTAGGTGCCGTGGCCGGCGCGGTGCAGGTGCAGGATCATGTCGTTCTGCCGGCACCAGTGGCTCATGCTCTGGATCGCGGTGTAGCCGATCACCAGGTCGACCATCACGATCACCGAGCCGAGCTCCTTCGCGAACTGCGCGCGGCGGTACATCTCTTCCATCGTGCCGGCAGTGATGTTCAGGTAGCTGCCCTTGATCTCGCCGGTCGCCGCGCTCGCCTTGTTGACGGCGTCCATCACGAACAGGAAGCGATCGCGCCAGTGCATGAAAGGCTGCGAGTTGATGTTCTCGTCGTCCTTCATGAAGTCGAGCCCGCCGCGCAGGCCTTCGTAGACGACGCGGCCGTAGTTGCGGCCGGACAGCCCGAGCTTGGGCTTGGTGGTCGCGCCCAGCAGCGGCCGACCGAACTTGTCGAGCCGCTCGCGTTCGACCACGATGCCGGTGGGCGGGCCGGGGAAAGTCTTCACGTAGGCGACCGGGAACTGCATGTCCTCGAGTCGCGCCGCCTTCAGCGGCTTGAAGCTGAACACATTGCCGATGATGGACGCGGCCACGTTGGTGATCGAGCCTTCTTCGAACAGCGACAGGTCGTAGGCCACGTAGCAGAAGTACTGCCCCGGGATGCCGGGCACCGGTTCGACGCGGTAGGCCTTCGCGCGATACATGTCGCAGGCGGTCAGGCGGTCGGTCCAGACCACCGTCCAGGTCGCGGTGCTCGACTCGCCGGCGACCGCGGCGGCGGCCTCGATCGCGTCGACGCCGTCCTGCGGCGTGATGCGGAACAGCGCCAGGATGTCGGTGGCCTTCGGTTCGTAGTCGGCGTCCCAGTAGCCCATCTGCGCGTACTTCAGCACGCCGGCCGAATAACGCTTCTTCGCGTCGGTGATCTGGACTGCCTCGGTCATGTTGCCCATCTGGATTCCCCTGCTGTTGCACGTCGGTGTGACGCCGCGATGAGTGGAATGTAGGCAAGTCGAACGATTTGGAATAATAAAATCTATTCGATATGGTATTTGCATCGGCTAATATGAAACCATGCCGCTCACACGCAACGCAACCTTTCGCCAACTGAACGCCTTCCACACCGTCGCGCGACTGGGCAGCGTCTCGCTCGCGGCCGACGAACTGCACCTGACGCAGCCCGCGGTATCAATCCAGATCGCCGCGCTCGAGGCATCGGCCGGTACCCCGCTGCTGCAACGCACCGGGCGCGGCATCCGGCTCACCGAAGCGGGCGAGTTGCTGGCCGGCTACGCGAACCGCATCGTCGATCTGTGGCGCGAGGCCGGCGAGGAGATGGCGACGCTGCAGGGCGTGTTCTCGGGCACGCTGCGCGTCGGCACGGTCACGACGGCCGAGTACCTGCTGCCGCCGCTGCTGGTGTCGTTCATCAACGACCGGCCCAAGGTCAAGGTCAAGCTGCAGGTCGGCAACCGCGACGAGATCGTGCGCATGCTCGCCGGGCAGGAGATCGACATCGCGATCATGGGCCGACCGCCGGCCGAATTGAAGACCGACGCGCGCGCCTTCGCACGCCACCCGATGGCCTTTCTCGCCGCGCCCACCGATCCGCTGATGTCGGTGCGCGGCCTGACGCTGGCTGACGTGGCCGAGACGCGCATCCTGGTGCGCGAGCGCGGCTCGGGCACGCGCACCACGGTCGAGCGCGTCTTCAAGGACCAGGGTCTGCCCTTGCGCATCGGTTCCGAGCTGTCGAGCAACGAAGCCATCAAGCGCATGTGCGCGGCCGGCTTCGGCGTCGCGTTCCTGTCGATGCACACCTGCGTGCTCGAGATCGACGCTGGCTTGCTCGCGCTGCTGCCGGTGGCCGACAACCCGATCGTGCGCGATTGGTACGTGATGCACCTGGCCTCGCGCCAGCTGCCGCATGTGGCGCTGGCCTTCGAAGAGTTTCTTTGCGACCAGGGCCAGGCGGAGATCCAGCGCCAGCTCGGCGAGTCGCCGGCGTCGATCAAGCCCGCGGCCAAACGGCCGGTGCGTGCGAAGCCGGCGGCCAAACCCGCGCGCAAATCGAAGGCCTGAAACGAAACCCAGCATCGCGAGCTGTGTGGGTGTCTACTCGCGGCCCTGTGCTGCGGTTCGTGGGCGACTGCTCTTGCCTGGCTTCGGCGCGTCGCGGCAAAGGCTGCCCGCCGGGCGCTCATGCGGTGGCGGTCGGTGCTGCGCACCGACTGCACTGCGCTGCTCGGTCCGGGGTCGCGCCGCTGAACTCACTGCGTTCGCTGCGCTCTCTCCGCTCAAACAGACGCGGCGAGTCAGATGACGAAGCGCGCTGGCGCGCGCCGACCCCGGCCCTGCGCTGCTCGTCGCCACCCAAATCGCGCCCAGCGGGCAGCCCTTGCC
>Ga0307517_10000057_pt1 | contig 150385 bp, 142 predicted proteins | sample 23_EM_MG_FD_194515 | JGI IMG/M metagenome (GOLD analysis project Ga0307517, IMG submission 194515) | Populus trichocarpa ectomycorrhiza microbial communities from riparian zone in the Pacific Northwest, United States - 23_EM | ecosystem: Host-associated > Plants > Roots > Unclassified... | reverse complement strand
AAATAATCAACCTCCCACCACCCCCCCCCCCCCCCCCCGCTACCTCTCTCCTCTCCTTGCCTCCTCCTTATCCACTATTCTACCTTTTGCTCTTCCTCGAAATAGTGGAACTGTACCATTCGAGTGTGTTGAAGAATCGCATTTTCGGCCCCGCGTCCGGTATCAAGCTAATCCTCTTGGGAATCTTTTGTTTGCCACGCGGAACCTTTTCTGTGTTGTGCTTGTCCGGCAGAACGAAACCAAACGGCCGTGTTCTGTTTACTGCCCACTTGGACCGCCTCAATCACTTCAACCCCTCCACCCTTCTCTTCAACCTGGCCTCACCCCTCACCCATCGTCTCAGGAACAACACAACGACCGCTCCTTTCTACTTAGCATTTCATCATAGCATTCCGAATCTTTTGACATGGCTGAATTCGTCCGCGCTCAGATCTTTGGAACAACCTTTGAGATAACAAGCAGGTGGGGTTATTCCCCTACACCACTCGTGGAAAAACCAAAGAACGTTCAGCGTAATGTGGGCTAACAACGACCTAGATATACCGATCTGCAACCTGTGGGAATGGGTGCTTTTGGTCTTGTCTGGTAAATACACCGGCCCTCCTCCCTAAATTTGTAACAATTCATAAAGAAAATATCGCTGAATATTTACTCTAAAGCTCTGCCAAAGATCAACTGACCGCTCAGTCTGTTGCTATAAAAAAGATCATGAAGCCTTTCAGCACCCCGGTTTTGTCTAAGAGAACCTACCGTGAGCTGAAACTGCTCAAGCACTTGCGACATGAGAATGTAACTTGCTCCACCTTGCGCGGCCCCGGCCTTGCCTTGCCTTTACTGACATTATTCCACAGGTCATTAGTCTTAGCGATATCTTCATATCCCCTCTGGAGGACATGTGTGTAGATGGCGCTCACTATATAGCTGCGTGCCGCATTCTAACGTTTGAAATAGTTACTTCGTCACTGAGCTTCTGGGTACTGATTTGCACCGATTATTAACCTCTCGGCCATTGGAAAAGCAGTTCATCCAGTACTTTTTGTACCAGATTCTGGTAGGCTATATAAGGAATCGATGAAAGGGAAGGCGTGCGCGTGCTAATTTTGTTACAGCGCGGACTGAAATACGTCCATTCCGCTGGCGTCGTCCATCGCGACCTGAAGCCTAGCAACATTCTGGTCAACGAGAACTGTGACCTCAAGATCTGTGATTTCGGTCTTGCTCGGATTCAGGATCCCCAAATGACCGGTTATGTCTCCACAAGGTACTACCGTGCGCCAGAGATTATGCTCACGTGGCAAAAGTATGATGTTGAGGTGGATATCTGGAGTGCGGGATGTATATTTGCGGAAATGCTTGAAGGAAAACCGCTGTTCCCAGGGAAAGACCACGTTAATCAATTCTCCATTATCACTGAACTCCTTGGAACACCCCCTGATGATGTTATTCACACAATCTGCAGCGAAAATGCAAGCCTTACTCCCTTCCCCTCTCCCTCCAGGCGCCCTTCCTCTTGCATTTGCTAACGGGTTTTACAGACACTGAGGTTCGTCCAGTCCCTACCAAAGAGGGAGCGCCAACCTCTTTCCGAGAAATTCAAAAACGCAGATCCACTTGGTTAGTCCCATCATGGATTCTCCAGGATATTAACTGCCCGGCTGACACTTTTTTTATAGCAATCGACTTACTGGAACACATGCTCGTTTTCGACCCAAAAAAGAGGATTACTGCTGAGACAGCATTGGCCCATGAGTATTTGGCCCCTTACCACGATCCCACGGACGAGCCGGTGGCAGGAGAGAAGTTCGATTGGTCTTTCAACGATGCGGACCTGCCTGTTGATACATGGAAAATCATGATGTACGGATGAGCTGTTTTTCATTTGCCTATTTAAGCTGTATGAGTTGGATTGCTGACTAGGCTTACCTAAAGGTACTCGGAAATTTTGGATTACCACAATGTAGACGGATCTGCTCAGTCATGAGCGATGAATGGCTAGTTTGTGAAGCTAGGACTATAAGGCCTGCATTACACTTCGATTCTTCTTTGTACTCTTTGATTTTGGACTGTTAGTGGTTTCGTGTTCAGTTCCATATTCCCTCTCGGCGTATACAACATGTATTTCTTTACCAATATTTTCATTGTACTGCGGGTCAGATTGAGTCTGATCCTTAGTTTGGTTGTACGGAGAGGGTAACATAAATAAAGGACCGGGGGACGGTGGGGAATGATAAAATGAACGCCTTTTTTTTGTTTTTCCTTCTTGATTTCATTTTCCTTATGCATACTCGGGGATCGGTGAGCCTGCTGGGGCGAGTACGGTAGAGTAGGGTATGGGCAACGAGAAAAGACATACATTGTGCACGCGCCGGAGCAAGCTAGATACCCGTCTGAAACCCCGCAACTTGACTAGTTTTATGGTGGGCTCGCGATAGCCTACGTTGTAATTTTTTTAACACCTTCTTCACTTCAATAAAAGGCAAAGGAAGAGAAATGCAGAGAACTACTTTATCATGGAAGATCAGAAAGATGCCTTGCGATCTATTACCCACACTCGTCTATCACGATACGAAGACGCAGCATCTACGGCAAAATAGCGGTATGCCGCGACGCACCTCCCCCTCGCCACCCCAGCCTGTACCCTACCCGCCGATATGGTTGGATAGGAGATTATTTCCACCACCACCACCACCACCACCACCACATCAATTACCCGTTCAAATTTATCACGCAAGTTCCTGAATTCGGCGCGCGATCCCGTTTTTGACTGCTTCCGTTTCCGCCCGTTCCACATGGAAAAAGGATTCGGCTCGTCTGGGACCGGGAGTGACTGAACGTTTTATCCAGCATGCTTGCCAGAGAGTGCTACGAGAGTGGTAAGGCCCCCCTATTCGAGATGTCGAGTGTCGGTGTTTTCTCCTGTAGGCGTTTACTCACTACAGTTGTTTTTGCTCATTCACGTGTTTTTCATACTTGTATGATACTGGTATAAATATTCCCTCCTTCCTTATGTTCCGTAGGGCCTCTGTGGTGGTGGTAGTGGTGGTGGCAGGTGGGACTCGGCTCTTAGCACGGCAGGCGAGCAAGAAATAGAGCATGATACCGGTATTGGGTTGCGGTAACTTTGGCAGGTGATGCAATTGCACACTGTTCTTTGCCGTGGAGCAATGGGGGAGGTGTCATAGCATAGGATAAGCTCCCCGAGACCTTGAGGGAGTTGAAAATGACTTGCGGCAGCCTTCCTCCGGCTGGCCTGAGATGTTCACTTCAGCAACACCTGCACCTAGTGATGAGGGATCTTTCTCCTGTATTCTCGGCCAAGATAGAGGGAGTTGTTGATCCTTGTTCCCTCCTTTTGGTATTATATCTACTTTCTATTAAATGGCAGGGTGGCAGGAAGCAAGAGATCTGATTAGAGGCGTTTACGGTATCGGACCAAACCCTTGAGGATACAAGCAGATTTCAAAGTCGCAGGACACCTGATTCAGATCGGATTAGATGTGACGGAACTTTTGTTCTCTCCAGTCCATACCGGCTTCGGCACGATATCGAAGTTGATTGCTCCCATTTCGGCGGTGACGCGCTGGAGGAGACGATGCAACTTCGACCGACCACATGAGTACGAGTAGCACATGGAAAATAAGAAACGCATCATACTTTAAACCGCATTGCAAAAAATATCTTTCTTTTCTTCTCTTTCTTTTTCTTTTTCTTTTTCTTTCTCCCTTCCTTTCTTTTTCCTTCATAAAAGGGTTGTGATAATAATAATAATATTATGATACCGGTTACCGGCCAGGTTACACCACAAAAATTTACAACCCCTCGAAACGCAAACTGGAGAATGACGTACTCGAGTATGATACTACGGTACAGGTCGCCCCCAACATCCCTACAGAAGGTTACTCCAACTCACCAGTTATGGTACGAGTAAGGGGGAAAGGAATGAAATAGCTTCCCTTGGTGGGAATCGAGATTTTCCTGAGGAGAAAAAAAAAAAAAAAAAAAAACCCCCCCGAATACGGTTCAAAAAGTATAAAAATCTTGGAAGATCTTGTTACTCGATTTTCTGCTATGACCGATAGACTGAGATTTAGTCCGGGGGTGGGGGTAACAGGGCTCGTCAGCGGTTGGGTTCGCCGGTCTTTTTGTATGATGGAATTGGCTTAACTAGGGGTAAGAGTGCTTGTAAATTTATCTGGTTGCCTACTATGATAGCTGAACAAAACCCGCAGCCACTTCGCAGCTCAACACTTGCTAGGGAGAGGTCGTATGGCACTGCAGTCGAGTAGGTTTGCTCTGTGGTTGACTGGATCGGAATTTACTTGCGGTCGGGGGTGGTGGGACTGTAAATTGGTATATTCCGTTTGCGTGTGGCTGGGGTGGGCTTTCACTTTTCGATGAGTGCTTAAGCGGCGAAATTCCGGTATCAGAGCTTGGTCTGTGGACTGGGTGTCGGTGAGTCATAATTTATCACTCGATGAATTGCCCCCCCCTTCATGCCCTGGAGGGAGGCGAAATGGGGAATGCTACAGGGAAGCTTCTGATACCTGCAGTGTCATGTATCAACTGTATGATTGCAAGTAGGTATGATACTTGCTTCTTTTCATCGTTCTGCCACCTGGGGGGAGCGTGCAGTCGCAGTGCATTGTAGATCGGCTCGGGCTCGTATCCGAGCTCTCCAGCGATATGATTCCCTGCGAAGCTTCCTGTAGGGTGGATTTTGGTTCTGCGATGCTGGGCTTTTGATAAGGGGTTTGCTTGTTGGGGGAGGGTGGCCTGGGGATCTGGGAATCTGCTTTTCCAGCCCTGGTGAGTAGTGCCTTAGGACAGATCCCAAACCCCGCCACACAAACTAGCTATCATCCCATCAGAAAATTCCTTGAATAGGGGATTCTCGGGTGGGTAAAATATGGACTTGATAATTGCCCCCATGGCCCAGGGTGAATTTTAGGAAGGAAGAGAGAGCTGGGGTGACTTATCGTGTAAGATCGTAAATTACTCACATTTCCCCAGACGTTTTATATCATTATAGATAAGCGCATATCACAGCTCGCGCGAGTAGGTTAGTGGTCACTTTTAGGATAAAAATGGTCAGAGTAAAACTGGGAAAATATTGAAGCTTTCTTCCCTACTATGCATTTATGAATTATTCAGCCAAGAGATTAATAGTAAGATAAGTTAACTGGTGGGTCACACCGTTAATAAGGGCTGAGACTTGTGAAGGGTTCAGCAATGCTGGTAAGGTACTCGAGTAGATCCTGCAAGCACTCGAGTTATGATACGATCCCAAAGCGAGAGGGAAGAGGAGCCGTTTTCTTGGTCTGTGCAGGAAAAAGCAGGAAGTGAGGCTGAGAACAAGTGAGGCTTAACTGCACTGGATGGGTTGCGGCATGCGGCATGGAGGACCCGTAGAGGTCTGCTCGGTGTCTAGAGTGCCGCGTACGCGAGTGATCGGTTGTGAACACCAAATCACAAAGGGGGATAGGATAGGGATTAGGGTTCCCGATGGACAAAAGGGCCTCCTGCCTGAGGCTCGTGGCTTGTCGCACATGCCCCTGCCTCTAAGAGCTCAACTCTAAAATTTCGGGCCACTCAACACTCGTGATGTCGAATACGCTCACCTATACAGTCTCCATCCCTCTATTTTTTTTCAGCTCTATTGGGAGAACACTAATAGCTTTCCTTTTTGTTTACACCTTTCCCGCCCTCGAATTTCGAACAACACCTCGATATCTCAAACCTTCACACCAAGCGCTACAAATTCCCCCATGGACAAACCTCAACGGAGCCCGGTCGTGACGATTGTGGGGTTTCACCATGCAAGGTACTTCTTTTTTTGGGCCCCTTCCCCACCCCCCATTCCCCATCCCCTTCGATCGAGCCTCAACTAGCAATTTCTAGTTTAAAAAACTGCAACATACTAAGTTGGGAACCCTTATCGTGAATTTTCTTAGGGGACCCGAAGTGGAAACTTGGATAGGCCTGGAAAGAGAAGACGATATATCGGATTGGCCGCTATTGCCGTTTCTTGCGCTAGCGGATGGCGCTCATGCTTCGGAGGAGGATTTCTCATATTTCACCCTGAAACATACAACACCGACGGGACCTACCACTCTGTTCGGGATATCGTGCACGAGGCAGCTAGATGCCAGCCAGTTAGCGGATAGGCCGGCTGATGTGACGCGATCTACGGTTCAGAAAGCTGTGGTGGTAATTGCGGACAGTCCTACATTCTTCTTCTCTCACCTTAAACAACAGCTATCGGCTGTCACCACAGCTTGGTTTGCGCAGAGGTATGAACTTGTATTTTGATTTGCTTCATGGGGGAAAGGGAAAATCCTGTAGAACGAGGTTTCTTTTTTTTCTTCTCTCTTGTTCGCAGCCGTGGCTTACCGGGTGTCCGCGGTTATAGGAACTTTGAGGACCTCGACATCATACGGGTGAGAAACCTCATGAAAGCTATCGGAACAAACCTAGCGGACTGACATGAGGACATAGAAATTCCAAGAGAGCTTAAAAACGAGCATAAGAGACTATGAGGCTGATCGTTCACGTGATCAATTTGTTGGTGAGCATCGTGGATTCCAATGGGTCGGTTTGTGGGAGCTCGGAGATCAGAGCTAATAGATTAGGCTTATCATTGCGGGAATTTGTATATGAGTTCAAACATCAAACACTCATATTGTTTAAATGTGCCCTACTACAGCCAAAGGTTCTACTCCCAGACTATTCTGTTGCTTTGGTCTGACATGTGGGGAAATCTCAGATGCTCTTTTTCGGCAGTAGTTGTGAGAGGCTGTGTATGACCCAGTTTTCGCTGCTATCTCTCATCCCAGGGCTTCTGCGGAACCTAGAAGACTGTGGCGACCCGGACATGAATACCTATGAGTCCAAATTGAAAAAACCCACTTCTGTTAAAACGAGTGACCGAAAGTCATGTTTGTACTCCCCTCTTAGATAGGTATAACTTGATAGTCTAACAGAGGCTGCAGTATTGACTTTTATGGGATTACCGCTCCAAATATTCGGGAAAGGAAGCTTGTTTGGGCCATACACTCCACTACAGCAGCTCGATGTTCTGGCAGATTTTGGCACAAAGTCATATGTTGTCGGATCAACTAACTCTCTACTACTACAGCAGAGGGATAGATATTCCGATATCCTCATCAACGTAATTTTTCTTGCTCCAACCTTCAGAGTTTTCGCTGCTAATGGTCTTGCAGCTTGATGATAAAACTATCAATATCACATCATCGTCACTGCGTGCTGCGCTTTCACTGTCTGCAGCTGACAGAAGGTGGATCGATGTGCTGGTTCAATCTGTTTCCGAATCTTGGGATGAATGTTCGTCTAATGGTTATCTATTTTATCTAGTGGGGGTGCGTGCTAATGTTTTCAAGCGGATCCCACCCGGCCCAAAACTATGGGATTCACAGGTAGCGAAGACTATATCCGGCTCCAATTCGAGGAATACATACTCTCTATGGTATCGTCCGTCAAGTATCACCTATTTCTAGAAAAGCATGCGGGCTCGGAGTCGAACTTATTCTTACCGGATATCGGTAAGTTCTACGGAAATGTTTCAAATTTGAGAATCGGTGTTTTGACTAGCCTTAGATGGCGACCCTGCCAATGATTTCCAGATGGATTGGGTGGATGCCTGGAAGAAGACAGAGAATTTCAGAATCTTCCAGAAGTTTACAGGTACGTTATTTCCTGAATTGTAAAGGAGAGATTGGGGCTTACTTTTGTGCACATAGACTCCGAGTTGTTCGATCTTGTGCCCCCGAAACATGTAATGGCTGGTGGGTTGACCATGGAAGATGTACAGAGAAGAATATTACAGTAGGCACAGCACCCACATGTATTTGTGTTTCTCTAACCTGGCGACACAGGCAAATGCAGGAGTTACGTTTGGAGGAGAAAGTTCAGAATAGTAAAGAGGCGTTGGCGAAAACCCTTGCTAATGGCCGTGTCAATGTATCCACTGTTTTCAATAATTTATCCAAGAACGTTGAAAAGTTTAGGGAACAGCGGAAATCCCAGTCTCAAGACTCCATGCAAAAGATCAGTATTGATACAGGAGAAAAACCATCTACTGACAGCAACCCAAGCACAGCAGCTCCTTCTAGTAGGTTCACTTGAGATCGCTATTTAGACCTACAATAGGTACTAACTGGGTTGATTAGCCGTTGTTTCTCCGGTACTTGCCGATGCATCATCTCGTGCTGGTGCCTACCTCTCCTCCTGGGCGGCATGGGCTGGAGAAAAGAGAAAGAAGTTTGCCCAGATACCTACAAGCCCCCCCCCTGAGCCCGTAAAGAGTGACGGGAGTGATCGATCCTTACCCAAGCCACTGCCAGCCGACCCTCTGGGTTCCTTTGAAGAGGCGATCTTTGATTCGAGGTCTAGAGCCGTATATGCCTCTTCTTCTGGGCGTTCATCCCCGCAGAGGGCTAGCGTTTCTAGTAGCGCTGCTCCTGCTAACGTGGCGATCAAAGACCTGGATAAGGGGAAAGGCATTGGTCTGGGAATTGTTGATGCTGGTCTTCAAAGTCCGCCGGTTCCACCCAAACCTTTTGCGGAAGAGAAGAAAGAGCCAGAGCCAATTGTTAAGGAAAAGAAGGCGGCCTCCCCCCCACAACCAACCCCGGCCCCAGCCCCAGCCCCAGCCCTGGCCCCCGCTCCTGTCTCTATGGTTGAAGAGGGGAGGAGGGCGCCGTTTGCTGAGGAGAGGAGGAGTGAACCTGTTGTTCGGGAGAAGAGCCCGATTAAACGAGAGGAAAAGAGGACTATTCCCGTTGAAGAAAAAGCAGCACCTGTGGTCGAAGAGCAGAAGCCCCCGCCGATTACTCGCAGGAGGACCGAGCGGACTATCCCTAATGAAACGAAAGATGAAATTGAAGACAAGGAAGTTCAATGGAGGGAGAGGATTGCAAGGAGGATGGAGAGGGCCAGAACCATGGAACAGGGAGAGGAAAGGAGGGAGGAGAGAAGAGCAAGAAGAGCCGAAGAAGCAGCCCCACAGGCACAAGAACGGGCACCTACTCCGACCACGCCTAGCAGAGTCCCTACTCCTACCACACCCACCAGAGCTCCTGCTCGTCCCATCGGCTCCAGGCCGATGCCCTCCTCATCCAGAGTGACACCCGAACCTACAAATGTAAACACAGGACCTTCGAGATTAGAGCAAAAAAGAACGAGCTCACCGGCCCCTGACCCCGCAAGAGCAGCAAGGCAACATACAAGAGCGGAATCAACTGCCAGTATCTTGAACAGGGAGAAACCGAGAGTGGACCCGAGCCGACCATCGGCTTCAGGGATACCGGCCGAAACTCGACCCAAGAGATTTAGCCTTCCCCGAGACGAAGCAAGGAACGAGGCAAGAAAGAGTCTTAGCAACATTAATACCCCCACGGTTGACAACCCGTCTCGATCAGCGTTTGCCGCCCGAAGGGCCATGTTCGAGAAGAAATAATTTGATATTACCAATTCGCTTGTTTCTGGTGGTCAAGAGAATAGGAGTTTGGGAAATAGCACCTTCGAGTGATCTTGATTGCTTTTTTTTTCTTTTCCTCTTGATTCCCTTTCCTTATTTATGGACTTCATTTCGCCCTTCCCTTGTCTTCCACAACTTATCTGCATGTTACAAAAGTGATGACTTGACCTGACCTGACCTGACCTGGCTCTAGTAGCCGGGTGGGCCTGTGGATGACCACATTAATGGGACATGGGGGCTCTACCGGTTCATATTTGGTTCTTGTTTTCTTGCCGGTAAGAGTGCGCGTGTTCACAAAAAATGATATGGTTTTTGCGATCTAAAATAATCTATCATATTTTGAAAACTGTGAAATGCATGATGGAGGTAATCGGTAATGTTAATGGTACTCGAAATGTGTGAGGTGTGAGAGCAAGTACTAGTACTCGTAGATAGGTAAATAAGGACCAAACTCAGGGCAGGAGCACCTTGCTATTGCTGTCCCGTAATAATGATAATAACAATAACAATGATATCATACTTTACCTAAAGGCCTCAAAATGATTGGTACCATATAATATCCCACTTCAACCTAGCCCCCCCGAACGATAACTACCTACCCCTCCTCTCCGCCCCTGCGAATCATACAATCCCCGTCCACCCGTCGGAAAATAGCCGTGAAAGAGAAAAAAATTGAAGCTATATAATATATAGTTAGGAAGGTAGATATATACCTAGCCCCGTCCCCTCCCCCCCTCCGTGGCCGGTGGTGGTGGTGGTGGGTGGTGGGTGGCGGATGGTGCATTATTTAGTAAGTTAGGGGCGAAGTTCAAGACTTCAGAGGCTGGGACCGCTCTCATAACTCACGGGGAGAATATCGTGCGATCGAATACGGGAGCCCACTCCCGACCGTATAGTAGTTGCAAGGCTAAATTTTGGGAATGAATTTGCGAGTGATGTTTGGTGTTTGGGTCGAGTGTGCGGGGGAAGGAGCGGGTAAACGCGCCCGAATATAATAGTCTGTATCCTGGCTTGAGGTATCTAGGAGGCTATGTTAGCAAGTAGTGGAACTCGAATAGCAACGAGCATGTGGCCCCCCTTGGTGTGGGCAACCGGCCATACGGCGGGGTCGGGTGGGCGCCGCCAAAAAGCTCTGACCTTGTAGTTGGTGGCTGTGTTTAAATGCACTTCGCTCGCGGGTTTCTTGTATGGGGTACACTCATCCATAGCTTGGGTTGGCCAATTTAAGGTGGTAAGGGCTAGTGGACTATCAATAACCTTCAGGGAAGCCCAGTGGAGCGGCGTGGTTTGTAACTGACAGGGCATGATGGCCTGGGCTATCGAACGATATATCCAAGAGCATATAGGCCTGCTCGCTCTCAGTGTTCCCCCCAATACGGCATATGATTAGCGATAACATCACATAAGTCTGCGTAGTCTCATTGTGGACTCTATCTGGTTTCTCAGTCTATTCAATTGCTTATTGAATGCTTAAACACCAGAACTACTCCGTAGTTGATCACCTCCGGCGGGAAACACCACTAGGAGGATTTACAACCAAGAAGGATCTAATCCGACTGTTTGAAAAACTCCGGGTATAAAGTCCTAAGCTCCTCCATGTTCCGAATATTGTGCTTTGCAGCTGATACCGATGGTTCCGGATCGTCAGGCTCCAGCTTCAGGACGGTGTTTTCCCAGCCAAAATTAATAGCGGCTTGACAGTTTGTCGTCGAATCATCTAAATTGGTTTTTTACACCTGTAAGTTTCTAGATTATATAGCTTGGCCCCAGGAACCAGGAGTTAAAAACTTACCCACAAAGTAGCACTTGGACCGATCAGCTATCGAGGCTTCCTTCATAGCTATAAACAATCTGTCAGCAAATTCTCTAGATATTCTCCACGGGATAATAAACCTTTCTCAAACATCTCAACCTTGGGCTTGCAAATCAAATTCTCTTGAGTGTAGTCACAATACGTTATCCCTTAAAACAAGTCAGCAAGAACGCTAACAGTAACGTGTAGCCGTAGGAGTGAGCAGTCGAGGATTCTGTCACAAGGTATTGCTTACCATCAAAGAGATCTTCGATACCCAAAAGCTTAACCACCCGTTTTCCGTGGGTGATATATGCATTGGTGAATAACCAAAGCCTCACCTTTGTCCTGTCAATATCCGAAATCAACTTCCTTAACCTCGGGTCCGAGTGGAGAATTTGATCTAGGGGTAGCGCGTCGTCGACTTTACTATTGTAGTCGACGGGGTCTATCTTGTGGTAACGAACAAGACCTTCGATAGCAAGACCGTAGGATTTGTAGTACGTTTCGTGAAGGGTTTGGGCATCCTCCATGTCCAATTCTAGACACTCACCGTGAGCTTAGCCCCGTATACATGTAGAATCGAGAAAGTCTCACGAAGTTGGTCTCGGAAGTAATTATCGATCAAATCCTTCATCATGTGGTGGACCTAGAGAGGTATGAGCATAGGTACAATTGCCCGCACCTTCGCTCGGAATTCTCAACTCAGAGTTCATACCCGTTTACTCCTGGAATATAGCTGCAAGTGGTTAATCCAAATCTCAGCTTTCAAGATGATTGCACCTACATACACAGTTATCAATATCAAAGAAAAACACAGGCAGATTATCTTGAGTGTCTGCTGCCATGGCGGAAACCGGGAGAGGCTAAAAATTCAACTGGTTAATTTATTCGCTGTTAGGGAGAAAAGAGGAGGAGGAGAATCACCCAAGTAGGCACAAGTACTATATTCGGCTAGATATTCGGCTAGCAAACACACCCACAAGCCGAGTTGCTCGTAGCGGATCTCCGCACGATCTTATCTGTTATCTCACCGGCAACCTGCCACTTATCTCATCTTATCTCAGACAAAACACCTGAAGGGGGTGGCCAAGCCTTCGGTTTATCTGATCGTTCGACTTACCCCGTCACTTTCTCCACCCCTACCTTTCTCTTCTACCGAGCCTCTCTCTCCTCCCCTCTCTCACACACCCAACTCACCCGAGCTTCGGCTCCACACGCTCACCTCCTTCTTAGATCCCTAATCTACATTACCTTTCCCCAACCAGGAGACAGTGCTTTGCACTGTTAATCAACACATCGTGTTACCACGCAGCGCTCTGTCGCAGATTCGCGCAATGCCTACAGATGTTTTGAAATCGGGGCCTGGTAACTCGGACCCATTGCAGGAATCTGAAGAAGACCTTCGCGAATATGTCAAGATCATACAACTGCGCAATAAAATCTGCGATGGTATGCATCCCAGATTTAAACCAGCAAATCATCCAGAATCTGCGCAAGCAACGGCTCCCCAGCTTCTGCAGAAAGGTCCCTCCGCTCCATCTCATGGAGCGCAGCTTTCTCAAACACCAGGGCTGCAAGCTCCTCAGTGTACAGACTCCAAAATCAACGAGCTCCTTTTGACAAAATCTGATGTTCAGGTCAAGGTGGAGCTAAGGTTGAAGAGGGAAAAAATTGAAAAAGAACTGCAGAAGCGAAAACTTGAGGTTGAAGCCAGGATTTGGACGGGCGCTGAGCCTGTTGAGCATATTAACTTATGGGATTCGAGCACCGATGTGTTTTCCGACCAACTGGAGTCTATTATGAAGAAAGCTGGCGTTTCTTTCAAAGAAACAATCCGTTCGGTTGATTCCGCTCCTAGTAAGCCAATCGCCGAGAGCGGTGAAAACTCTGAAACTGCCATCCGCCCAGGGAATCCTGAGGCGCATCAAGATAGGCACATGTCGAGGAAAACATGGAGTGGAGCAGTGGAGAGCACTCTCCCAACTGTAGTTGAAGCTTCCCGTAGACCTCCTAAAGAGTCCTTCGCTTCACGTCGATTCAACTCGAACAAGGAGACTTCTACGGTTGGGGAACCGACGTCACAGAGATTGGCCACTGATACATCCTACGAGCCTTCAAAAGCTCAGGTTCCCGCTATGCCATCGCCTCAGGGTGCGAATGTCCCGTTGGATGTGAATAATGATGGTTACGAACCAGCACCTGCGGAGGAACGCCCTTACTCGCCTCCTGCAAGTCCTCGATATTCAGCCACCAGCCATCTTAAATCTCCTGCTGCCCCTCAACCTGTTCGCCCAGCAAACATGGCGCGTGTGGAATCTCAAGGCCCAAGAGGCATTGTTGAGATTGAGGATGACGGTGATGAAACTTCATATTCAAGATATGCAGGCAATCCGAACAGAGAACTTCGTAGAGATAACGTCTCCCCACTTTCTCCAATTCCTCTTATCAAACAGGAGCCCGGGTCACCATACCCCGATGTCCACCCTTCGCGTCTCACAAGGGTGGTGGATCCTGCAGGCACGTACGATGGGCGCCAGCATCACAGTTACCCCCCAGTTCCCCCACCGCCCCCGCGCTATGGTTATCAACCCACGGCTCATCCACACCCACCCGCGGCGGGCCATCCTGTGTACGATTCCTTTGGGTATCCCCTACCTCCGCCGCCGCCACCTCCACCGCCTGTGTCTGGATATACTCGCTATCCACCTTACGATCCAGAATATTATCATACTCCTAGACCGTATGACGAGTATAATCGTAAATATGCAGCTCCATCTGCGGTCCCTTCGCGTCTTCCCACGCGCTCTGGTAGAAGATCGGCGTCGCCTGTTAACTACCCCCAACGTTCACCACGCTCCGTTTCTCCCCCTAGAGTCCGCAACCCTAGAGATTCGCGTCCAGCCTCCCGGGCAGAGTACAGGCCACCCAGCAGAATGACTAGACCACCGTCTCCTCACCGCCTCGACATGTACGGCAGGCCTTACCCTGCACCCCAGCCCCCTATGTATCGTCCCGAGTACCCTGCAGATTACGCGTCTTATTATGGGCCGCCTCGTGAGAGACCTGCGAGTTACTATGATCCTTATTATCGTCCCATGCGCTTTGACGAGTATCCGCCGAGACCTGAGAGCAGCGTTATTCCTAGAGGGCTTGATGACAGAAGTTATAGGACCCGAGACTATCCCTACGTTCCGGCAAGACCGTCAATGCCACCACCACCACCTCAATCGGTGGCAGGTGGCTACGCCCCCGAGCATAGGCCGGAATATCCCTCGGCCTCTCGGGCCAGTGTAAGGCCAGAAGACCATCTGGAACGTCGCCTCGAATACAGGCCGGAGGCTGGCAGAGCCAGCCCGAGACGCGAGGAACGCCCGTACTACGATGGCATGGACAACTACTTCCATGGTAGGGAGCCTCCAGTTAGGCACGGTAGCGTGAGACCTGACCAAGCCAGGGCTTATGGCGACGGGGAATATGTGCCAGGGAGACAGGCAAGTGTTAGGCCAGATGCAGGTTTCAGGGACCGGTTTGCGGATCCGGGTCCTAGAGAGCCAGGACACATGCAACCACCTCACCTTAATCCTCCCTATACCCACCCTCCTCCTCCCCCTCCACCTCCACCTCCGTTCGGCGGGAGTGGATATAACGAAGGGAGATACGGGGGCAACCACTGATAGCATTCGATTTCAAACTTCTCTTTTTTTCCGTCAGTTCTATCTTTGCTACACCATTGTAACACTATCGGTTCACGGGGGTATTTCGTGCGTAGAAGTCATGTTGTTCAAAAGGGGTGAATGGATAAAAGTTGGGCATTAGGGATTGTTATTTTTCTTGTACACCTGCGGGCGATGGACTCGGAGGGTTTTATTTACTGGGAGACGAAGTGCCATGGAGATTGACTTGAAATGGGGTCATTGTTTGCCAAGTATATCTTATACAACTGCTCTGTTAAATTTGGGGGAGGGGGGGGATTTGTTACTACAAGCGAGCTACCGTGGTGGAATTTGTAATAGTAATAATGCAGGTTTCGTGGGTGTACCATAAAATCTTTTTTAAAAAATTTCTGCTCGGGCATGGATGTCTACCGCTCGTACGCTGTTGTGAATATGCATCTGCAAGATTGTGGCCAATCAGAGTGGGTGGCATGAGATGAAGATTTCTGCACGTTTGTTTGTTTATCTGTTTGTCCGCCAATTATCTCGTGGATCCAGCTATGATACCATAGAAACCGACGGCCAATAAAAAAATTGAAAAAAATTGAAAGAAAAGGAAAAAAGGGGTCTAGCGAGTGAGAGTTTGTGATTTCCAGTGACCGAATTTGCCGTCCGAATATGCTTTCCCATGAGAACAGTTTGAGAAAAAGCAGAGCAGCAAACAGACAGAAAAAGTACAACCGCGGAAGGGGGGGGGGGGGCGGTACGAGGATGAAATCTATATCCTCCCCCCCCGCAATCCACCCGTGGTCATCGCGGGACTAAAATAAAAGTTCGAGAAGACCAGAGCATGTACAGTACCGTATCACACCATCCACGCTGTCCCAATTCCAGCACGAAGCTTCCTCCACTTTTCGGCTGCGCTTCCCCACACACCTTGTCCAACATCTCGCTCATCCGATCTCGTTCAGCAATAAATATTCCCCTTACTGATCTGGGCTCCCCACGCTCGCGGTGGATGTTGATAATATACAGCAAATATCTTCCACCGATGGATACTTTCCACCCGGGCGTGTATACCCATTTCTATCTACCTATAGTACCGTACCGTATTAGAGACTTCCCACCAGATCCCCATTTCCCAATTCAAATTTCCAGTTTCGAAAAAAATGATAAAAAATGATAGGGCACAATTGCGAGGAAGTTCCCCCCTCCCCCCTCCCTCCCCCCAAGTGACTACTAGCCGTAAATTGAGATTAGCTTAGAAGTACGGTACTCGATCGGGTATGCTATGGTATGAAATTTCTCGATAATCGCATTTATTTATGGAATAGCGGAGTACTTGGGGCAAATTTTTTAAAAAAACATCGCTAGGGCGTGAATCTCGAAAACTTAAAATAGGGATCTGCTGAATGAAAGTTTCTATTCTATGATATGATATGTAACTAGTAACTAGCGCGGCATAATTGAAAGCCGGACAAAAACAACTTTCGCATGGGAGGTTGTTCGGCTTCAATTCGGCTGCGCCAGTGTATGATATTATTGCGATAGAACCCCCCCTCCGATCCTTTTTTGCTGGGCGCTAGATACGATATCCGGGGCAAACCGAGTGAACCCTTCCTCCATCGATCCGGAGGCGATCTGGGTTGCGATGGCGGAGTTGTGGATTACGGTAGGGATGCCGTTATCGTGGAGTACGGGTATTCGAGTATTAAATTAAATCCAGGGATGGTAAGTATTACCTTGTAACCTTTAGTCTCACGTTGTGATAGCTGGGACGGGGAGAGATCCATCTTTTTGTAAGGTTAGGTTTATCTACCGGTATCGCATTGTGCCGTTATTACTGTGTGCAAGGGGGGGGGAGTGGATGCAGACTGGGGGGGGGGGGAGGACAGGATTGGTTGATGTAGGGATTGACGATCTCAAATGTGCCGGGGAGAGGAAAAAGCTTGTTTTTTTCTTTCACGAGTTGGGTAGGGTTGCCTGCACAGGATTGTCGGTGCGGTATACCGTGGAGTTTGTTTGTTTGTTGTTTGTGATTTCACTGCTTGTTTGTGATAGGTTGTTTCCTGTGGATAGCTGGTTGGTTCACGATAATCTATGGTATGATAGTCCTTAGGTTCGGTAAAATAAAAAATAAAAAGAGAGTTTCTTGTGGTTCAATTACCGTGATAGTACGTGCATCCTTGCAATTGATAAACCGCCTTATGGAGGAGGAGGAGGGCAGAGCACGGACTTGATTTCTGGTGGCCGGATTCTTTGGCGAATGTTACCATGCTAGCACTGGCTATTGCCGAAGCGAGCACTTGTGGGTGTGTGGATGGATGGTTTTACCACATGCATGTGTATCGGCAGTGCGGTATTCGAATGCTTGGATGGTGATGCTTGTGTAAATTATTAACATTGTGATGAATCCGCCAGATGGAAAGTTGTATCATACTCGTACCGTTCTCCACTCCAACTGGGGCTCTGGGCTGGGTGTATCTGGAGGGGTGGATGGTGCTGTGTAGTGTGGTACAGGTATTGCGGCTTTATCAGAGGAGGGATACGGGATGGAGTTTTGATAGTGCCTCTGAGACAAACGTCTTTTTGTTCGACTCACGCCTGATGAGCGGGTGGGAGACACCGCAGGGGGGGGAGGCGGGGGAGGAAAGGAGGGAGGGTTCGACCGGCTTAGCTTAACTTACCCCACGGGTTTCTGGTGCTGTGCTGTGCGATGTCCAAACTTTCACATGGCTTAGAATGCTTTTGGAGTATGAGTCTGATTCCCTATTCCTTCTACTACCCTCTCCTTCCTCTTCTTCTTATCATACGATAAACGTCATATAGTAGCGTGGTTAATGGAAATCTGGCACAACCAATCTAGTAAGTGAGTAAGCGAATGAGAGTGTTTTCTTATTTATTTTTTGCTAGTACGGTACGGTAGATTGGGGTTGGTTAGGACTGATTCGGTCTAGCTTCTTTTATCTCCATTTTATGCAGCGCGGTCCTTATTATTTCTTGCATCTGAGATAAAAGATGAAGGGACTGTGGAATGGGGAATTGCTAACCGATCGTGGCTCGGGGCCAGAGTCAGGGCGGTATGGCCGGTATGTCCATCTGTCCGTCCCTCTGTCCATGTCTGTCTATGGTTGAATGCTATGCTCGCCCGCGGCGGTCCCTTCTCTACCATTATCGTACTGGGAATTACTGCGGTAGTTGTAGGTGGATGTGGAACTTGGCGTAGCGTGGTCTTGGTCTAACGTACTGCACAGTACAGTACAGTACTGCACCTGAGCAACAGAAGCAGGAGCAGGAGCAGAAGCAGACGCAGAAGCAGGCGGCGGCGGCGGGCCTTAGCGGGCTACTACCGTTGGACATGTGTGTTGCTTTAATCGGTGACGCTGGAATGTCAATTGGTCGTTAAATTAATTAATTACTGCCTTTCCTTATTTCCTTCCTTTGGCTTCGGTTGGTTCTTGGTATGGTCGAAACGATATTCCTCTTCTATTTTTTTCTCCTCCTCAGTCGTCACTATTTGACGATTCGAGTTCGTCTCTATCAATCTGTCCTATTTTTCCCCACCTCACCTCGTTAATTATAACTATATATTCCCTCAATTCCCCTCCGGATCCCCTCTTTGGTTTCTTTTCTGTACACCTCTCGTGCTTTTCCTGTCCTTTCCTCTCCACTTCTTCACTTCTCTTCACTTCTCTTCACTTCAACCAGAGTCCTCACAAAGCGCACTTTTCTGTCGCTCCAGATCCCTGAGGTGGATGTTTTGGCTGTAACATCACTAGAATCTTACTTTCTACGTCCCTTTACCCTTATTCCATTCCAACCTTCGTCTCCTCCTCCCGCCCTAGTCCAACATCGACTGCAAGGTTAGAGGTGTTCGGGAGTGATTGTGTACGTGTGCTTTATCTGTGTGTGTGTGTGAGAGGGTGTATCATCATTACCGTTACAGTTCAGCGCATTGAACTTGATCAGTCTACTGGCCTTTCTGTAGTTTGCACCTCTTTCCTCCGCATATCTTACTTTCCTGGCCTGACACGCCCTGGCCTTTCTTTCTTTCTTCCTGGCTGCTGTTGCTGCAAGACCGCTGCACTAGCCAATCTGTGGCCAATCCGTCACCACTAAACCCACAATCTAACCCGTCGCCTAGGTTTTTTATTTATTTTTTAAACCCTCCTTCCCTTCCTTTCCCTTCGCTTTTCCTTTCTCTTTATATAAAAAAGAAATCTCAAAACTTTACCTCTTCTCCCACCTACCGTCGATCTTCCCCGTCCTCCGATTATTCCTCGTGTTCCCTTTTATATATATATACTTTATTCCTTTCATACTCATTCTTTCGTTGGTTCTTATTTTCTCGCTTCTCTTCGCTTCTTGCCTATCATTTGTTCCGGGGTGTTTGATCTCCCGCTGCAATTGCCGTCATTATCGAGCCTCCTAATCGATACGTTGAGATACGGCATACCCACTAAAATACCCCAGCAAGTACTTACACCCAAACACGCTTTGAAAGCCGTGTCATCTCTTCTCAAGCCATTCCGATCCTCCCCCGACAAACTCGAAGGAAAGGTGTTTAGAGAGTCGTCTTCGCACTTCAACAAGGACTTCCCGACATGGCCACTACCCTTGGTCTAACCAGTGGCATTCACCATGTCCTTCCTCAGAAGCCATCATTCGACGTCACTTCTTCTCCCAACCTCCCCGGTGCCATGGCTGACAACGACATTCCTACATCCGATGAGGACAATTCAACGCTCGAGTCACTTACTTACGCATTCTCAATTCCTTTCTCCTTTATACCGGGTCCGGAACCAGACCAAATAATTATGGCCACCTCCCAAGCGAGGGAACGATGGCTGCATCCGCCCGACTCGCCCCCCAACCTTCCCACAAGCAGGCTTCCTGTGCACCAAAGGAGCATCAACGATGTCCGGGAGCTGTGCAAGAAATTGTCTCCGGGGCTGATAGCCAGAACAACGGTCTCCGTGACGGAATTGACGGCCGAGACTTCCTTGAGGAAAAAACAGACTACTTCTGTGGGGCTGTGGATCGCGGGAGAGCCTGCCGAGGTCCACAACACTCGGGCTTTAGTTCTACAGAGCGTACCGGTCGCAATGGTAAGTAGCTCACTCGGCCGATCGTGATCATAGAGGGTGTCGGGGCGCGGTCGCTAATAATTTTCTTCCCTAACAGCGGAGGGCTTGTGTCAACATTGATCACGATCAGTATTACCTTTCGGACGGCGTGCCAAATCCGCGGATCACAATTCATTTGGAGAGGATTGCTCAGTTTACGGGAACGGACATATTTGTCCTGAAGCCTCTGGAACCGACCTCTATCGTCGCAGTGGACCAGGGCTCTGAGGCTAGTCAGAATAGGAGATTGAAGATTAGTATTTTTGGAGACTATGAGAGTGTCGAGCATGCTAAGACCAGGGTTCTGATCATGATCGATGATTTGGTAAGTTTGGTTTCGCTACCATGCCGGTTGTTATATTTCCGGTATCGTCCGAAGTTTTGTCTAACCCACGGGCTCCTCTAGCTGGGACAAGAAATTATGTCTACGTTCATGGAGCTGTCGGTTCAGAGCGTCATTTGCGGTCGTGCACGCAAAAATGTCAAATTGATCGAGTCTGCTACAAGAACCGCCATCTACTTTCCTCCTCCGTTTCCCCGAGTATACGGGTATTCACCCCCGGGCGGTACTCGGCGCGATCCCGACCAAATATTTATCACCGGCAGTTCCCGTGAAGATATTGCTAAGGCGGAGAGAATGCTTCTTAATCTAGTAAGTCCTGCGTAATCCCTCCAGGATTGGCGAACAGACCTCAAGACTAACTATTTATTCAGACTTTGAGCATGAACATGTTCGTCAAGGATGTTTCTATAACGCTTACCAAGATTGATTATATCCTTCTTCAGAGATTAGATGATGTGAAGAGAATCATGGATGCAAATGGGACGTTTGTCCAGTTTCCCGTTCTAGGAACTCCGAATAGTGGAATTCGCATACAAGGCAGCGAAACTCTTCATTTAGAGCGCACAATCAAAGCGATTATGGTCATCTGCGGACAGTTTTACAATGCATCTTGGTGGGTTATGGATTCACCGATCGCTCGCCTGTTGCCCAAGGCCCTCGAGGTGCAAAAGCTCCTGATCGACGTGGCGGCGTTCACGGGCGTTTCGATCGCTTTCAACAAACAAGTCTTTGAATTCAGTGGATCAGATGAGAACGTCAAGGCGGCAATGCATATGCTGAGCGATGTTCCTTTTGTGAAGGAGAGCCCATATCAGATCCGGGTAAAGATCGAGCTAGCCAACGAGCACAAGGAATTTGTTTCCGGCAAAAAAAACGGAAAGATCAACAAGATTATGAGCCAGTCAAACATCCAAATTATCTTTGACACTTTCAATGAGTACAATTTCTTTATTGATGTTTGTGGTAGCCAGTTTGACACTACAATGTTAGGGTTAAAGTTAGTTGAGCAGGAGCTACCAGCAGCTGTATCCTTCCATGTTCCAGACTCTTACCACAAGCGAATTATTGGGATCGGCGGACAGCATATCCAAAGGATAATGAAGAAATACTCTGTATTCGTCAAGTTTTCTAATGCCATGGAGAGGGGGGCGAGTGGGAGGTCGGAATCCGATGGTTCAAAGGTGGACAATGTCATCTGCAGGACGCCGGCTAGAAATGCGGCCAATCTTGAGCTGGTCAAATCGGAGATCATGGGCATGGTGCAGCGCGCGGACGCAGATATCGTGCAAGAGCACGTCGACATTCCAAGACTGTTGCATCGTACCCTGATGGCGAAGCGCAAGATCCTAGACGATTTAGAAAGTAAGTGGGGATGCACAATCATATTTCCGAGTACAGAAATGGCAAGCGATATCGTAACTATCAAGGGGCCTCAGTGGCAGGTCCCTCATGCGGTTCATGAGTTCTTGGTAAGTGCTCCCGCGATGAGCGATAGCCAACACCCACTGACTATTTTCGCAGGCTCTTGTTCCGGAAACTCATATAATCCGCTTAAAAAATTCCCCAGAACTCGAGGAACTTTTGAAGCAAGATGAGTTCAAAAAGAACATTGCCGACCGAATGAATACGCAGTTCGGGATCAGGCTTCATCCGACGGTCGACAATGCTACTGAGTCCCCCAGCGGCAGGTCCAGTAATGGAGAGGATTATATGGAAATCACTTTCACTTACACCCGTAACAACGCTGGGGCTCTCCGGGATGCCATCGAAATGTTGACCAACTTTCTTCTTTCTCACGGCATCCAAACAGACTCGATCAAGGGCACACTCCCTCGACCAAAGTCTGACTCATTTGAAGATTTTGTGCCATTTTTCCATTCAGCCGTGTTCCAAAAACCATCGCCATCCAGGGTTGGGAGCTCTAACGGGTCGATAAGAAGGCTTTCTGGGGACGCGGGATCAATATTCGGCGATCAGGCCTCGCACGCCGAGCCGGCTCAGTTCACCGATACCACTGAAGCCGCATTCTACGATGGGGATAGGAAAGCCTCGTCATCGGATGCAGGGCTTGTGCGGCCACCAGGGAGTTCCGGCTCCATAAGCTCCACCAGGACCAGCTTTAGTCTCGGAAGGAAGGGCTCTACCGTGTGGGAGGGGGGGTTAGAGGCCACCGGGCTGCCTGATGGAGAAGAATGGACGAAGCTGGAGAGTGACAGATCCAGGTCCAATTCGGTGACCACGTAGCGTCGGTCGGGATTTATGGCTACTTTTTTTTTCTTTTCGGTATTGGTGGTTTACGCATCGTCCCCTTTGGACAATTTTATGATACCTGTCTTTCTTTCCTTTTGATATCTCTCCCCTTCATACACCCCAAACAGCCTCTCACTCTCAAAGACTTTTTTTATACCTTTGATGACTGGCCCCCGTCGTCTTGCAAATACTAGTCTCCCTTCTAGCACCTCATCGGCATTTACATTGTTGGAGTTTCAGCAGATTGCTTCTTTCCTCTTTTTACCTTTTTGGGATCTGCATTCTATATTCCTGCCACCCTTCGCGATCGCTCCTCCTAGGTCCCCACTACCCTCCTACCGAGTTGCCTTACTTCATTGTCAATATTGAGAATCCTTCCTCCCTTCGCTGTATCTTTTTTACTCTATTTTTTTACTTCTCCCTCCCCTCCCTCCCCCTATACCAAACTTTTGAGGGCGAGGCGGGGGCTGTTACGCGCTTCTTTCTTTCTTTCTTTCTTTCTTTCTTTCTTCCTTCCCTCCTCTCCTTTTGTCTATTTTTTCTAGTGGGCGTTTTTATCTATTCTTTTAACAAAAACGGATCTGAGCACAAAAGAATGGGGACGGACCGGAAGGTGCGGAGCATGGTTTACACGGTGGAAACTTCATTTGTCAGTTTTTCCCCCTTCTCCAACTCTATTTTTTGTATTCGCCACCGGCGGCCATTTATTATTTTTTACGGGAAGTGTATCAAGTGGTCTGTTGTATAGTACAGAGTTTTAGTTTTACCTAGTCAGCTATTATATAATAGCTATGGTGAAGGGAGGGATGTTTGTTATGCCATACCCGGCATAGCTGGTTAGCGAGTTGAAGTCAATCGAACCTCCGCAGTATGGAGGCCACAGTTTGGTTGATAGCCGATTGGACCATGACCCTGTCCGCGCTGCTGTGTTAGTTTTGGTTCGTGCGTTGATTCTCCCTTCGCAAACAAGCCACGTCAAACCGCTACCTACCGCCTCAGTTTCGCACCATCGTGACTCACCTGCCTACCCTCCCTTCCCATCTGGTGATAATCATGATCTCTCACTCGTGCATGGGATCCACACTTTCCATTCCAATAATAAAAACGGCCGAGCTCCGGAAGGCTGATGGATCCTCTGAAGGTGACGCATCATTTCTATCCACACCACTGCCTCATTCCCATTCCGTAGTATTCGGGATTCCGCGTGATCAAGAATTGGTATAGCACTTACCCCTACGTAGTAAAGACATAGCGGGTAGCGCATCCACCATGTCGCGAATGGGCAAAAGGTTCCCGACGGCTAGATTGGTTAGCGCTGGGACTCGTTACCTCCGAAGGGGGCTCTTTTCCCAACCAGGTTCCTATACTGAGCCTAGATGGATGGATAGACAGATGCCCTTCCAAGTCATGGTTCGCTATATACACACGAATGTAAAGGCCATCCATCCACCCTCCTCCAAAGGTTTATAGAGTTAACAGACATTTCCCGGCTCTGTTGCGACTCGTTACATGGATATTGGGAAATTGTCGGGGTTGCGGGGTGCTTCTTGGGGGATTAGCAGTCTTGCTGACTGTACAGTACAAGTTGATGAATTGACGATCGCAGAGCTCCGTAGGCGGAGTTCGGCATCATGGATGTGCTTTCCAGATTAACTCGGGGATACCGCACCACCACCACCACCACCACCACCACCACCACCACCACCACCACAATTAGCTAGAAACCCCCCCACAATGGAAACGGAGCCAGCAGAAACCAAACCAAACCAAACCCATCACGATCAACAAGGGGTATTTTTTTAGTCGTTCGGTAAAAACTCGATAGAGCCAAAAAAAACAAAAAAAAAACACCAAAACTGAAGGGTTTCGAGCTATCAATCTATCATTACCCAACCATCATGGGGCGGAAACAAACATGGAAAAGAGGACGTCCGGAAGGTGATTTTTCTATAATAGCGCCTCCACGCAAGAAAGTGTGCGATTTTTTCTATCCTTCCCTTTCATTCTTCTTCTTCTTCTTCTAGAGCGGTGAGGAGTGGAAATGTTCGTTTCCCCCTCTGGGTATTATATTATTAATACAATAGCTTGACAAGATTACCGTGAGAACTGGAATGATTGAACCTCACGCTATACATAGGGCGTTGGTGATGCCTTTGCTGGTATGTACCATAAGGTCTGGCTCTTTCTTCCTTCTTTTTTTCCCTTTTCTTTTCCTTCGGTTTAAGCTCGGTCTGAGGGGGTGCGCTCGCCCGCCCCCTTATCCAAGGGAGGCGATTTCGGACGTCTTGGTGTGAGAGGTTCAATTATTCGAGTTCTTACAGTAAGCACTGTACTGTACATCATGTGTCCAGAGCTCCAAAAGCCGAGTTTTCACGATATCTGTGGAAAAGCGTAATAGCAGTTCGGGGAACCTTACAATTTTGGCGCTCTTTGGCCGTTGTCTGTTGTCTGAGCCCTACGGTACGGTACCGTATTCACGAATCAAGAATCGCGACCGAGTGAGCGCTTATGAAACCACCACTACCAAAACTGGACAAATACCCGCCCTCCCTTGGACATTACCACCGGAGAGGGAGGAGCTGAAATTATCCAGGCGAACATACCGGTACCCCCCCCCCCTTCTAGCCATTTAGCATTAGTCAGTACTAATAATTCACCCAAGGATCCCATCGGATTCCAAGTACTCGTACAGTACTCGAGTAATAGAGGGGGGGGGGTGATGTATCATAACAACTTGAAACGCGCCGGATGTTTTGAGCTTTTTTTGGTGGTTGTGGTGCTTTCGTGCCTTGCATGTACGTAAGGCGTGGCTATGCGCTGCGCACCCGGGGAGTTTGTGTGTGTGTGTGTGGTGGTGTTACGGGGGGTATGGGGTGAGTAAACGATGGCGGGGAAGAAAGAATAGGCGATTTGGTGCCGTTGACCTGTGTTGTGTATATTGATTGATTGTTTGGTGGTTTTTTCGGGAGGTTGTGGTGTTGGGTGCGGGGCTATTACCGGTGGTGGATTGGGCTGGAGGAGGGTTGTTGTTAATATTTATTTATTTATTGATTGATTGATTGATGGGTGTGGTATGATAGTGCTTGAATAGTAGGGTTACAATTGTATGATAATATTGATAGTTACAGTCTGGGGGAACCCCGGAGATCTTCCCTTCAGGGTTTTTCCCTAACTAACTTAGTCCCGCCCTGTTCTGCTCTGTTTATATACTATATGCGGTAGTATGATAGTGATACTAAGGCTGGAGGAGGAGGAAGCTGGCATGTGCGGGTGGGGTGAACGTGAACGTGGAGGGAGGATGAAGAAGTGGGATGAGTTGTAAGTTGTTTTAGGGCTCGGCAACGGTAACGGTGATTGTGCGCCTTTCACGTGTGAGAGTTTACTCTACTCTACGTACCGTGGTTTGCCGCACATAATTCGAGTAACTGGCTTGTCAATCAATCAATCAATCAATCAATTGCGGGGGAGGAGGAGAAAAGAGGGAGCTCGAGCCCTGTGATAAGCTGCTGTACGACGGTGTCATGGTGATTGTGGGATTTACGGTAACTTAACCGTTCGTATCATGGATTGATACAAAGTTATTAAATTTAGCATGTGTGATTTTTTAACTTATCGCCTTCGTCATAAAATTTCGGGGCTTTGAAATTGTCGGGTCTAACTTAATTCTAGTTATTGTGTCGCGATTCTCGCTCTCTTCCTTCCAATTGGCTGTGGAACGCAAAGACATGCACTAAGGTATCAGCCAATTTCACTTTTCTTTTCTTTCTTTCCTTCTTTCTTTCTTTGTTTTCTTCCCCTGCCAAGAAGGGATTGTCGATTGCTCCTTTTCTTTCTTTTTCCGATAAAAAGGGGGGGGAATCGAGAGAGAAAGCCCTTTTTTGCAAGTTATTAGGGATAGTGTTGTTAGCACGGTTAATTTGGGTTATGCAATTAAAATAATCTCTGGCTTGTGGGGAAAGTACGATATCTATGATATCTCCCTGACATTGATAAAGAACTCGGGGTGAAATAAAGTAGGACCTATAATATATAATAACTCGGATTTTGTAAGACTCCAACTGTTGCTGGAAAAAAAGAAGAAAAATCTCGCAATCAATATCAAGGCTAATACAATATTCCAGTTCTATTCGATGTATTCACTTCTCTCTATCATTTCCCGTCCTATTTTTCACTTTCACTCTTAGCCAACTTCTCTCTCTGGTCATATTAGGGCAGAGCATTACTTACAAAACCAGGGTCGAGTCTTGGCTCGTCTCGCCCCAGCATGATACATACAGCTACTTTTTTTCTTACTCTTGCGATCCGCAATCTCCTGCACTCCCCTTATCTCCTGATCTAGGGACACAAGGACAGCCTCAAGAACCGTTAGTGCTTTCCTATCACGGTATAAGATCTACCTTCAGCGTGCTTCGGATCTCATTCGCAATTCGGTTAATTTGTCAGGCAAGGCCCACCCAATCTTAAGCCGAGGAGGAGGAGATGGCGAATCGCATGAGTGAACCCGAGAGTGCTCGTTGCAGTATGATACTATACTCGAGTACGAGTACTTCCCATCCTTAGCAACGACATACTAGTAAGGTGGTGGTGAATTTGTATGGGCGTTTAGGTACACACCCCCGAAAGGAAGCTCTTGAAATTCACCATCAGATCATCATCGGCGGAAATCAGATCTAGTGGGCTGATCATAGCATGTTAGAAAAGCTACTGGCACCGTATTCCCTCTCGGAGACCTTTTTGTCTCTGAGGATCCGGAGATTACGGGGCTGGCGGTGGATTTTCAAGAGTGCGATCCTACTGTACGGGCTTATTACCATATAATATTATATATATATATATTCAGGTACGATGCTGTGCTAGGAGGAGAATGGTCCGGTACTCTACCGTACGTTTTTGCACGGTCATATCAGGACGAAGGGAAGCGAAAATAATATATGGCGGTCACAGATATTATTTGGCAGTCCTTTTTATCCCTCGAATGATGGCAAAAGAAAGAAGGGAAAAAAATAAATACTTTGAAGCCTGCGAATATTTTTTTTCCTGAGGGTTTCAAGCAATTTCGGAAGGATGGATGATGAATCATAAGGTGAAGATTTGGGCGATTTTCTTGGCGCAGCGGACCACCGAAGATCTACAGCCCCTTTGGCGAGAAAGTGGTACGGTAGACTGACACATGGGAAGGTTTCTCTAGTTGTGAAAAAGAAAATAATAGCAATAATAATTAGGCGCTTGATTAGATTAGATTAGGTTAAACTTTTCTTTTACAGGGTTCGTCCCTTCGGATTCTTTTTCCCACCCTTCTATGGAACAGGAAGAGCTACTGTATCATAGCAGTGGGAATTCTTTGCGGAGGTTTCCACACTTTCGATAGCAGTCCATTTTTTTCCCGGGCCATGTTCAATTCCCCCCCCCATCCTCCGAGGGTGTGGTATCGGGACGGCTTTGTTGCCAAGCACATGTTATTGATTTATTGGTGATACAGACATGCAAAAAATAATAATCTCTGCCTTAGCATAAATTTGTATGACCTCGGGGATCATTGAAAACCGGAAAACTATTTCTGCTGATTTCATACAGGTGCAATTCTCAGTAGAGACAAGGGCTACGGGTAATGTTTTCTGGTTTTCAATGTCCCCGCCGAGTACCAGTATTTGAGTTTCTACGGCATGTGTGTGTGTGTTCCTGGTTCCCTCTGCCCATCTTACAATTCTTTGCCAATCCTCGCCCAATGAGAGATTCGAGTCCATAGAATTGAAGAGGAGCCGATTCTAAGTGAAAAGCCCTTGTTGTGGAGCGCTCGTTGTTGATTTTTGCTCAAGGGAGGGTCGATTTTAGACGCTTGGACGGCGGTCTACTAGTACGAGTAGTCAGGTGCAGTAAAGTGTTAAGCTTGTTCGTTTTATAACCCATCGAGGTCGGCCCCAGTCGGTACCAGTATTGATTAGGCCAGGTACACCGATGGAGTGCAATCCCCTCCACTCCAATTCTTTTAATTGGAAGGAAGCGGTCAACTAGAATATTTTGAAGTTTGGAACCACCATGAACTCAAGATTTGCACACAAGCCACTCTGTGGCCGGGAGGGGGGGTTACACAATTCCCCCTATCGCTTCTGGCGCCCTGCTGTGTTGTACTCGAGTATTCGAGCACGTATGGTGCAGTACTCGTGGCCAAGCGAGTGACTGGAGTGGAGTAGAGTGGACCTTGGATATGTGTATGCACCTGTCCTGCTGCTTGCTTGACATGTGGGTTTGTTGATATTGGAACCGTGCTTGCAGAGCAGCTCGGTTGCTATTGCTGCACGAGCACTGCGATAGGGGACTTGTTCGTGTGTGCTTTCTTTACTTGGTTATTTGGCTTGAGGGTACATACTAGCTAGTTCAGGGGCATCCTTTCGTTGTGTTTATGCGGAGGAGGGAGGGAAGAGGGGGACGGAGGTTGAGATGAGGTGGGATTGGATGTTCTTTATGCGCTTCTCAGTGGTGATGGGAAATAAGCTACTACACTCGAGTGCTCGTGCAGTACATACCGATATCGGTATCATGCTGTACCTGTGGTGCCTGAGAAGATGGCTGGTGAGATGGGATTGGTGCCGGGGATTGGCTGCGGTACCGTTGGCTTCGATTATTATTAATGTGGAGGGGCGATCAATCAGACAGTTGGGTCCGAGCTGATAAGGCAAAAAGGGGGTTGTAATACGAGCGCTGCACTGTATGTATTGGCACGCACTCGAGTGGTCGGCAGCTGGGCTACTTATAAAGTACTAATACTACGGCAGTCTCTTGATTGATATGAACGTTGAGCAATATGGCTGTGATATGGTGTGGACATTTGCAAGGTGCTGTACAACACCCCATAGGTTAAGTCAAGTGAAAGTGAACTCGAGCCTTCAGAGTGTGTGTGGTCAGTGCTTCCTTTGCTTGGTAAAGAAGTTTACATGAGGGTCATGAAGTGTATTGGCTAATTTAGCCAATCGGGCTCTAGGGAGCGTTTTCCGACCCTTACATAAAAGAAACTTTTGGTGGTGTGTTCGAGTGAACGTTTCTATGATAGAAGTCAAGGAAGAGAGGGAGGAAGGAGGGAAGGAATGGAGGAAGGGAAAAGGGGGATGCTTTGTAGAAATAATAAGATGAAGGTCAAAAAATTAATACGAATATTATACTGTGATACAAGACCCTTATTTTATTTTATTTCTTTGCCTCTCACCTTCTCACTTGCTCACCTTCTCCCTCCCCCCCTTTCGTTCCTTCTCTATGCATGAGCACTGTCCTGTAGCATACCTTTTTCATTATCACCCCCAGGTTCTTCGATCTGCGGTGTCAAGGTAATACCGCCGGTAGCATGCGGTATCCCTAGCAATAGCAAGCAAGTAAGCAATTAATCGGCACGCAAGCGAAGTATCGTAAAGCAACACGAGTTCCAGGGCTTTTTTGCTGCCACACAACCCACACGGCCGTACCACAGTGCCAGCCGGCCTCTTTCGCTCAGCAGGGTCCCGGGCGGTAGCAAGCGAGAAAGTGAGGCTTCAATTGTTTTCTTACTATACCTTTGAGGAAATTTATCCCCAAGGAAAGCTCTAGCATTCTCTTCTTCTTCCCTCTCTCCCATCCACCTTACATACTCGAGTACAGTACCCTTTACCTCTCTCTGCCGTAACCTACCTACCCTACCCTTTCTCACCTCTCCTCCACTACTTCCCCCTCCACTCCACTCCACTCCACTCCACTCCATCCCTTTCCCATCCCTCCTCCTCCTCTCCTACTAAACCCACAGCCGTCGGCCCACCGGCGTGGAATTCCATTCTACTGCTGCATCATCACATCACATCATATCCTACCAGTCAGTCTTCTCTAATCCTTTCATCAATCCAGGTGCGGCGGCGGCTGAGTTGTAAACACTAGTTCTGCACATCACCGCTCTTAACGTGAAACCCTCCCTCTCCTGGATCCATCCACCGTCCTGAACGATTTCCCGCCCCTCTCTTCTCCAACCCTTACTACCTACCCCCCCATTCAGCGGAAAGCCGGGGCGACGTCAACTTGGGACTGATTAATCGCCGTACCTTTCCCTCTGCTTCTCTTGTAATTTACAGTACCGTCTGTCACATCTTCAGTGTCCGTTCCGTAACCCGTCATCCACATCTCGCTCGTCGTTCCTTTTTCTTCAATCCACACCAAACACTCACCACGCACACACGCACACAACACTCCTACACCCCTCCCCCCCCCGCTCCTTTAACTCACTCCTCACTCATTCGCGCCGAAACAAAACAAAACAAAAGTACAGTCTTCTGAAAGAGATTATTCCCTTCTATTTGACATAGGTTTTGAAATTTGCCCTTTCGTAGGGAGTTTGTCTCATTGTGGCTACGGCTTTGGACACGCATACACATTGAGCTGCAGCAGGGCGGCTTCAGAAGAGGAGGAGGAACAGTGATTTGAGCCAGATATGGATTCCCCAGGACTTCCGCCTGGTTCTCCAATGTTTGATGACGATGACGAAGGAACATACCCATGTAAAGGGTGTGGAAAGGTGTGTAGGAATACCGATGCTGTCTTTTTTGTTTTTTTCATACCAATTTTCCAATTTTACTGACATGAGATCACAGATACTGGAAGAAGGGAAAGCTTTCGAACTGTGTGAGTAGAACCGGGAAACAATTCCACCTCCCCTTCCCCTCCCTCGTTTTTGATCTTTCCTTTATTTTTTAAGCATTGTTCCCTTCATCATGACCTTGACTGATAGTTTGGTAGCGGGAAACCGATGGCATATCGAGTGTTTTCGGTGCAACAAGTGCCAGACGCTGCTGGACTCGGACGCAAACTTGCTATTGCTGGGTGATGGCTCTCTGATTTGCAATAATTGCACTTACAGCTGCACAGCTTGCCATAACAAAATCGAGGACCTAGCCATCCTGACAGGAGATCAGGCCTTCTGCGCAGGATGCTTTAGATGCCGGAACTGCAAACGTAAGATCGAGAATTTGAAATACGCTCGGACTTCGCAAGGCATCTTTTGCATGAGCTGTCATGAGACGCTGATGGCCCGCCGGAGGAAACGAGCAAAGGTGCAGAAAACCCCTACAATGGGGAGTAATGCCCCTTCGCCGATGCTTTCTTTAGATAAATCGCTCCCGTCTTTACCTGTTGAGGAGGATGAGCCTCCCTCAGATGGTCACTCGGCAACTCCAACGGAGCTCTCACCCAGGCCTCGTCCTCCAGTAAATAGGACAACATCTTCAAAATCCGGCCATACCCCGGACCAATTATCTCCTCTTGGGTTTTCGGCTTCGGGTGAGCTTCGAGCAATGTGCGCTGTTGGTGATAGATTGCTGATTAAGCTATAGGGAATGAATTACGATCAGTGCCCAGGTCTCACAGATATTCGATGAACTCGCAGGTGTCAGAGCTTTCGGCGGATGGTGCTGGCTATGATCCGTATTCCTCATTTATTCCGGTTGTCCTCGATTCTTCGTCGGCACCTCCGACCACCCTGCCAAGTACGGCCTACCGACCCAATAGAACTTCCTCCTATGACCCCTACTATCAGGAGAGATCTATGAGGGAATCTCCTGGAAATGCGAGGCCATCCTATGAACGCAAAATCCCAGAGCCGGCACCCTACCACGAAACCGAAAAGAGTAGGCGACTACCGCCACACATCGCTTCTCAGGAGAAGGGTCGCCAGGTTCCTGGGAGTGGAGATAGTATGGATATGGGGAGGAGATCGGGAGACTCTGATAGGAATGGTGGAGATAAGAAGGAAAAGTTATACTTCAACAAGGATCTGACTTCAACTTACAGCTCCCCCTATATATCAAGGGAGCCATCCAAACAAGGGCCCGATTCTGATACCGCGAGTTCCAAGTCCAAGAGCACTGTTCTTGCCAAGGACTCATCCGGAAATGCGCAGGATAGGGGGGAGAACTTTAAACTTGGAGAGGTGCCGCGGGAGAGGAAGAGGTCGTTGGGCACACCAAGGATCATGGATGGAGAGGAGTTAGATCCCCAGGACGTATCAGTGTCACTCTTGCCTATGGATTTGAGGACTGCGCCTTCAGTGGTTGCCCCAGAGATACCGCCTCGTGGAGATTCATACAACCTGCCTGTTTCGCGTGGGGATTCACCAGCTTCTATGGCTAGGAAACCCGTCGATTCGGAGTCGCCTGTTCATTCGGCTTCTTCCTCTGGACATTCCCAGCGCTCCCACGGAACATCCGGATCTAATGCTTCTGCAATTACTGCCGCTGAATCACCCGAGGTTGGGCCGGGAGCCAATGATACCGCTGATTCTAGACCACAAGGGATCAAGATCAATACTACCACAACTGTCAGCAATATTACTTATCAGCAGGATCCTACCTTCTCGAGCCAAACTACACTTGACCAGAAGCCAGGAGCCTCACAACATTCGTCGACTACCCATGCTTCGGGTTCTTCTGACTTTAGTCCACAGGGGGAATCGGCAGGTTCCGATGGGTCAGTATTGCCGCCACCTTTCAAGTCCCCTGTTAGCGATTTGAGTATGGAAGAGGATATCGCGAGGGTTTTTGGCGGTGGAGATCCATCGGCATCCATACTTCGACGAGTGTCGAACGCTGTTAGGCATGGGAGAAGTTTTAGTGATTTGGCCGCCAGAACGGGATCATCCCCTAAGTGGCCGAGATCACCGAGCGGAGGGGATCCGGGATATCTTCCGTTCGAGGGTGATATTACTAGTCCGGCGTTGTCATTGGGTGGGAAGGATGATACCCTTGCCCTAAAGAACGAACTTCGACGTTCAACGCAGAGAATCGCCGAGCTTGAGGCCCGCCTTAACGTACGTGACTGAGAAATTTCCCTTTTCTTACTTTTTATGTTTCGCTGACATGTCAGCAGAGCACTGCCTCAGCGAAAGCGTTGGATTCAAATATTGCCGAGAAAAGAAACACTGTGGCTTTGTTGGAAACAGAGCGTGAGGCGTTTTTGCGTGAGCTTATGGTAATCAAGGAGCGTGTGGACGCTGCTAAAGACGGGTATGTGTCTCATGGATTATATGTGAGATCTCGGCTGACTTTATTAATAGACAACCTCTTAATATGGAAGAGCTGAAATCTGATCTCATTCACGGATTGACTCGCGAGTTGGAGGATCTAAAGATGACTTTAAAGTCAGAGATTCAAAGCCTCGTAGCACAAAGGGACCAGTTAACCGAAGAAGTCGAAAATTTTGCTCGTCTTAGAGACCAGGCTATACAGGATACTGAGCAGCTTAATTTGAAGAATGCGCAGCTTGCTGACTTGAATAATGAACTCACCCGGCGTATCCAAGGCCAGTTTAAGGCAAACAAAACGCCTGTTAATGGGTTGGGTATCTACACCGGTAATGCCGCGGACCTGCTTGATACCAAAGACCAGAACGAAAAACGACCTTCTACTGCAACTGCAACGTCCGTATCATCTTCTAACATGATAGGCCAAACCAATGAAACCACGCACATCCACCATCACCATGAAGCCACTGAAGTCTTTACTGCTCAGAAGGTTACTTCTTTGAAGAATGGACCGCAGATCAAGAAGACTTTCTGGAAGAAGGGAGGTGCTGTTATGAAGGGAGCCGGGAAGGGTGTCAACAAGCTGTTTGCGGGTTCTGATCGGGAGGGTTGGCCCAGCGATCACCCCAATGGTGTCGATTCGCCCAGTAGCTTGAAGCCAGGAGGGCCCGACACACCCGGGGGTAAAATATTTGGCACACAGAAGAAATGGATGAAGAATAAGGGAGGCCAAAATGGCCTCGGCGCAGCTGGATCTAGTGCTACGATCAGTGATGGTGTACTTCCACTCTTTGGGACGGATCTCGAGCAACGTGCCGAGTACGAAGGCAATCGCATCCCCAATGTTGTCCAGAAGTGTATCCAAGAGGTTGAAGTCCGTGGAATGGACTTTGAGGGTATCTACCGTAAATCTGGTGGCGCCTCGCAAATGCGCCATATCCAGGAGGCCTTCGAGCGTGGGGATGATGCGCCGTTTGACAGCAATGTCGATATTTGTGGAGTTACCAGTGTCCTGAAACAGTATTTTAGGAACCTGCCTAATCCTCTACTTACTTATGACATTTATGAGCGCTTTGTGGATACTACTAGTATGTATTCTTTGCCCCGCGAGCTTGACACGAGTGCTAACATCCCAATAGCCGTCTTTGAGGAGGAAACCCGCATCAAAATCGTCAAGGACTTGGTCGACGAATTACCCCCCATCCATCGTGACTGCCTTCAATTTGTTATTTTCCATTTAGCTAGGTTGGTCTTTCCCCTCCCCTCCTATATTCCGATTTCCGTGAATATAATTGCTGATGCCATAACAGAGTCGCCGCCCGAAGGGACGAAAACCTAATGAACGCCCGCAATCTGGCAGTAGTCTTTGCCCCAACTCTCCTACGCTTCACCAGCGACGAACGGGAAATGACAGACATGCATGCGAAGAACAATGCCATACAATTCCTCATCGACCACAACGAATCTATTTTTTAATGAGTGGAGTAAAACAAATCGAAAAACAAAAGAATGGGTACCTCTCTTCTCTTTCTTTAGTTTTTTATCCCCCCCTTTTTAACCCGACCCTGAAACTTTTGCCTGTATTTTTTTCTATCATACTACCATACCCTTTATTCCATTCATAAGGTCTTGTTTGTGATTTCCTTTGCCGGCTTGTATTGTGTGCGCGTGAGCGGACAGGGGCGTTATCCTTTATTTTCTTCTTTCCTCTTTTCTCTTTCCTCTTATCCTTTTTTTGGAACGTGACGAGGTTTTAATGCCGTGGGCTTCTTTTTTTATCACTTGTTTGCCCGCTATTACTTTACTTATTCTACTCTACTCCAATAGTATCGTAAGTGAGTAATGTGCTAGCTTTTTTTATAGTACATCAGTTTCAAACAACAGCAGAAACCGTTCCTACGTTCTAAGTATGAGTAAGTGTTATTTATCTTGAAGGGAAGTAGAGGGGAAATGGGAAAATGGGGGTTTTATTTTTCTTTACTCTCTTTATCACATTCCCTTTTTTCCCCTTTCGTTTATTGAGTTTTTTTTGTAAGGTTCATAGATGGTCTTTATGGGACTTCTGTTTTTTTGTTTTTTTTCCGTCTGCTGATGGTAGATGGACGGATGGATGGGGGAAGGAGGGAAGGAAAGGGATAGCTTAGCTAGCTGCTTAGTTAGTCACTACGTAACGAGCCCATAGACTGGGCCGCACTTTGTATAAAATACCACTACCACCACTACAAGTACGCCCCGTCTTCGGGGGAAGAGCCCAAGAAAATCCCATTAACTTTACAGGTAAACAACAAACTTTTATATGCCCCCCCAAGGTCTGAACTAAAAGGTATCGTCGAGGGGCCCCACATCCCTAACCACCGGCGGACTACTACTCCCGGTAGCCCCACTCTCATCCGCCGCGCCAGCAGTCTGCAAGATATCGTGCACAATCCTCCGACTAGCCTCCCTCGCCGGCGTAGCTAGCAACTTGGATGGTGGGAGCGAGAATTGGATGGTGACGGGGGGACTCAAGCCAGGTAGCAGGTCATCGTCGGAGTCGTCGTCATCGTAGTCGTATGCGAAGCGGTCCTTGTCATCTTCCTGCCGGCCGGGCTCGTGATGGTGGGTTGTTGTTACTTTTGCGGTGCCGTAGCGTCTTGATGTTGGTGTTTTGGGATCGCCGGCCAGGGCGGTGGTGCTGGTGTTAGAGGTGGCGTTCGGTTTGGGTTTCTTGCCGCCGCCGAAGCCACTGTAGCCCGGGATTGGAGAAGAGAATATGTCAGCGGAGTAAAAGTGTAGTTTTGGCGGCGAGGACATTGGGGATTCAGATTCCGGCGGAGGTAGCATCTGGGCTTTTGGCGTCGTTGCTACAGCGGCTCCGGTTGTCCGGTACCGGGAGAGGGGGGGTTTCCCCAGCGGTGTGGCTTGCAAACGCCAGTTCTTGTCGAGCACCCGGTGGAGGAGTTGGTCTTCGTTCGCTCCGCCCGGCGTCTTTTTTCCGATGACCCCGGCGGCGGGGTTGAATGATGAGGATTTGGGTGTTTCGAAGGAGTCTTTTGCTGGACGGGTGCGCCGAGATGTCAGAGGGGTTGTGGGGAGAGTATGTTCGTCGAAGGTCATGTCTGCGTCGTCGTTTCTGAAGGAGTCTTCGTAGCCGGTTGCGCCAGCGGCATGGGCGGCGGCGGCGTTGGTGGTGGGGGATCCGTGCATAGTGTAGTCCTTCCCGGCCAATTCCTTGCGCAATGCATCGAATGGCGACTCGATGTCCTCCCATTGCGTCTCTGTGCGTTGAGGTTGCTTCCCCTTGGGCGTACTTGCTCCACCTAACCCTCCCGCTGTCAAATTCAACGAGTCCAATAGCGAATCATCCAGTAGGTAATCGTTATCGTCCTCATTCTCTTCGGGGCCACGGTGTCGGGGGTCGTCTTCCTGCGTTATCCGTGTGGACTGCTCGCCGTAATTTCCTGGCGAAGAGGCAGTTATATACGTTTCTGCATTGGTGGTCACGCCGGTTTCTTCATATACCTCCTCTTCCTCTTGGTAATTTGATAGCGCGACGTTGGCACTGGCTTCGAAGAATTGCTTCCAGAACTGTATTCCACCATCACAATTAGCCTTCACTTTAGTTTGGTAAGAAAAATAGAGAAAGTTACCTTCGACCCGTCCCAAACAGCCTCAGACTCCTTTGCATATCGCTCAACGATAGGGATGATACTGGTCGTGATAATCCGATGGGCTTTACTGAAATTATGATCGATTTCTACCGCACCCATTAATCTCACATTCCACTTTCTTTAAAAACAAAAGGAGGGAATAGAAACCTTGTAAAGTAAGCGTAATACTCTGTTCCAGCTTTTCCAATTCTGCCGTTAAGCTCAGCGGCGGTCTCGACATTTTCCTCTCCTTTGCTACTGTTTGTTTTGTTCTTTGTTAGGCGGGATAAGAGAGGGGTCGCTAGGTGGGTGTTGTGGTGGGATTGAGCTTATCATATGAAGATTCCAAGACCTGGATGATGACTAATCGTGATTGGAGCTACCAAGCTAGGGAGTTCTCAAATGGAGTTGGATGAACGAACGAAAACGCATTCCCGACCTTAACTTAATCTTGCTGCCTACCTACCTATCTACCTACCCACCTACCAATCTATGATACCGCCTTCTCCGTAGACGAGCAATTATCATAAATCAGCCATAAACCATCAGTCGCGGCGGTGCGATAGTAGGATACAATGGCGGACAGACTATCCCAGCTTCAAGACGCTATCGACCAAGTACTCCCTTCCCCCCATCCTTCCACCTCCGCCCCCTGTGCGCGCGACTCGTACCCCTACCCCCTCACCCGCCCCTCTCTGGAGCTTAGCTAACAAGCAAACCCAACTCCAGATGGCAACCCAATTCTTCAGCGCCCTCCGCTACATCGGTACCCATCACGACGCAGTACCCGTCGGAAACGAAGCCAAAGTTACAGATGATACCGGCATTACCCCCCCCCCCCCCCTTCCTCCTTTATCATAGCTAACATCTGATAGCCGTCATTGACGACAAAACCACATTTGACGGTACCTCCCCCCACCCTTCCCGGCTTCCATGAAATGCAAAGCTAATGATGATAATTGCTACAGCCGCAAAGGTCGAGCTCGCCCGCGATTTGATATTCAAATCCAAGCAGATTGAGCTCCTGATCGTCTCCTTGCCGGGTATTGGCGTTTCCGAAGACGAGCAGCAGGAGCGGCTGAAGAATTTGGAGACCGAGTTGAAGGAGGCGGAGGAGGAGAGGTGTAGAGCTGTACGGGAGAGGGAAGAGGCGGCGGAGAAGTTGGATGCAGTTATTCGGAGGCTGAGAAGGTTTTAGGTTAGCTGGAGGGGAGGACGGGAGGGGACTTTCTTTTTTCCTTGAGTATGTAGGGGAATGCATCAAGATTTGCAATGTGCTTCAGAGGAAGGGATTATTGACGTTTTTCTCTAAAATATGAAGGTTACCCATAAAGGTTGTTTCTTCTACTTGAGCGCGAAAGGCTTTATGTTCTGTAATAGGTCAGAGCCGTCCTTTGCTAGCCCCGAAATTTTTGGTATATTTTTAGCGTTTGATAGCGAGCTAAGAATGGCATTCTATTGCTAGACCATGTTCACCGTACACTTGGGTATCAGACGACATCATGCTGGGTCACTCGGCCCTCTTCTCCTTCGTCCCTGCTTCTTGACCATTTCTCCTTCGCCCTTCCCCGTATCTGTATAGTACCCTGTCATCTCCAACCTCAACAGCAACATTGAGAGCAGATTACCCTCCTCCTTATAACCTGTTCCAAAGATCGCATCAACAGCCCTTCTGCCTTCTGAATCCTTCTTACCATCACCATAGCCCCTCTTCTCACTTAGCCCCCTGCAAACACTGATGAATATCCCAACCCTTCTCTTGAACCCTGTGTACAGTGCTGGAATTTTCTCATCATCACTAGTCCCAGCCCCAATGGATTTGGCGTGCGAGTACTTTGCAAACGTGAGAATCGAGGTGAATATATCCTCCATGAGCTTCATCACAGGAGCCTGGCGCTTTCTGGAGAGTGTCGCAAACATGATCCTGTCAAGTATACCCTCGTGGTACACTCGCAGCCTCTCGATCCCCTCTGCACCAAGGTCTGGATCAGGCGAATCTAGCTTCCTTTCGATGTCTTGGAGTTTATCTTCAAACTTTCGCCAGGCGGATCCAACCCCTGCCTCGAACATGTAACTGCAAACTGTGTCTACAAAGTGGTGTGCTTCAATTCGGAATTTCTGAGCGACGGGATCTACTGTGTGCCAGTGACTGCGACGGGAGGTTACATCGCGGAAGAGCTTATTGACCACGGAAAGCATGCGTAGGACTCGGAGCAACAGTTTGAAGAGTCGATCATACTGATATAGCGCTGTTGTAGTAATAATGGCGTCAAGTGGAGGGGGTGGTTTGTATTGCAGCTTCAAGAAATCTAGAGCCTCTAGGCCGTTCGGGTTCATACATCTCTCCAACTCCTCCACCGTCATGTCCCGAACTCCAAAACTCAAGCCTCCTGGTAGATCGCCGTCTTTGCCAGCATGATGTATCCCACCTTTGGTTTGTGTGTTGTTGAAACTTTCGTTGAGAACTCCCATTAATGCTAAACGTAACTCGGAGGATGCAGGAGGCCAGCTATCTCTACTTCCTAGCTTCAGCCCCATAGTCCCTCCAGTTCTGTGAACCCCTCCACGTTTCTCTGTTCCATCCAACTCATCGCCAAAGAGTGCATGGCTAAGCCTGCTTGAGTAAACGCCGTCACCAAACAACTCAAATTTTCGAAGGAGGGAGAGATGCTCTCTGACTTTGTGTTCCTTAAAAAGCATATTAAGGCAGGCCGTGTTTATGATCTTTGCTTGGGCGGAAAATATATGGGAGAAGGAGAGAACGGGGGTTATAGATATAGGAGGCGCAAACGTAGTTAGGTGATCGTTTTCTGGGTCAGAATTCAGCTCTAAACGTGATATTTTGAGGACGAGAGCGCGCAGTAAATCCTCTTTGTGTAGGTGTTCGATGGGGGGAGGAGAGCTGCTCATTGCCGAGACGGACTTGTTGATCATAGCACCTATCTCTTCTTTGGACTTTCCGAATGTTTCAAACGTCTCAATGCCTCCCGGTGCTGACTGGTAGTGTCTAGCCACGGGAGCAGTTGCCACTGGCCCCTGCCCAGAATACTTATTGGTAGCCGATCGAAGCTCTCGTTCATAGTTCATTGCTTGACTCTGTAAGCTGTCACGTCGTCAGAAAAGCGTGATTTAAGTTATAATAGGTATCGGTTTACTTATTCAAGTCTTCCCAGGAAAATTTCCACTCCAGTTTTGGAGCCCTTACACCCTCTACAGCCCCAGGTCGCGACAGTGGGTGGCTTGGGTGGAATTTCTGCAGAAACCGTAGGCTCTTCCCACTCTCAAAAACAGACTCTCCGTTCTCCGTACTCATAAAAGATGGGACCTTCGTTTTGTCGAAAATCTGTAGTCATTAGATCACTGTAAAGCATTCGCTGGAACGGATATCCGGTTCTTACAAAGTTTCGGCTTGTTCGCTCCGCTCCCCTATCGTCCACGTATGTCTCTTCTTCAACTCTTACGAAAACTCCCCTCTCTACAAGCCCTTCAAATCCTGCACCTTCGCCTCCTGCCGGTCGACTAAGGCCTATCCACTCCTCAATAAACTCCAGCCAAGGTCGAGTGACCCTTGCCAAGGTTTCCATCAATAGGGGCTTCAGCCATCCGCTTCGATGCTGCTCTTGCTGCACCACTTCAAAAAGCGTAGTAAGTAGCTGAGAATCGTCTGATATACCAGCCGTTTGTGAGATCATTTGATAGAATGTGTCGATGATGAGCGCGGGTTCAAGCATGAGTGAGTGGAGGTGAAGTATACTACGGATAGTTGTAGGGTCGACGGAGAGTCTTTGCTGAATTGATTCAACTACCGCCGTTGCACTATCTGCTAATGCAATGATAGAAGGCTTCACTGCTCTTTTGCGCATTGTCAATCTATCATAGAGCCTAGGGAAATGGGGGGGTCAAACCTTGAGTCTTTGTAGATACCATCGACAAACTTTTGGAGTTGTTTAATTTTCTTTCCGCAATCTGCGAAGGATTTTACGATGCTATTTTTAGTGTCAGAACCGGTCCTGCGTAGTCTAGTTTGACTAGAGAATACCTATCAACCGTCCCGGCTGTACATCCGGATATCCGTAATTGTGGCTTGATAGGGAAGAATTCGGCCTTTTTCCGATCGTATGTGAATAGGACCGAACTTCTGCCGAGGCCAAGGTGTAGGAGACACTGGATAGCGGGCGTGTGAGTTTTGTTCAGTCCCAATAACCGCTCATCTCTTGGGTACTAACAGTGCAGAAGACATCCGAGCGAATAACTTCGGGGACCTCCTCATATCCATCCATATGCTCCGTAAGTACCGCATCGAATACTCGAGGTCCGGCTTCCGAAAGGTAAGGATTGGCGGGATCGTTTGCTCCGGCGGAGAGAAAAGATTCCCATGTTTGAAACTGTGGCTATTGAGAATTAGTCGTAGGCATACAAGTTCGACGGAATTACACAAACTTTCACCGGAAGCTCAGAAGATCCGGGTTGAAGCCATATATCTTCACTAGTATCGGAGGAATTATGTTTTATAGCTTCTCCAGTTATTGAAGCAATTGAATCTATCTCAGTTGGGGATCCAGGATCGGGGTCGGCGAAGTACTCGGCGAAGCCATGATCGAAGGTGAAGAGGCTTACTTCCGATCCATCTTTATAGGGGCCTAAAGGTTTGGTAATATCCAGGACGGTTTCTGTTCGGATTCCAGTTAGCAATTGGGGCACAAATAGTAATTGGTAAGCTAGAGCTACCTTTCAGCGGGGCAATAGGGAACAAAGTGGGTTTAGCAGAGTCATCTGGAGCAAAGCATGAAGGCTTCCACAAATCCGGAATGATGAACGGATATCCCTCCTTTCCTTCCTCCCCTTTCCCTCCATTTTTTCCAAGTGGGCCGGGATTGGGAAAGACCGAAGAGAAGTCTGTCATTATGGATTCTCATCAATTGGGGAGGCCGAGATGTTGACATCCCTGTTGCCCTACCACTTGGAGGGGACACAGCATGCCAAGCCCACAAAGAGCCTCACACTTCATACTCGGCGCGTCATCCCACGCGACAGTAACAGAAGCTTTGGTATAGTATCATACTCTCTATTCTCTTGCTTCGTGCCATTCTGTTATCTCTACACTAGCCACCACTAACAACTATTCTTATAACTATGCCTCCGAAAAAGAAGAACAAGGGGCGCCACGCTGCGGCGGACGACGATTCTGTCCCGGAGCCAATCAGCTCTGATGGCTGGACCGACGAACAGGAGACGACTCTGTTCAAAGCCATCTCTGTTTACCGTTTAAAGCCCGCTGGTAAGTGGCTGCGCGACCAGAAGCTTGTATCCCGCTTGGCTAATGGGAATGTCATATAGGGGTGCACAAGCACTTCCGTATAATCGGCATTGCCGAATTAATGAAGAACCATGGAGTCTCCGACACGCACACTAACATCGAAGGCATTTGGCGCAAGCTACAATCGCAGTATAACCTCGAAGGCCTGGACGAGCGCGTACTTATTACCTTTCTTTTACCCGCATTCCGAAACTGAGATATGTGAACAGGAGGACATTGAAGACGACTTGGACACTCCAGATCCCTCGGGCGAATTTACCCTCCCGGCTGATGAATATGGGGCGCTCATGTTCTCCCGACGGTCCGACCCTAACAGCATCGACAGCCCACTTACTGTTGTTCCGCAGACTTTCTGGCCAACCGGAATGAAGGGGAAGAAGGGCGGGAGAGCTGCGCGAAGCGAGTCCGTTGCTTCGGGTGTTGGAACTGGAACTGCTAGTGTCAATCTAGACGATACGGAGGATGGTGTGATATATTTCTATAACCTTGATGTTCTAACTTCTAACCTTAATTGTGATATCACAGAATCTAGTAGGTCGGCCTCTCCGCTCCCTGCCAAGATCAGAAAGAACGCTGCCAAAGTCGGTACCCCATCAACTTCAACTACCACTACCACTGCCTCCCGGCGAAAACCTCCTGTCAGAAAGAAGGGTTTGGTCGCCAAAGCTAAACCCAGTCCTAAACGGAAACCCCCCACTAAACCTGCCTCTAGTGGAGGAGAGTCTAATGCCTCCGACGATGATTTTTCTGATGCGCCTGATGAAGTAGATGGTGAAGAGGACGCTGGCACTGTTGCAGAGACCGAAGCTGGGGAAGAAGAGGAACCGGAGGCGGTTGCAGAGAGTGAGATGGGAGAAAGCACCACGGTCGCCGGCACTCCACCACCAGTCCGGAAGAAGAGAGGGAGGAAGCCGGGATCCAAAAAAGCTGTTCCCCCTCCAAAGAAAGGGGGTAAGAAGGGGGATGTTAGAAGGAGCTCGAGAAGAAAATAATATGATTAATTCTGAGGGTTTTCATATGCATGGCTTTCCTGGCCTAGGGTTTCCTTTTTTTCTTTTTTGATTAGTAGTGTTTTCTTAGCTGTGTTCTTATCAATTTCTCGGCAGCCGGTTATTCATGGTTCTGGCTTCCCAGGTGTTAATTCCTAGTAATGCTATTGGGTTGGGGGGATACGATAGGCGTATGGCAGTGGGTTCATGTCTCTTCTCTTTTCTCCCCCAATTCTTATTCATGCCCGTCGACTTGTACTACTAGCACAGCGACCACCTATGTTACAAACACACTATCATACCATAGCAGAACGCCATATTAATCCAGAGCACGGGTGATACCTTATGACCACACTAATCTCCCCCAAAGTTCCAAGTATCACACTATCACAATATCTCAGATATCAAGCCTACCCAGTAACCCCGTACATCAAATACCACCACTGCTCCCATCAACCCGAAATTCACCACGATCAACGGATGAATGAAAAACTAGATGTTATGAATCATAGCTGTTATATCTCCACACCTTCACTGCCGCCGTCACCACGGCATTGCCGTCGCCCATCTGCGGTACCGGTACAACACTTGTGCAAAAAACACTCTTTCCCTCGCAGCCAGCGGCCAGCAGCATCAGCGTCATAGCAGCGGTGAGGTGATGCTAACACTGGTTCTGGGGGCAGGGAGATGCCTAGCAGGAGTAGACAAAATTGCTTGTGTTTTCCCAGCATTCCCAGCTAGCCAGTTTGAGTAATTCACCTCAGCTTGAGCGCATACCCGAACGCCATGTCATGTCATGCCAGGTAGGCTCCCGCGAGAAACAGAAGGGGCTGAGCTGTTTCACGCCCGTGCGGCCGCGGCGATAGGGAGGTACTGTGGGGGAGCTATAGTAAGGTAAAGTAAGAGGATGGGACGGTGATATCCTAAATCCGAGAGGAGGAAGAGGCAGAGCTTGGTCGATTTATTATGGCATTGTAGGTTTCTAATTTGGTTAATAGATCAAGTCCTCGTAATAGTTAGGAAAAGCTCCCTTCTCCCCGGCCCTACTGCGTGGCGAGGATTTATGTCCGTATAGTATTATACCTTCCCGCTGGTTAACTTATAGGGATCCAATTGAACCCACCACCTCGCCCATGATTTTCTCTGCGGTCTGTCCATCCTGTCCTGTAAGGCCGTTAAGGCAGCCAAACTCGCGTGGCGGGTATTGGTTGATCAATTAATTAATTAATCTAGAATGCTACCCAATTTATCGAAAAACCCATTCCACCATATGATATAGGTATTCTATGTGAGAGGGCTTTTTTTCTCTTTTTCTTTTTTAACCGTAGCTTCAGCATGACTTTATCGAGTATCGTATCGTAAGTATAAATATGGAGATTGCATGTACAGTACTTTACCTTAGGGTTCGATCGACCGCAGGGTTAATGATGATAGTGATGATGATGTCGACAGACTCCAAGAATTTGGTTCCTGCCGGAGTCCCGCGTTTCCGGGGTCGTGGATCTTTTGGTATCCCTTCTTTTGTTTCTCTCATCCCCCCCTTGGGAGAAGCGGTAGAGAGGACTCGGAAGCTTTGTTCGGGAGAGGCTAGCTACTGTAGATGTGAGAGTTTTTGCCAAAAGAGCTCAACTCACTCATTCGTTCCCCCATTCACACTCAGCTTTCAGTTTCCCTTCACCCCTCGCCGGGTTATCACACACCCTCACTCGGCTCTGGGGGGTGGGGAGGCGGTCTGTGGCACTTGTGCTACTGTATCTGGTTATGCACTGCACGGCACCATACGTCTTCCTATCGTACCGGGAAGACTAGGAATTCTATTCCTTCGTTCCTTCGTTTTTTTGTCATTCCCTAGATATCGAGTCCCACCCTATGAAGCCTGTGCGGCAGCGTCCCATTCCATGCCTGTCTGAGCGCTTAGTTAATAGGGTGACAGAGTTCATTCCTTCCTTCCTCCATGCGCAGAAAGTAGGCAAAGTTTTAGCTTCGTCCGAACTTCCTTCAATTAAGTATCATAAAGCAAAGCCTGGGGCCTAACCTAAACACCCAACCGCCATCACGACAAAGACACGGCAATCGTCAATTCCCCAGATATAGCTTGCATCTATAGATTTACTATCATCCCTCTTCAATCTAACTTATCTGTTAATTTTGTTTATTTAATTCGCTCCAATGACGAGCTTGTGCATTTCCTTTTTTTTTTCTCCCTCTTTTTTCTTCCCTTCAGGTTTCCCCCCACTCATCCCCCTTCTGTCTTCGCGCATAAAATATCCACTTCCAGCTCCGCATATTACCCTACCAATGAGCTGGCAACAGACCCGGAAATACCCAGCCATCATCATCACCACCACCCAGGACGAACAACCCACCGCCATAACCAAAAAATGCCAGATTGAAGGATTTCCTCGATCGTGAAATTTTTTTCATTTTTTTCACTGGTGTGATACTATATGTTTCTTCCCGGGAGCGTGCAGTACAGCAGCAGGTAGTTTCAAAGGAATATGTCGAGCTGAGCCGCTAATTTCAATATCGTCCGGAGAACCAGTGGCATGGTGGAAGCGTGAATGAATGAGCGGGGAGAGGGAGACAGCGAAAATTTTCTTGCATCAATTCCCCAGTAGCAAAAACAGCTCGATCGCAGGAAGGAGCAAGTAGTAATGAGTAAGGTGAATATGGCAAGAGTTTTTATGGGTCAAAAATTTTTCTTTCAAAAATCGAACTCTTTATTACAAAGGCTGTAGTGGTGGTTGGAAGGAAAGTTCTTTTTCTTCATCTTTTTTTTCCTACAGGCGATCCAGTGGCCAGACATCTTGTAGCAATGCGCAATCGTTTCAACTGAGAAGTAATGATAGCCGACAATCAAGAGCATAGATTACCGCTTAACTACTCCTAGAATGATAGGAAAGATACTGACAAGCCATAGTAAAGTGGCTTGGTTCTGCTTCACCATGCTTCCGCTTCCACCAAACTTCCGCAACAAAGAACAAAGGTATTCAAAGAAAGCATATAAGAACAAGAGGAATAATAAAGAGAGTATAAAGAAGGCCAAACTCGTACCCGACTTGGGAACAAATAAAAGGACTTAGAGGAAGCATTTGAGAAGAGAAAGAAACCATATTCCAACACATCTGATCGTGTGCTCACGAGTGATAGTCGGTGATGCAATGTTGCCTATGCAACCATCTAATACCTTATAATATCATACTCGCGTGTAGTGGGACGGGAATTTTGAGAAACGCAGGACGCGATGTGCTGCACGAAGGGGAGGAGAACAAAGGGGCGAAGGAGGGGATGAAGTAAGAGAGGGGCAAAAGTTTTTCTTTTCGTTCCAGTTCTTTTCCAATTGGTGGGATGTTAAGGTTCGCCGATCGCGGGTGTCAGGTTGCAGTGCTATATGTTGCAGGAGAGCTATAATTTAGGGAGATATTGGATGATGATGATGATGATAATGAGGAATAGGAAGAACCGTCGGCGATGTTTTATGAACTTTTAGATCTATTGAGGAACTGTGATTCCGCCCGCCGCTGCCCCAGAGCAGGTTCTGATGGGGTACATACAGGTAACCATGGGTAGATACAATTGCTACAGTAGCTGGTCTAGCCAGCAATTAACACAACTTAACTAAAAACAATAACAAGCCCACCTCAAACTCTCCCTCCCACCTCACCCCGCCTCTTTCACTTTTTCCACCATCCCCCACCCTTATTATTAGCGGCCACTGTGATGCCGCAGATGAAGCACACCAGCCAAACAAATCCTTTACCGAAGAGCCTGCGACATGGCACTAAGATTCCTCCTACTTTCCTCTTTACACTCGGGCAAGCACGGGGCAGACAGGACCCCCTCCCCCTCCTTACCATACCATGCTTAATTAAGCACAGTCTGGCTTCCGTATGTGAAGAGGGGGCTTTAGAGTCAATGCTTCGAATCGAGACTAACCTCTAATCGACCACCTAGCTGCGTATGCTGGGCCGAAAAAAGAAAAGGTTAAAACAGAAACTAAAGCAAAAAAGGGGGATATAAACACAGTCACAGTGATGCTGGCCAATGCCTCCAGCCCTCTTCCTATCCATCAGAATAACTAGAAGAAAAACGAGAAGAAAATTCCTTTTCAAATTCGAAAAGGGGCGGGGATCTGGTTCCCAGCTGCCGGGCGAGCTTCATGAACGATCCGAATGGTTCCTTCCCCTCTCCTGTCCTGCAGGAGCAACTCGGGGCTATCGTATTAGAGTCCTGGTTTTCACGATCCAAGAGTGAATGAATATATGAAGTCAGATGACTAGTTTCGTGACACCGGAGATAGAGATGGAGAGGAGGAAACAATTGCACTTTATGGTATCTAGGTCCGATACGGTGGCCAAAGTCAGACAGTTGTTCATGCCGAAGACAAGGGAGAAGAAAAAAGGGGAGGAGGGGGGATGAAACGGAAGAAGAGATGATGAACATCTCACCTTATGCCGCACGGGAAACAAAAAGAAGGCAGAGAAATAGAACAAAAGGCACTATTCTCGGCTTGTGCTATCCCTGAGCGAGTGATAGCCAGCGCAAAACATCTGCCGTACCGTATCGTATCATACCGATCCGTCCCCGTTCGTGGCTTTCGCAAGAAAGAAAAAAAGGAAATCCTCCTGTCATATCATACAGGAGGAAATAAATCTACGATACAGTTTAATTCAATTCAGTTTAATTCAATTCAACCGATTGCCGTACCTAAAGTATCAAAAAAGTAAAGAAAAAGAAAAAGAAAAAGAAAAAGAAAAAAAGCATTTGCAGAATGAGGGGGAGGGGTAAGGGAAGAGCAAACAGCCTGCAGTTAGACTACCTACAGCTGAAAGAACAAAAAAGTGTACATATTTATCGCTCCGGTAACTAACCCGAAATCAGAGAAGCGGAGGGATATGATACAAGTTGTTACTTACTCGTTTATTACCAGTAATAATAACGATATTAACAAAGCCAAGTTATTCATAGTGTTGAGGAGGGGGCCGATAGGTTAACATGTTATATCACGGCTTCATGCAGGTCTGCTTACCTTACTTATCTAGCCAGCTGCCGCGCTTCACACCTTCTTTTGCTATGACACCCTTACCTCATGCTACTGTAGAATGGCATTCTATCCACCTCATGACATCTGAATTAACGAAGCGGGTGTGGAGAACTCCTTTCCCATCCCCGTGATCTTGTTAACTCCCCGCCCAAGCTTAATTACCTCAGATAGGCAATGTAAGGCGGTCGCGGTCTGCGGATTACCATTATACAGAATGGCTTTGTAGAGGGCTGCACTCTCCCGCGGCCTTGCGCAAGGTCTGCCTATCCTGCAAGTGAAAGAGCGAAAAGTGAAAGGGCAGTGGGGCGAGACAAGATTAGTAATTTCGCGGTGAGAGGAAGGGAAGGGCAGAGAAGGGAATTAGGCGTTTTTAGGGAGTGTGAGTTGGTCGTGCGGTGGATATATATTACGGTATGACGCTGTGGATGATCGTGACGTGCGGGCGGAAGAAGAGAAGGCTTGAGGAGAGCGAGGGAAGCAAAGGGTCTCATGGCTGCAGTAGCGTGGTGGTCAAGATATACTCGAGCACTCGCAACTACCACAGCCAAGCTCGGGTCTTTGTTATGATAAGCGCCGCTTAAACCCTAATTGGGGGCTAGAGGTATTTCTTGGCCTATAGCTGTATAGTGATGGAAGATGGTGAGATCAGCTATCCGGAGGTTCTTATGTACTTGTAGTTAAGAGCTTATCTTACTGGTAAATTGTTCAGGAATTATGTAGATCTCCAGCATTCAGACAGTAAACCGCGCAGGTGTTTCAACAAAAACAAACCTTGCTGTCCATCGTTACTAGAAAGGCAATCCCCAGCACACACTACAGCACAGTGCACGATAACCAAGGCTTATCGTGTCAGTGGCACGAATACAGCGCAATCATTGACCCTCACATCTCACAAACCTAATCCTCTAATCCCGCATCCCCAATAAGTCAACAAAGTCCTCACAGTATCATACCTAAGGCTAGCAGGATGCGATACCTCATCTCAAAAACCATCTATCACAAACATCCGCGGGAAGGATTACCAATTACCCCTTCTCTAGCCTTTCAGGCACGAACGGACAGTTGGTCAGTTCATATCAACTGCCCACGCCCCGATTCACGATAGGCTGGAAGAGGCCTTGGGGCATCTCGGGGACGACGTCACCGCTGTTATTCATATTCTCAGCGCCGATTACAAAAATCCTCTACGGCGGAAGTACGATAAGCTACGAGCACGTAAATTCACCTTTTGGTCAAGACCTGTCTGTGTGGAGTGTAGACACAGTGTTGAAGATGTTAATTCAATATAGAGGCCGTAGCCTTGCTTTGCTGTGGAGCTCCCTGGCACGGGCAATTACAATGCCATAATCTCACGGCTAACTATTAATAGAATGCCCAAGAGCTACCGACCTCTTCTCATTTTGATAATCTAACCATCCAAAAATCCATAAAAGACTCTTGCTAAAGAGTCCTATGAAAGGAAAGTCCCTAAGTATCTAATCATTCGAGTGACTAGCCTAGCTTTCCTATTAGAAAAAAGTACCGGTAGTGAACCTCGCTTTAGGAATCTCGAACAGAGACTACAAAGTAGTGCTTTGCCTTACGATATTAACCGTACTACTACTCATACTCGCACATACACTACCTCACCGTACCTTAGTTTGCCATGCTGGTATGATACAAGTGCTACCCAAATACTGCTCCGACAACATGCCAAAGCAAGGCATGTCGATCGCAGCTCGTCGGTTTAAACTCCCTGCGTTTGTACGATCGTACAGAGTTCAACCCTATGATATTGCTAGTGTAAACAACCGATAGTTTCTCTCTTCTACCGTTAAAGTCGTACTGTGAAAGTGAGCAGATATTAGTCTACGATATCATACCAAACACAATTCCTTGTGCTAACATTGTCACATGGGCAATCCAAAAGCCTCACCACCAAACAAAGCACGCCACCAAAAGCTCTCTTCCATCCATCCTTCCATCCTTCCACCCAAGCACGAGTTTCAAACCTGCCTGCTCAGCATCACTCATCCGGCACTAACCGTCGATCCCATTGTTTCCCTCATCCTCACATCCCCTCACCCTGTCAAGCCTCACCGTCTGTATGGCTCAAACAACAAGAATTGTCTCAGCTGTAACTGGCATCTATCATCGCCATTGCCTCGCGCACGGGCTCAAGTGCTATGCGCCATCCCATCCATCCATCCTCCAAGGTCTAGTGCCCAAGAGCTATAATTGACAATACGAGGCTTCCCGTAGTAAGAACGAGATAAACAGCCTCAATTATGATATGGATGGTACGGTAGCATACCATAGATAGAAAGGGCAAGCCCAGAAAGGTAACACGCGGGGGGGTAAGGTAAGTCGCACGGCCTATCTCCCGACTCCGTGTGTTGTCGATACGGTAGAGTAGGCTAGGGTTGCACGCCCGGAGTGGAGAGTTATTATAAGCCGAGTTGAGGAACCTTGTAGGCAAGCGCAGTACAGTGCCGTAGCACGGATGCGCGGGTCGTGTATAAGGCGGTGAATGAATGAGAGCCTAGAACCCAGAAATGTATTGGTGCTTTCATGAACATCTCTGGGCGCGGGATCTTTTGGAGTAACGATAGAGTAGTAGCAGAGGGGCCATTCAGCTACCCAGCACCAAAGCAATACAATCCCCTTGTTACTATCCCAGCGCAGTGCAGTACCGGTACCTAAGCACCTAGAGAGCACTTCCTTCCTCTCTCCACTCCATTTGATGGAGAAACCAAAATAGGGAAGGTCGCACTGTATGGATAGATCACTATGCGCTGGCGAACAATCCTGGATTGACTACCGAAACCCGTGGACTGCAAGACGAAAAAGAAGACCAGGATCCTGCAGAGTTCACGAACCAATAGTTCGCCGTTCTCAACCTATCAACTCCAAGACACCAGACACCATGTTCGCACATCCCCTTCCGTACCGGTAAAGTACAAGACTCCAGGGGGTTTTAGGACCGAAGAAATCGGCCCAAATAGGGGGGGAAACCATTTTTTCCTCTTACTCCGTTTGATTTAGTCTACGTGCGAGGAACTAGAAGTTGATGGGGTATAAAAAAGGGTTTGGCGATTCTCCGCAGGACTGTACAGTACCTACAAGGTACTCGAGTAAGGGTGCGACACCGCCGCACTATCTACTTGTACAAGTATTCAAAAGATCAACGATCAAGTATCGCTTCACCATGATAGCCTACCCCTGGGTTTTGCATTAATTGAGCCAAAATTGCTTAGGGTTATTATTGCGAGCCCCCTTACTCTCGTATTGAACTTAGGGGCTTAGGTTTGTTCGAATATTAATCTTTTTGGATAGGAAATATCCATAGGTTGTTGCTCTAGCGGGCAGGGTTGGACTGCGGGGTGCTGCACCAGTTTTGTTCACCCCTGGTACTATATAGTCGACTGTGATATATATAAAAAAGATGCAACGTGCCCGGAAGAGAAAAAAGCTGTGTGCTATAATATGATAAGTGAAGTTGACTTTTTGTCTTTTGTTGCCTGCCGGTTCCCACCGTCCGCCATTACGAGGACTGTATGAGCAGAGCGGGGGAGGAACAATTGAAAACGAGTCCTGGTGGACATTTCTCTGCCTCCATTCTTATTCTACGGACTTAGCCCCCTCCCTATACCGAGCAACGTAAAGTATCTATCTCGTGGTGGTGGTGGTGAAGCCAATTTCCAGAGAGAGAGGGGGGGGGTCGGCAATGGGCGACTGAATGGGGTTTCTCTTTTGGTTATCTTGGCATATGTTGTGGATGAATGAATAGATAAACGTACTGCGCGCTGTGCGCAGGATAATCGGTCCTCTACAGCCCTGGGGATGCGGATGACTTGCTCTCGCTCCAATAATACTGCTCTTGTTCTTATTTATTTTATTTTTTCTGCACCGTTTCTTCTTCCAAACCTCCGGACCACCAAGCAGTGGGCAAAAACTGAATACAGCTTAAGCCGCAGCCTGAGAAACCGGTGCTCTAGTATCACAGTACCGGTATACAGTCCACAAGCGAACAGCAGCCGCACATTCTAGCTTATCATACAATCCTCCCATCGTGTACCCCAGCCCAGTGCAGACTCCCATAGCCGAAATATCACGCCGTTTTACCTATATCATACCAACATGCCGTCTATAGAACACCTCCCCCAACATACGATGTGGCTCACTCGCTCCAATGAAATAAAAATGTGCTTTATTCTTCCTCATTGACAGCTGTGGCCGCCACCATATATCGAAGCACGAAGGCCGCCCAAACCACCAGCCCCGATACTCCTAATAAAAGAATAACGATTACTGCGATGACATGACTCTGAAGCATTTCGTCAGGCCGGCTCTCATGGGCTGGAGTAAAACTACCTTATCTGGTTGATGTCAAATGATGAGGCCAATAAATTGGTTAAAAGACGGGTTTTTGAAAATCCATCCCTTACCTTTGCTTGGCTGTAGGGCGTACAATTGGTGAGGCAGAAATTTCCACCCTTCTAAAGGCAGAATTGTTGGATGGGGAAAAGCGAGCAAAGTGGATGGATGGAATGCCTGGTGAGGCGAAAGAAGGCTCGAATCTATTCGTCTCGCTCTGTGCGAGCAGTGTGCGGGGCGAGATCTGGAGTTGGAATTCTTCAAAACACCTGAGTACAGATCAGCACAAAGTGGAGAGCATGATACGGTAAGTATCCAGAGGCACTGTGGACATCTTTGTGGGGCAGTTATGCTTTAATCTTTGTAAAGCTACCCGGGAAACGCCGGGGGCTGTTGTGGAGCAGAGGCTGCGTTGTAACTTCACGGGCGTTCTTCCCAAGACCGGCTTGTTTAACACAATTTTTCACAAGAGGGCATGTTCACCAGGGTATTGGAAAAGCATGCGTGAGAGGCTGGTTGAGGCAAGCCGACACCAGCGGTCAGTGTGGGTTCACGGGATATGGCGCTAGGCCTAGCGTTTTGACTTATTCCCAGCTACACCATACTCGAGTAGCAACTCGAGTAGGTGGTGCGGTGGCATGGCTCGGTCTTGGGTTTGCGGGGAGAAATTTTGCTTTTTCGGTTAGCTACCGAACTGATAGGTAAAGGGTAAATTCTTGAATTCTCTTACAGCGAGAAACTCTCGAAGCGCCGCCGATGCTCATAAACTGCAGTTTGGTTTTAGAGGTGGTTAGTACAAGTAGCAATTCACTTCTTCCGCTTCCGAACGTTAGTTTATGGCCCAGTAGACCAGCATTTCAGCTCGATTGGCCCCTTTGGGGTTTTTTTTGGCAAGCAGGAAAAGCTTTCTCGTCCAACAGACCCAAGACCCCCAAATGCAAACATTTAGGAAGCCAATCCAATCAATTTCGCCACCATGTTGTGGCTCCCTCGTGCTCCTCTCGTGCTCCCCCATCTTGTGATAGATCATTGCGAACACGCAGACTCTGATTTTTTCGCTCCACTCCATGGAGGTGAAAAACGTTTGCGAGGTCATTCTAATTGCTTGGGTTCGGGCCGGCCATGTTGTACAAGTATACAACACGCGGGGGAGAGACATGACCAAACCGTGACGGAGTGTGTGCATGAAGGAGCACCAGAACAAAGTTCAATCATCTGCTCTCCTTCCCTTAAAGTTCTCCGGAAGATCACCAAAACATACTCGGGCATTAACCTCGCAAGGTTGGGCTGCTGGAGCTCCACAACTCTCCGGAAGAGAAAAAAGCCAAGCGTGGGGGGCGGTCCGTGCGTCACCAAGAGCCGCAACTCCCTTGCAAGTTGCATCCTATTTACAAGGACTATTCCGCCGTCTGTCCACTCTTTTTCTCGTGAGTACCGGTACTTAAAATACAACGACTTCTGTAAATGGTTTTCTTTTCTGCTTTAGAACTTGACCTAGGAGGTACTGGAGAGATGCTTTATCTTCAGCGTGTGTGCCGTGCGTCTCCCGTCGAACTTGTTGCAAGGTTGCTGTAGCTCGGTTGGCAGTGCATGCACTTCTCAGGGATGCGTGTTTTGTAATTCGCTGCCTCCACGATAGTCGTTCGTTTTGCTATGCAATTATCCCTGACTGCACTTCTCAACTCCACAGTCCACACCATCTTGATTTTCACCCACCAAAGAAACATCCTAGGCATTATGGACTTGAGCCTAACCAATCCCTCCCCAAGTCGTGGTCATTATCGATTGAACTGCATTAACCAATGGGGCGGCGCTTCCTGTGTCGTGCAGCGTTCTAGCTCAATTACCTTCCTTCCGATGGAAAGCTAGGTAGGATATAAGAAAACCCACAGCAACTCTCGTCTGAAGTTGGTTTTCCCATTCATACCACGCCAATCTTACGACCAACTCAGCAAAATAAGAAAAACTTTTTGTTCGCTCTTACTCTGGTGCTGTCAAACCTCACACAACCTGAAACAACCTGCAACATAAGTCCGATCAAGCAAGCGCCCAATACCCACGATCAACAACTCAACTAAATCTTTGCATCACAAATCATTGCTCTCGATCGGAATTTTCTTCTGTTTGCAATCGAAGCCTCGAACCTTCGTGAATCCTCGTCGGCAGGAACCGACTGCAATCCATTCCTCTTCTCTCGGCCAGCGAATCAATTTCTTCGCTCGCCCATAGAGTACCTTGAAGCAAATATCCTAACTTTTACCCCACCAAGAGTCGCTAGATAAAGCTTCTCAACCGTCGTAAACGCTGGCTAGAAGATATATCACAGGAGTAATGCCAACCCACGCACCAACACCTCCAAGCACCGCCAGCTTTTCCTTTGTTTCGTATCCACCAGCGGAATATATATATCAACACAACTACGGTGCACCACCACAAAGTGTACACCCGATGCCCGGAATGTCAATGCCACAGATGGAACTCCCTGGGGTAGCAACATCTGGACCACCCTCATACCCATCACCATACGCAACAAACATGGCATATGCCCACCTCGGCCCTATGGGCAACCCGACACCCCCGAGCGTGAGCCCAATGCTCGGCCACTCCCACCTCCCACCAAGCCCTGTCATGCACAACCCACATTCACTTCCACAAACACCGCCCACTAGCCCCGACAGATGCAACGCGGATACCAAGGTTATGCGACATATCCTCACCGCGATGACCAAGATGCAGAGCACGATGAAGGATCTGGCAGAACGGCAGGAGCAAATCCTCGACCGGATGAGTTTACTCGAGCAGCGAGGTAAGTTTTACACTCGACCAATGTGCGGCAAGTGGTGCTAACGATCCAAAAATATAGTTGGACGAATGGACGAGGGCATAAGCACACTTCTGGAGCAATCAGAGGTGATTGTCGATAATTCGAAGAGCATCCGAGTGCGAGTAGACGACAGTGAGAGGTACGGTTAAACCACGAACAAGCTGTATCGCATGGGATAATAGGCTAATCCCTCCAGCAGTCAAGATGCACAAGACGCCTTCGAAAATAGGCTAACGGCTCTGATGGATGGTGTTGTCGAGAAGCTCGTCGGTGGGATCGGTGATGAAATTAAGGACATCAAACGACTTGTGAAAGATACCGAGAAATATATGAAGTTCGATCCATTCAGCTGGAACGGCCGAATGGCCCTCGGACAGCGATACCGCGACGCCATAGTCTTGGGCGAAGAAGAGCAGAAAGAGGTCGACGTTGTCGAATAGCTATAACTTCATATATGTTCCCTTAATTTTCCCCGTCTATCATCTCATTAGCGGAGTAGGTCTGTTGGCAGCATTTTCATGGAGTGTACTCTAACCAGTTATTTCAGCTTTAGTATATTAGGGGCTGGTTGCTTTTACGGTGTTTTCTGCTTTTTGTACCTATTTCGGACCTTTCTTTCTTTCTTTCCTTTTGTTCACGGTTGCACTGGTCTCTATATCTCCTTTCTGTCCATAGTCGTTGCAGGAGTAGCGGAGCCCGCCAGCAAGGGTAATATGCTACGAAGCTGGAGCCATGGCAGCTTTCCGAACCCTGCTGATTCAACAAATCATAAACTCTCTCCCAATCGCTTTCAACTCCAGGTGAAAATCTCAAGATCGTTGTTTCAGCTCATACCTTAACGATCGTGAAGGCAGTTTGATGCACACGCATCCGTCCCGCCTCCCGTGCTTTCACCCCCGCATCAGACCAAGGGCATTGCCAATGGGCTGTTCAACAATGCGCGGGCATAGCTGGTCAAAACAGCCAATTTCCTAGCGGGTAAACATATCCCGAATCCATTCAATCCTAGTATTGTATTTGAGGGTCATTCAGAACGTTGTGCCACCGTCTTCAAAGGGCCTTTCACAGGCCTTACACTCTCTGCATGCGAGATTGCAACGAGCCAGCTCGGACAGGGGATGACCGCGCCTCGAGACTTCACTTCGCAGCGACAAAGCTCAACCATGATAGGTCAATTTCCCTGGTCGGGATAGGATATCAATTGGTAGCCAAGACATACCATTTCGTACCCAAAGTGAGGTCAGGCACAGTAGAGGGTAGATCGTGTCCTGCTGACAGCAAAAAGAAAAGAAAAAACCCTCTCCTAGGTTCACAAGCAGCAGATGAATAGGCAAGAGCAGGCGGTGCGAGAGCGGTAGATGTCAACCCACCCCGATGTTCGACTCGCCTAAACAGCTTGTCAGTGCATATGCCCCTATAATTACAATAAATAAAGCTATAAGTTGATTGATAACCACCTCCATGCCGGCTGTTGCAATCTTCCACAGATGGAAGAAATTTTCTCTCAAGGGTTGTGCGCAGAGGGAGGAGAAAGTTTGCTTGTCGAACAAAATTGTCATTAAATTTTAAGCCCCGTTGGTTCCAGACAGGGTCACGTGGAGGGTCAGTGATACTCGAGTAGTTACCCGGTTCATTTCTGAGACCTCATCCTGCAGCATGGGGTATCACTCGGTAATGGAACCGGCAGCTGGCAATATGGGTTGTTTGGTAACCAGGCGGAGGCCGGGGCGCGCCGGAGTTGCAAGTTTTTTGAGCTATGATTACATTTCCACAGATATCTTAAAATCAAGCACAAACTTCTACAAACACTGGTATCCCTCTCTAAGCTATCGTTTCTGACTCGGGATCCAAGACCCCTAGCAATATAAATACATGGATAAGTTCCATTTAAGAAAGCCCACTCATAGGTATCCAAATGGGGATCTGGGTCACATTGAAATGCCTAAGGAGTACTAAGTTCCACATCCTACCACTCTATATTCTATATTCCCCACAAGGAATAGTGCTTATCTATATCCATTGCGATATTAAAGATAGATACAGAACATCCCTTTGTAAAGTTAAGACATACATTCAATCGGAAAATAGAGTACCTCAGCAAACAAACGAGAATTGCTTTGGCTGCTCCCAAAGAATGCTGGTAACGCTTCACAAAGGGTCCTTTCCAGAAATCCAGTGAACTCCTCCCCCCTGCGGGCTGCCGCCTTTTCGCCCGTAAACAGTCCGATAACCCTTGCTATTCTGACCATCGGGTATTCCACAGAGCGTAAAGGGGTACTGTTACCCACTATCTACTACCCCCCACTAAAAATCCTTTTTCTCATATCTCCTTCACACAAAGGCCGCCCTAGAAGGAATAAGTTACAATCCTAACCACTATATTATCTATAACTGACTTTAGAGGGCTATAATTGGGCGAGAGTCCAAAATAAAAACCACGGAAAATCTAGATATATGTTGAGTGGGGTGGGCCCCAAAGGAGCGCGATCCGCCAGGCTAGCAGCCTTGGGTGTGATAAGCTCTCGAAGTGTCATTCAGGTTTGAATTTGATAACGCAGGGTCCCCGTTGGGGAGGAGGTTATCAAGAGACCACGCCTTGCTCTATCGATGGCATAACGCTTGGGTCTCCATAGGGGAAGGTCCTGATAGGTGTGAAACTAACATTGAGCGCCACCACCGCATTATCTAGGGTATCCCAAAGTAGCCCTCCTCGTTCCCACGAGGACCCCGAGCCTCACTACCAGGTACAAGAGCTAATAAGTGATAAGGAATGAATAGGGGCATGTAATTTAATACTTATCACTTGAATTACATCTTCTACAAGGGTTCCAACCCTGTCGGTATGATACCGCTCTCGCTTCAGTCCCCGGCAGGCAGTAAGTGCAGCGGCAGTTATCAGAGCATGGAGTTGGTAACTATTTAGATATGCAATAACGTGTCTAACAGATGGCCAAGAGAGACTTGAGCAAATCAGGGAATCCTTGACTAGATCTCCACATTACTGGAAACCTAGTGCCGAATACGAGGTGTCTTTCAAAATAGCAGGTGGGATCACAATGAACTGATTAATGCGAGAGTTTCTTTGGATGAAGGCTAGTGAGAGTCATTATCTGTCACTCGCCAAATAATGCCAAACGTGTGTTGTAATATGCGATTGGAATATGTGCACAGAACTTTGGACGAAGAAGTGATAACAGAAAGTAGTGAAGATCTCGTATTGTAATAACGCTTGTTTAATTGAATAATAAGAAAGCCATAGCTCAGCTATATAATACAGCAATTGACTTCAGCCATGACCACCACATTCTGCTAATAAGGAAAGACAAAGGCTATCAAAGAAGTATCCTGAGAGGAACAAAAGGAACAATGAAAGAACACACAATAGGCTTTCAAGTCAACCAGTAACGAGTATGAAAACATAAAGGGCTGAAAGAAATATTTGAGAGGAGAAAGGAACCATATTTGAGAGGAGCAGAAAAGCATATACGAACAACAACGTGCACTACTCCACTCTCTCCCCAACTTAGAGTTAGAAGCTTCGCTGTCTAACTTTATGAGAAATAAGGGAGCATATCGATATACCGGTAGTCACTCGGCAAAAGTCTTAGTGAAACTGTCTGAGATTTGTCATCCAGCCTCGCTAAAGTAAAATTGACCAAGATGATTAACTTCCACGCTCAACTTTCAATATTAACTTTCCTGATTGCATTCTAGTTTTCTAATGCCGTAATGGCTTGTTCTGCCATCTATTTTTATTGTTCTCAGCACAAAAGTTCTCGTACCCGTCTGAGTACCACAAGTAATTAGAAATGCTTTGCTAACCCTCTCTCTTGAATACTCGATATGATAAATGATAAGGGTTCACAATGCCCCTAGGGGTATATCCGAAAAATAGGAGGCTTCTTGTTATCCTGTTGTTGTAAATAGGTATTGTTCTTGAGGTATCATACAAGGAGGGGTACGAGAATTTTGTGAACGTGGTTGTACTAGGGTACAGTACAAGGGTAAGTCTGGTGTTTATTGCCTATTTTAGGGCATGCCCGACTTTTTTCCCACACAACAAAAAGTCACAAAAGGATATTCAAAGTATTAATTTATATAATAGATAGTATCTTTTAATTTTTAATTTTTAATTTACATCCTAACTATTGATTGTGGGCTCTTGACAGTGGTTGCACTGTTGCAAAGCTGGCCTGGCATCAACCCACCAGCGTTGCCCGGACACCAATGCCGCAATCAGCGACATGTCTTGAATCAGGAACACTTTTGCCGAGGGACTGTACAATAAAACTGTTCTCAATATTCAAGATTTAGATAGGCCACTGAGGGAATGGAGGAGCCTAACTAAGGTAGCACCTACGGTGACGGGGCCCCAGACACACACCAAGCTAACAGTATGCCTAGGTGTCATAATATTAGGAGCATATACATGCTAAAGTTACAACATGCCCTAGCTTACTCCGCTAGTCGATTTGTCAATCAATGGAACCACCACACAGTCTATCCTCGACCGTAGCTACGGACATATTCCTCCATTTTCGGCCCCTCAGCATACTCAGCGAGTGGACCTAAAATAGCAGGTGGGATGGAAAATATATCCAACGACCCTACCCTCCATACTCTACCACCACCAGCTACCGCAGTATCCCGCATCTCTACCATGTGTGGGGTAGTCTTCAGGGAGCGCAGCTTCCTGGTGGCCTTGCTGATGCTTTGGAACAATTGCTCAATGGCTTATTTTCGTTACCCGGGAATACCGAGTTTGCGGCGTTGACGGGAAAGGTTTTGATAGTGTCCTCTAAGTGCCCATCAATGGGATCGTGGAATCTAGAAGAACCGCTAGCTGTGGAGTTCCCGAAATTAGCAGACAATGCAGTATTCCTTCGGGGTGTCACGACTTTTTCTCCCTCCCGAAGGCCACCAAACTTATAGACAAGGCTCCCATTCCCATGGTCGATAAGCTGATAACCAACCTCTCCAGTTCCTCTCATGACATAAGCTCGCATTCGCTACGGTGTCTCGAACTCCTCCACATTGCCAAAAGTCATCGGAAGCAAGTCCCAAGTGTCATCAGCACCGCACAAATAATCGGGAACGCACCATTAGAAATCTCCAACGCAAGGAATATATCTCTCTATGTCCGAAGATTAGCAGGCGAGCATTCTTCCGTCGCAAAGGGGTCTTGGGAGAGTAGGATTGCGCCGGATTTCTGTTTTGGTTTGTTAACGGTGCACTTTTCGCCTGTGAAACGATAAGTACTCTACCGATTTGATCTTCGGACTTTGTGGGACTGAGTGATCATTTCCAAATCCGCCACGGTTCTGCCCCACAACCTACCTCCGCGCGAGGATTAAGTGAAGGCCACACCATAAAATTAAAGAGACTTCTCCCGCTAGAAATATAATTGCTTTTCGTCATTCCATTACAGTGTTCGATCTCGCTGAGCTCATGTTCAGTAAGTCATCGGCGATATCAGCTATAAGACTTTTTTGCTCCCAAGGGTTCCCATATTGCATAGAAACTTCGTGCCACTAGCAGGGCATGGAGGATTGATATGTTTCTAAAATCTTGACTACTGGTAGATGTGAAATAACACGACTGTTGGAACTAAAAATACATCAAATGATGCTTCCTAACTACTTCCACTACCGGTACCTGTTGCTCTAAGGAAAACTCACGGCATAGCTTACTCGGAGCTGCTAGTGAGATGTATCATACAAGCACCTATTAGACCGAAGCGCCATCAAACATCTCATACCTGGAACAAACAACATCCTCCTGTTTTTCCCTCACTTTCAATCTGCACTTTCACCCCTCAGTTCACTTTATACTGGTCTCCTGCCCCCCACTAGGCACAACTACTAATCCAGTCCAACATGCCCCGCTTAGGATGTCTAGTTACATGAAGCTACATGGTTAAGTTTCCCAGACATTGTGATCGCCCGATCGTTTCGGCCCCGATTCAGTACGGGTAGTTCCCGATTTTTAAGGACACACCCGAGTAGTGTCCGGAAGCATCTCCCAGAATAACAATACTCTGATCCCACCTAATTGGGTGATTACTCTGAAGTCACCGCAACCAAATTCAGTACCATCATTCGTCTAGTTTGGTTCAGAATACGATGCACGTCCGTTGCATCCTCAGCCTTACCACAACCCTGCAAGCCCGTACTCGAGTACTATCACTTGAATGGGTTTCTGGTAATAAGCATCGCACTAATATAATTGGAGCCTAGCCTACCTTATCAACCAATTGCACTTTATGCCCCCAACTTCTGAATGCCTGCATTTCCCCGGAAAAAATTCTCTACTTCTAGAATGTTTCGGGGAATTCCTATTTCGGGGGGAGGGACAATAGCTTCGGGGAAGGCAATATTTCCAGCCCCCCGACGAAAAAAAGTGACGATCAACTTATTCCGCTAGGTTTGCCATGCTGCACAAAAGTGAAACTTCAAGGGGGGCCTACGGTTGGTGGAGCCTTCGGGGGTCTAGTGAGGCTTGTGTTCTGGTAATTGGTGCAGGGGCTTTCAAGGTTTTCGCCGTCGGAGACCGCCACTCTTAATGCGTTGGTGAACATTGGTGGGCCGCGGGCATATATGATATCGGTATGTGATGGCTAGGCTATATTTAGGCCATTAGACAGCCCAGTGGTAGCCAGGAATCGCCGTAGTCCCGACTGTCCGGGGGAAAGGCCCCTTAGGCTACACCAATGACCATACGGGACTATTCTATAGGCGCAGAATCGGTTTTCCAAGGTTTATCTCAGCGTAGTTGGAATTGAATCAACTTGGTCAGTTTCTCAAGCATATATGGTGTTGTGGTCAAGGTCTGTTTGTATGGCCTTGGGGAGTTTTACAGGTTCCTGAAAGGAAGATTCCACTGGTACGGTAGTTGTGGGATCAACCAGCAAGCTTAGTTGTTTGCCACGATTCCTAAGGTGGCAAGTATAGAAAGTCACCCGCAATCTGTAATTAAAGATGAAACTAAGCCGTTTTAATTAAGCAGACACCATTTCTTTGCGCATTTCCAGAGGGCACTATGCAAGTTAAACAACTTCACCAAATGATACTAGTGAGGAGTCAATTTTAGGCCATAATGGATATATGTGACCACTGTTACCTTCCCTATATCTAACCTCCGAAGCACGTATACGAGTAATGGACTTCGGTGATGCCTAATGGAAGGTGTCTCGTAAATTTATTTGGCATCTCTCTGGAATTCCGACAAACGCAACTCGATATCGCAGTAGGATGTAGGAGTTAGAACGAGGAATACCACCTTCCTCGGGGATTTGAGCCATATGATTTGAGGAGTAGATATTCTCCTGATCGATGCCGGTATAAGAGTAGCTCCATACCCACAGCCATCAGGTGTTAGTTCACATACCATCACTCGCCCCTTCCCCCCGCCAAACCAAAACCTCCGAAGTCAATCATCATACATCCATTAACCCCTTTAAAAAATATCTTGAAAGATACAAAGCTACCACCCCACTGCTATCCCCCTTCAAAGACAATATATAACCGAAACGGCCACTAAAATGGAAGCAAATCTATTCGTACAACAATTTAACGCGCTCACCGAGGCAGCGGCTCAAGAAGCCAGGGACCGAGGAGGGCCCGAAACCAAGATTTCAGATTTCCGGGTAACTACTGATAATCGTGATGGTGGAAGTAGCAGCGCAAGCGGGAGTGACACAGAAGATGAAGGGAAGGACACTGTGCATGTGATGATGCTTTCCCCACCCAAGAAAGATCCTGGATCACGGGATGAGAGATGGACACTCTACCTTCCACCAATATCATCTAATTCTTCCTCCTCTTCCTCCTCTTCCTCTCCCTCTACTTCTCCCACTTCGTCCCCCCCGCCCGAAAATTCTCCCTTCGGCCGTACCCTGAAGCATTTAAACTCCGCTTCGGTCCCTCTTCTCGTTTCACCAAATCTGCTGCGAGAGTTACTCGATTCGCGGATGTTTTCAAACGTATTTAGCCGAGGCTTCCAGGTCAGATCCGTTACCTCGGCCTCACTTCGACACCGTCCCATTCCCCAGGTAAGCAAGCCACCGACATATGACGGGGCCGAGAAACAAAAAAAAAAGGCCCTGACAAGGGCTACCCCTGCTGATACTCTTTTCTATAATAAAAACAGTCTGCGAAGGCTGTGAACGCCGTTGCGAAGCTGAGCTCTATTAGTCCTACAAGACAAAACATGGCCCCTCCTACTGGCAAGCTCAATCGCCCTAATTAATTGTAGGAGGTTAGCTAACCGAATAACGCGCTACACAGCTTATCAAGAGGACCCAAGTGCAGGTCCTATGCTTCGATTTCAGAAGTTTTTACCAAAACTTCCGGTACCGACACTACAAGAGACCGCCGACCGATACATCAAGTCCCTTAAGCCCCTCCTCACAAGCCAAGAGCTCCAAAGGACTAAGACAGCTGTCGCAGAATTCATTCGGGAAGGTGGAGTTGGTCAACAGCTCCAGGAGAAGCTTCTCATCAAGGCCCGGAACCCTGAAGTCAATAACTGGCTGTCCGACTGGTGGAACAATGCCGCGTACCTGGGCTACCGTGATCCCGTCGTCCCTTACGTCTCATACTTTTACTCCTACAAGGATGACAAGAAGCGTAGGAACCCGGTAGAGCGCGCAGCCGCTATCACCACTTCAGTTCTCAAATTCAAGAAGATGGTCGATGAAAAGACGCTGGAGCCTGAGTATATGCGCAATTTGCCCAACTGCATGGACTCTTACAAGTGGATGTTCAACGCTTGCCGTATCCCGGAAAAGCCGGCCGACTACCCGGTCAAGTACGATTACGAGTCCAACAAGCACTTTGTTGTCGCTAGGAAGAACAGGTTCTACAAGGTCTTGCACGAAGTTGATGGAGTCCAACTTAGCACCAAGGAGCTCCAAGTACAGTTTGCTAGGGTTTTGGAGTTGGCCAACGCCGAGAGGGCTCCCGCTGTCGGGGCCTTATCCAGCGAGAACCGTGATACCTGGACTGAGGTCCGCAAGATGATGATTGAGGCTTCTCCGGAAAACAAAAAGGCCCTTCAACTTATCGAGTCTGCGTCCTTTATCGTCTGCTTAGACGATACTTCTCCAGTTACCCTCGAGGAGCGCGCGCGCCAGTACTGGCACGGAGACGGTCAAAACCGCTTCTTCGACAAGCCTCTCCAGTTCATCATCAATGAAAATGGCACCGCCGGATTCATGGGCGAGCACTCAATGATGGATGGTACCCCCACCTACCGTCTCAACAATTACCTCAATGAACAAATATTCAATAATAGGATTGACTTCGCTGCCAAGGATGTCCGTAGCAATCTTCCGGAACCTGTGCCTATCAATTTCGAGCTTAATGAGGATATTTCCGTGGCCATTGACAAGGCTCAGCAGAACTTCAGAGATGTCATGAGACTCCATGAGTTGAAAGTCTTAGCATACCTAGGCTATGGGAAGGGCTTGATCAAGAAGTTCAAGTGCTCGCCAGATGCCTACGTCCAGATGATTATCCAGTTGGCTTACTACAAGATGTATCCCCCCCCCCTTCTCTCTAAAAAGATGAGCGTAGGCTAACCTTATAACAGGTACGGCAAGAACCGCCCAACCTACGAATCCGCGGCCACCCGCAAATTCCAAGAAGGCCGGACAGAAACTTGCCGCACAGTCTCCGAAGAAAGCGTAGCCTGGTGCAAGTCGATGGTGGACCCCGACGTTGATCCAAGGACCTGCATCTCCAACCTCCGCTCCGCACTCAACGCCCACGTCGCATGTATCACCACCGCCTGTGAAGGCAAGGGTGTAGATCGCCACCTCTTTGGCCTGAGGAAGCTCCTCCTTCCCGGCGCAGCCCTGCCCGAGATCTACGTCGACCCCGCATATGGCTACTCCTCCAGCTGGTTCCTCTCAACCTCCCAGATATCCAGCGAGTACTTCAATGGATATGGGTGGAGTCAGGTCATCGACCAGGGATACGGAATCGCCTACATGATTAACGAGAATAGCCTACAGTTCAATATCGTCTCGAAGAAGCAGGGGTGTGAGAGGATGCAGTTTTACCTCGCTGATGCTGCGAACGACATGAGGGAGTTGATGGAGAGCGAGTTGGAGACCAAAGCTAAGCTGTAAGCGTGACTCGGAGCTAGAACTAGGAATTTTGAAATTGCAGAGCACGAGCTCCCTTCCCCCCCCTCCCCCCCTCCCCCCCGTACCCTTTTCCCCCGCCTTTTGGGCGTTACTCTTTCTCTTTCTTTCTTTCTTTCTTTCTTTCTTTCACAAGGTTGTAAGATAGATCGATATGCTCTAGATTCTTTTTTTGAGGGTTCCGATAAAAATTTTGCCTGGAGGGATAAAGCAGTTATTCATAGATGATGATGTGCGGTGCTCGGGAGTAGTAGTGAATGAAGAAAAGATACTCAGGCGCAAATTAAAGATCCGGAAAAAGTGACTTGAAATATCTGTGTCGTAACCATACATTTTGTTTGTCACTTTTTCCGGATCCTTAATTTGCGCCCGAGTAATACACTTATGGAATATCAAAATTTCACTAGCGGTCGTGGACGTTGGGGCAATCATAAATAATCACCCACATCCACTCGTACTGTTGGGAATGATCCGCGGTCGGCCGAGTTCTTTAAGCGGTAGAGAGAATAAAGTGTCTGCAGACCGCTTGATGGGTAGAGATACTGTGGACAGAACTTCACGGAGAGTGAAGACAAGAGCGAGATTCAAAGGGAAAATGAGAGTCGTGTTAAGAGCAGTTTCGTTGGTTTTGTTTACTGTGTAGAAAGAACTTGTTGAGTTGAGTTGAGAGAGAAAAGAAAGCGAAACGAAACAGAGTGCAAAGAAGACAAGTGAGCCAGCCCCATAGCCGGTTGCAACCAAGCTAAACGTATGACTAAGCTTCGGCGAACAGCCCAAGATATCCAACACGTACCACAAGGTCTGGAAGTCCAATCACCACATCCACCCTCCCCCGAAGCACAGCAAAGCCGTGCTACGGAAAAACTAAGGACCACATCCCACCGGGCTTGCCTCCTCTAGAGCTGCTAGTAGTTATCCTAAACTGGCCCCGAGCCTTCGAAGGCCACTTTGGTTCAGAAATCTTTGCTCAAGCCCCCAATACCAACACCACCGCCTAGCCTCCCTATAATATCACAAGGCCAGATTGTACGATGTTATACCCGTGACGCCCGACCTTAAAGCCAGGCACAAGGCCCCGAACGGGATTACCATAATTCAGTAATGTTGTGGTACCCCTCTATCATAAACTTATCAAAGTGCAGCACGGTGCCTCTCGTACTCTCACCCAACCCCCCCTTCTCTTCATCGTTGATATCCCGGGTGTTGGTTTATTTTTTAGTCCAAAGGAATCTTATTCCCAGTTTGCGACAAAGGTCTATAGCCTCTCTTCCTCAGAGAACATATTATTATACCTGTAGTGCTCCTCTAATATAATCGTTACAGTTAAAAACAAAGCAGAGCTGGAACTCTTCTAATGGGGTGGATGGATGGATGATAGGAGAAAGACCCTATATCGATGTATCATACCCCTCCTGTCAGTCCTCCGGAGGGTAACTAACACACGGAAGCTGATGGACATAGTGAGCACCCGCTCTGAATTAAAAGCCCCTCGGGCGGAATGTCCCCCCGAACCATTGCGGAATCTGATATATGTAGCTGCTAAGTTTCTCAGAATATATCTCTCAACACGACGACAGGAATCCGGTTCAGTGACGGGTGATATTTCTCAGGAAGCAAGAACCCCACATCTCGTTGTATGATACCGCCCGGCAGTAACCTAGAGCTTCCCTTAAAAATTAATGATAGAAATGACGGGGCCGGTGGACCGGAGTGGTGGTGGTGGTGGTGGTGGCTCGTTGTGGGTTGCAGCCTGCAGCGCAGCAACGAGTGATCCGATGGGTATTATAACCTTAGGCGGGTCAAATGTAGGATAGGTCCGAAAAGAAAGAGAGCTTTTGGAAGCAGCGATGGATATGTGCCCCACACAAGTGCTAAGGCAGGGTAAGCGCCAGCAGTAGTTAGGCTATTGCAGTTGTTACCTAGATACAATATATAATACAATGTTTCCCAACATGCTAAAACGATTCTTCTAGCAAGTTCTTGTGTTTCACACTTGTCAACAAGCAAGTAATGTGAGAAGGCAGACTGCCAGGGAGGTCGGGGGAGTGCCATGCGGTGAACTCCAAATTCGCTTTATGGTCCGCTGGCGGGGGGGGGGCGCCTGCTGCCAGCAGGGCAGGTATTCAGATACTGGCACGGGATGGTTTTGCCAATGAGTGGACATCCCTCAGCAAGCCCTCCACGATCCTTATTAGAGGCTGGGTCGTTCCTGTCGTGTGGGGTAGGGTCTGAGATAACATTTAGCCTAGCGAAGCCACCACTTCGTCGGTCCATCACTAACAATGTCAATCATACACGCTCACTCGTCCCCCAGTGCCCCCACCGAAAGACACAAACACAAAGACTAAATTTCTATTAAACAAAACTACCCAATTGCTAACTTATACCTTACCAAACACTACCTTAGTACAGCTAGAACTTTTTTTTTAATAATGACGATACGATACTTAACTTGCCGACTAACTTAACCTCATCCAACACGTATACCAAGCGTACAGAGACATTCGCCCCCATCCACCGCCTACCTACCTTACGAAGACGAGGAAGCATGAAATATCAAAGACAAAGAACACAAAAGAACCAAACATAAGCTAAGAAGCAGTAGCAAGGGCAGAAAGTAATAGCAGTGAACATCGTAGAGAAAAAATGGGAATATGATAAAAAACTAGAAATACAAACCAAGAATAAAGGGTGTGTCCCGTACCGGGATACGACAAGCAGGGAGACGGTTTTTATATTGGGGGAGAACAGAGAGAAAGAAGGGTCGGCATATGGCGAGTATAGTAGAAGGGAAATATACTGTACGCCCATAGCTTTTGGGCGGAAAAGTAGCCTAACTCACCAAGCTTGCTCCTGCCCTCGTCCTAGCTGTGAAGCAGGGGGAAAGGGGGTGAAGGAATAAATAAATAAGGAAGCGAAGAGTGAAAAAAAAGAGAAACATGAGGGAAAATAATAAAAGCATAATTTTTTGGTGTTTCTTGTTTTTAACCTCATTGTCTACCACCTATTTCGTAGGAAAAAAGCCGAGGGGGGGGAAATAAGTGAGGGATATATATATCCGGGAGTAATACCAATAGTGGTAATAGTGGTAGTAGTAAGAAGTTAGAGGTCCTGCCGTCGAAAACTAACTGCTGAAGATGAGAGCGAGAGAAGTTGCCGGGCTGTACGAATGCTGGAGTCTTCACTGTTTACCCCTAACATACCTTTTGCGAGGGTGTCTGGTTTTCAAGGGGGGAGCCTCCTTTAATATCTTCTGCGGTGGCGGTCACCTCCACCACCACCGCCGCCGCTACCACCGTATCCTCCTTCCCCGCCATCATACGCACGCTTTCGGGAATATCCACCGTCATCGTGTCTGTCATCTCTACCGTGGCCGCTATACCTTCCGGAGTCGGCGAACCTATCCCTAGCGCTTCCACCTTCACGATCATGTCCACCGCGATGACGATCATACCCACCACCTCCACCGCTACCACGGTGCCCACCATCTCCATAACCTCCTCCCCCGCCGCCTCCGTACCCACCGCCAGATCCTCCACCACCACCATACCCACCACCGCCTCCGCCTCTACGCCCGCCAGGCCCAGTGGGCGCATTGGGCGGCGCCTCACCATGGCCACCATGATATCCGTTCTCATGTCCCCTACCACCCCTATCGCCTCCTTGGAAGCCAATACCTCCACGAGGTCCACGGCCATTCCCGACTTCAAACCTGTTTCCGCCACTAAAACCTCCCCCACCACGGCCACCACGAAACCCACCACCTTGGTACCCACCCCTAAAGCCGCCGCCCCTGCCACCGAACCCTCCTGGGCCCCGTGGGCCGTCTTGGCTAAAAAATGATGGACCGGTTGGTCGTGTAACAGGAATTTTGGTATATCCCCTACCACCTAGACCTCCTCCAAGACGCCTTGGCTTCCAGCCCTTGACAGTACGGCCACGCTCAACGTCGACGAGGACGCGGCGGTCCTTGATACGAATTCCATCAGTTTCTTTGTAAGCCGCTATCTCCGTCAGAATGGAAAATATCCAAAATCATCTTGTCAGTTTACTATTCATACTTTCCTTCGAGACCGATTTCCCTACCAAAGGGGTAAAAACAGGGGAGAGAAGACGGATAAATAAAAAGGGCATTGGTCGGAGGAGACATGTGATAGCGAGTATAAAAGAAAGAAGGGAGGCACGGGACCACGGAGGCGCAACTCTTCTTTATCACACCCGTTCCGCTTACTTGGAATCGGGGGGTAAAAAATGGAATACAGTGATCAAGGGGGGGGGCGGGGAGGGGTTTGTAATTTAAAGTACCCTTCATATCCTTCTCTCGTTCGTAAACAATGAACGCATACCCCCTATGTTTACCAGTTTCTTTATCGCGCACAATTCTAATCTAAAAAAGTGGTCAGTGTCAACATCCCCAAGATCGATGCCGAAGGGATTAATAACTCACTCTCTCAATGGGCCCAAAACGGCCAAACTCACGTTCAAGGTCCGGCTCCTTAACATTGTAATTCAACCTGGAGAGGAAGAGAGTCTTGAAAGGATCGCCACGGACCTGAGGATCACTCTCCGGATTATCTGGGAAAGATACTCAGCCAATCAGGAACGGAAGAGAGAGAAAAAGGTTGGGACAAAATATTAAAATAAGACATGGAGAGAGTAATATAGGAACAGGGGGGCACCATACACTGGGTAAGGGCAGCCTTAGTCTTTTCTGTCACCGCAGCCTTCTTTTCCTCACGCAAGCGATCCCGCCTCTGCATCCAACTTTCAGTCGGAACATAGTCAGGGTCAGGAGTACGAAGCGCTTCGAGATAAGCGGCGACACCTGCGATAGGTGCGGTTCTACGCTTGTCGGGAGCATAGTCGCAGTGGGGGAGGTAGCGGAGAGGAGGCCTCGGCGCAAAAAGCGCGAGAAGGTTCGCTGGGAGCTTATCTGTCATGGTCAAACGGACCGAGAATCTACAGAAAAGTAGTTAAAAGTGAATAGTCGCAGTAGCAGAAACCTAGAAGCAGTAAGAGTAAAGTGAGAAATTAGGTTGATAAGGGGTGTTTTGATGAAGAGTTGAAGGGAAAGAATGAGAGAACGAAAGCGTGTTGTGTTTTGAAGCGATGGCTCTCGGAGGTTTGATTTCCGCGGTGGGCTGCCAAAAGGTTGCGTTGCCACTCATGGGCAAAAGGGGTTTCTAATACAATGCCATTGTCCCAGTACCAAATACTGACCGTCAGGGCTGTCCTTGTAGTCAAACGAAAGGGAAAAAGAGTCGAGTGAGAACTAGAGAGTTAAGCCCTCCTTTAACCCGGAACTGATTGGCACCACCACATGCTATGATTTCGACTATCGTGCCGTGATGTGTGTGACATCATAGCCTTTCAGCGCCTCCTCCGTCCCCCCCTTTTTTCTTTCACATTATGATATCCTTCTGGTCTATGAAAGCGATAATAACCGGTATCCCATAGACTATGGTAGCCTAATGACTTCAACCTAGGACCAATACTTGCACCAGTATGCTGGAGAATCCCCCATAAGCCCTCAAATTATGTAAAATACCTCAAACTCCGTCTCCCCCAAAGATCGTCTCCATTCCCGCGGCCATGAAGGCTGAGTCCCCATCGCCTACCGATTCTGCAATGACCCATTGAAAAACTGTCCTTTATCACGGAATTTCATCCCGCTTCAATAGTCAACTTGCCAATTCCCATACAGCAAAGCAAAGTATGGTATCATATCATAACTTGATTTTTACTCTCGCGAATAATATTGGGACACGGGCAACTAAGTCCGAACACCTACAGCCCTAAAGAGAGGAAATAAAAAGAAAACACGACATAAAGTTACCCCATCCGAGCTTCAATATGCTTTGGTGTGCCTTCAGAAAATTTCATCCACATGCACCCCTCTTTATCAGCTTCCATGGGAGGCCGTCGATTATTCGGCGCCTTCCGTAAACTCCGCCACTCCCATTATCGTTTGCCCCAACGAAGATCCATCTCATCCCGCAGCCTTTCTGAGGCTGCCTCCCAAAAGATAACTACAATGTACAACTCAGCAAAAGCCGGGCTTGGAGCTCTAGCGACAACAGGAACCGTTGTTGCGTTCTACCAAACACAGATCCGCCGGAGGACACTTGATGAGAGGGCCACTTTGGGAAATACCACCGTTGGAAACAGCGGAACACAGAAGGGGGACGATAATGATGGGACGGCGAAGGAGAATACTGAAACAAATGAGAGCGATAACAAAGCAAAGAAGGGAATTTTCTCCGCGATGCAAGGAACTCTTGGGCAATTAGCAGCAGAACAGACACCAAAGAAAGACCCGAAACCCACGCCGGAAGACGATCTGCGAAAAAAGGGCATTGGCATCGTGCAGGCTTACGAGGAAGGACGGCTTAATCAGAGAGATGCATCAACGGATACTCAGTGGCTCACATTCTCTGACAAACTTCTCTCAGCAAAGGAATCCATACTCTCCATCGACTGGCCAAAGCTCACCAACCTTACAAACGCTTTCCCCGACTGGGCTACCGGGCTGCCAGAATGGATTACCAAACTTCAGCGAGAGCTGAATATGGAGCCCGGATCGCTAGCAGATGAAATCTGGAGCGAAGCACAGGACCCCAAGGTCAACCCAGAAGTGGAAAAGGACGCACGTGTAAGGTTAGGGAAGGGTCTCTGTGAGGGCGAACAATGCTACCTAGCTAGCCGGAAGGTCTTCACAAAACGGGGGTTGGCACGGTATCTCAACATTCCAGAGTCGGAGATTCACGATGATGATGTGCCAATCATCGCTACCACCGGGTCTGGTGGTGGCTTACGAGCTATGGTTGCAGGAACAGGCTATTACCAGGCTTTGACGGAGGCCGGCCTATACAATTGCACGACATATACCGCGGGGGTTTCTGGGAGTTGTTGGTTACAAGCCCTTTACCTTACCTCTTTGGGAAAATGTTCATTCGATCGAGTGATGGAGCATCTAAAGACACGTATTAACGTACATATTGCTTATCCGCCTAAAGCTCTCGAGTTAGTTACTTCAGCGCCCACGAACAAATACCTTCTACGCGGAGTAGTGGAGCGTCTGAAGACAGGCTACTCTTCGTTCGGTCTTGTAGATTTATACGGGCTGCTGCTAGGCGCCAGACTTTTGGTTCCATCAAATGAGTTGATGCTTGATGATAACGATCTAAAATTGAGCGCCCAAAGAAGGTTCTTGGAAAATGGAGAGCAGCCTTTACCTCTTTATACAGCCGTCAGGCATGAGATACCATTCATCGAAGGCGAGAATGAGAAGGGGGAACCAATCTCTGAAGAGCTCAAGGAGAAGGCAAGCAAGCAACACGAGAGTTGGTTCCAATGGTTCGAGGCCACTCCTTACGAGTTATATTGTGAGGAACTTGAAGGTATTAGTGGACTCAAAGACCTTCATGCAATTACTTACTAACCCGGAAACCTGACTGCAGCTGGTATCCCAACTTGGGCAATGGGAAGACGATTTGAGAACGGAGTTAATGTCACCCGGGAGGTGCCAGAAATGAAACTCCCGCTACTCTTTGGGGTCTTTGGGTCAGCCTTCTGCGCTACCCTGAGCCATTACTACCACGAAATTCGGCCATTTGTAACCTCCGTCAGTCTTTTATTATCGTTGGATAAAATGGTATTGGACCGAAACAATGATCTCTCGAAGGTTCACCCAATCGATCCCTGCGGTATTCCTAACTTTGTGAAAGGCTTGAAGGAATCATTGCCGTCTACATGCCCAGTACTGTAACCCCAACACCCATATGAGCCTTAAAAATGGACTTTTTGCTCACAAGGCACCAGGAATCACTCTTTGAATCCGAAAGCATCAAGTTAATGGTTTGTTCCCCACCCATCATTGCTGGGCGTCGCTCCCTACACCCTGGAGATCCCTCTCCGTATTATTATCAGGTGCTTCCATGCAATTGCTAACCCCACTCAGGATGCGGGAATGAGCAACAACCTTGCATGTTATCCACTCCTACGTCCGGGCCGGAATATCGACATCCTTATTGCATTCGATTCCTCGGCAGAAATCCAAACGGCAAACTGGATAGGCTATGCCGAGGGATACGCTAAGCAGCGGAAGATCCAGGGATGGCCTGTCGCGATCGGCTGGCCAAAAGGCGACAACAAGCAAAGCCAGCAGGAGCTCGAGGATGCCCAAGCACACTCAGCAAAGGAAGCGCAACAGAAACTAGAAGAGGCTCAAAGGGAAGCTTCCAAAGTGGAAAACGAGAAACCTCTTAGTCAGAGAAAGGGGGAGCAGAAGGAGAAAAATGCTCTTGGATACTGCACCGTCTGGGTTGGCAGCAAAGAGGAAAGAGACTCCGAAAACGAACCACCTCCAAGCAAAGCTGTGGAGGACGACTGGGAGTTGATGAAGCCAAATGCAGGTGCGTACAGTATGACACGATATGATATCGGCCACCAGTGTTGTCGAGCTTTCCCCACTCCACCTCTTTGCTCTTTCACACACACCACCCATCTCTCCCCCTCTTATCTTATCTTGAGGCCTTCCCATTCTGTCACGCGCCAACTTCTCACCCCACACCCCCATCACAGCTCGGGCAACCAAGAGCTGCAACAAAACGTGGCTTGAACGTTTTTTTTCTTTTGCCAACACCTCCCTTTTCCTCCATTGTTTTTTTTTGCTTCTTCTGTCCACACTGACACTCAGTCCGTCAATCGGGACGGATGTGCGTGCTGCGTGTATGATCCAAGAACAAGCCTAGGGTTTACCCGCAGTGCAAAACTGGGAAATAAAAACATTTGGTTCCGTTATTGCTGTTTCTCTTGCGCTCTCCACATAAGCTTTCATATAGGGCTGACGAAATGGAACTCACCGAGCAAAAAATTCACAGGGATAACGGTTGTCTATTTTCCATTAATTCCGAATGAGAAGGTGCCCGGTGTTGACCCTGAGATATGTCCTTACCTCTCCACCTGGAGTTTTGAAGTGAGTTTCCTCATTCCTTTTTGGGTTCCCGCGGAGCACCCCATTTCACGTAGATGCCGTACCCCAGAGCTAATCACGAATGTGGCTGTGTGCCAAACGAAAAAACAAAACAAAAGTGGACACCAGAGCAAATCGACCAAACAGTGGCGCTAGCTAAAGCTAATTTCCAGGAAGGGGCTGAGAAGTTGAAGAGGACGGTCAGGGCCGTTTACGAACGAAAGAAGAAGTTGCGGCTGGACATGGAGGAGAAAGAGGAGGAAGAGAGGCATGAGGAGAATAGAAGGACACACGGGTTACATGATCATTTCTCATGATTTATTTCCTCCTGCTGTTTCCTTTGCTCTGCTTTGCCCTCTTTTCTTCGGCTTTTTGATGGAGGGTGCTCTCTCCTGCCGCACACCACACTTCACACCGCCGTACCATAGATAGAATTCCTTTTTTACAAAGTAGTCCGCGGCGGTTGCGATGGTCTGTTATTGCCGTCGCTGTAGGTACAGTACTTGTACCAACGTTTTGTTGTAGGGAGGGGAGATTGGTCAGCTTGATATGATACTAGTACAAGAACTAATACCAATAAAACCAATGAACAAAGCTTGAGCGATTTTTTTGCCCCCCTCTCTCTCTCGCTTCTTAGCTCCCAAATAGTGCACGAGCGAACCCTGACTTGGCCTCCGTCTCCCATGCTTTTGAGATGAACCTTCTTTGTCAGATCGTAGTAGAGTAGTGCTTACCATACCAACCATACCAGACAGCACCGCACTTCGGATCAATCAGTCAATCAACCAACATCTCGCACCCCCACACACATCGCAGCCCTACTGTGCTCGTACATACTCCTCCTCCATCACACACCCCACCCCACACACTGCGAACCAGCCAGAATCTGCACGAGGACAGCAATCGCCCATCGAAAACCCCGATTCCCTTCTCACCCACCCACTCACCTTGACACCTACCTACGGTAGCTAGCTAACTACTGCGCATTACTGCACCAGCACGCATTCTCCTCATACCACACTGCAGTGAGTGAGTGGTGAGTGACCGGGCATGAGCCACGCTGCGCTTCCCCACAAGCCCCCCCCTCCAGCCGCTCCCAAGACGGGAATCCCCGAGCAGATATGTCTTAGCCAGGCTCTCCCTTTCCCTCTCTCTCTCTCTCTCTCTCTCCACCGCACTTGTACTACCGGTACTTGTGCTACGGTACTTGCGCGTTGGAAAAATATCTAGGGATCTCGGCGTCTTCCAGGCCCGAAGAGCGCCAAAACCTCCGGGCACCTTTGCGAGACGGACGGAAGGAGTCTGCGGGAGTGAGTGAATGAGTTGAGTGAGCGGGTTGGACAACGAGACAATGTCTGAGGCGTTTTTTGGGGGGAATTGCGGTATTGGAACTTGTTGTTGTACTCTGCCGGTACTGTAAGATGCCGGTATCGGAAGTAGGGTTTAGTGAGTGGGTGGATGGATGGGGTTGGTGAGGGTGATGCGGTACCGGTAGTCTAGTTATGAACCTGTCATGAAATGATGGGACTCTCTGGATTGGTGGGGTTAGGTTTGTTTGCTTTGGGGGATAGGGAGGGAAGGGCTGATTATGGTGACAGTAGCGCAGCACAAAAGGCTGTGATGCGACGAGGGAAAGAGAGGCAATTATTGCTGCGAAAAGGAGCGTGGCGCAGTAGGACATCAAATTTTACTCTACTCTGGTGACCTCCACTGCTGGGTCGGCCTTAGTAGAAATTCAACTGAAATCAAGTATTGGACGGTAGTGACATGCAGCGCAGGACAGTAATATCATATCCGCATTTGCTCGCATCGTATTAATACGGTAGAGGAGGACAACCCGCCTGCCAACCCACCCACATATCATACTGTGTTGAGTTCCCTCGATCCACCAAGCAAGCAGATCAGAGAAGCACATCCAGCTCTTGATCCTCCTTCCTCTTGCTCCCTTCCCGTGTCCGATCTTTTCCATGGTATGATATCGACTGCGTTGGATTAACTGCAATGATTCGAACACGCCACTGTGGTCCAAGAGTGCTGAGTAGAGCAGCGCAGAGCATACCACCAAATCTAGCATAATCCCCAGCCCGTTCAGCCCGCTCTCTAAGCAAACTCACCCTATTCTAACTGTATGGGTATTGTAACCAAAAAAACTGCAGAACGACTTGTTGACGCCCAGACGGGTACCCCCCCCCGGTCCCATCGCTTACCAACCCTGTAACTGACCTCCCTCCTTCTTCAGCCGCACCGAAGCAGCGGAAGAAGCACAAAAAAAAAAAGAACCAAAATCGTGGGGATAAAGGGAGGGGGGGCGATCTCCTTTTCTTTCTTTGTTTCTGGCATGCGCATGTAGGTGATAACCGGTTATGATTTTATGTTTTGTTGGGCAGTGTCATGGATGATACCGTTATTTAATCTATTTAAGGATATTAGTGGGTGGATGGACGATGATGATGATGATGAGGGTATGATGGATGGATGAACGGATGGATGAACGGGCGGACGGATGGATGGGGGAGTAAATTGTCGCGTGCGCAAATGGGGCAGGTGTTTTTGATCTGAGGAGGAGTTTTGGGGCTTCGGTTTCGATGCGACGCAGGAAGGGGACAAGGGAGGTGAGGTCAAGGAAGAAGGGTGGCTTCCTTTTCTTTTTTTTTGCGAGTGGGTGGGCTTCTGGGATGATGCACGGCACCATAGGGTGTGCTTCTGCTGTGTACTCGAGTAGAGGAGAGGAGAGCGGTCCAGTTGTGTCAGTGTTGTAAGGGGCTAATAGGCGAGTTAGGTACCGGTTTTCGGTAGCAATTGGTTGGCGGTGGTGGCGGTCTATTTTGTGCTGTCGTGACTTGGTATGGTAGGGGGAAGTCTGCCGGTTGGCCATAATTAGGACTCAACTTGGAATGTCCTCCTCCCCTTTATATCCTATTGAAGGTACCTATAACACTTGTCCTCAATCCCTGTGATACTTCCATTTCCATCACCACTGGAGTAGTAGAATAGAATGCCATCTCGGCTGCTCGAGCACATAGTATTGCTCTAAATTCGCCTGATTTTCAACATAGGAATTCCGACGGCACCATACCGTAGTACTAGTACGATGCAGTGGAAAAGTACCTCGAAGGAAAGCATCAACATTGAGCACTTTCATTTATTCTTACATAAAAGGGTTTGGTTTGTATTTGTCCCTTTTTTCCGTCTCCAGCCCCCCCCCCGTATTTGTATCGTCTACCGCAACAACGGAACAATCTCTCCCGTTTCGGTGCTGGTTTTTTTGTCCCCTCTTCTCTTCCGCTCCTCCTCGCTTCGTGCAGGCACTCTTTTTCTGCTCATTGCCTCTCTAAACTCCTTCCTTTGCCAAAGAGAGGGAAGGAGACGACGAAAGAGAGAGAGGGCTAGAAAAGGCGGACGGTCCAACGGATACACCAGGTCCAAGCGGTATGCGAGAAAGAGGGATCTGAGAATCTGCATCCTCTCTGCGAGTTCGGTCTCTGCCACCCCCAACTCTTTATTATTATTGCCATTTTTAATTTAATTTTCCTTCTGCGGTTGCCGAGCGAGACAAGACCTGGAAAGCAATTGATTCAAATCTTTCCGCAGCGGTGCGAACAGGGGGTGCCAGGACCAAGTCCTACAGTGCTGCATCACACGAATACCAGTGCAGCACAACAGCGGTAGTGGCAGCGGTACTCTTTTGAGAAGGGGTGTCGGTGCTGCGCGATACTGAAGGAGGAAGGATTTGGAATAATTGCTCTGTTTTGGTACTCCTCTTCCCAACTTGCGCACGTTCCATACTGATCTTACAGACCTGAGCCACTGTGTGATGCGAGTACTCGAGCACTATCGAGTACCATACTACCGCTGGCTGCTGCTTCCAACCGGGATTCTTGTTAGGGTGTTGTGCTGGCAAGCAGGAAAAAGTGACCCGATAGACGGAAGAGGGAAAACTACATTGGCAGCATCCGAACTCTTCCAAGAAAGTGGCTCTTTTGGTTTTACAGTAACCCACGATAGAGGATTTGGCTCCCTCATTTTGTCTGGTTGTGGGCTCTGACCAGCCCAAATCGGCCCTTTTTTTCTCGCTCACAATCTCAGACTCGCATCTTCTCTAATTTCTTCCAGGCTGCCCTAACTCTGGCAGGGGTGACCTGGTGCCACTCACACTCTCACACCTTTTACTCGCTCGCTCTTGGGGTGGCTTGCGTGCTCTGTGTGTGCCGTCTGCCTGTATAAATATCTATCTGGACCTCCTCTTCTCTCTTCCACCTCAATTTGTATCCGTGGTTTCTACCCCCCTCTAAATGATTAATTGTGGAAGCCGAAGTATACAAAAGAGTTAAAATTCCACTGTCTGGATTCGGTATTCAATTCAGTATCATAACTTGTCCAAGAAAAAAAGTTGGCAGACCACTGCCACCCTTCCTCCCAGCCGTCGGTGTACGAGTGCAAAAAATACTTATTCCTTGCTCGGCCACAAAAATACGGAACGGAAAAAATATTAAAACCACACGAACCTCCTACCCCTTTGCCCGTCAACACCTTCGACTGTAGGCAGAAAGTTCAACTCCCACTCAGTTGTCCCTACTGAGCTACTTTCAACGCACGGCACACTATACACTATACACATACATGTGCATAGGTACACACACACAGACACAGACAACACGGTCATTTCTGCTACTACTGCGGACTTAGAATATGCCGAGGAGAAACACACATTCTTTGGCACTAGCCTTGCCGCCCCGCCTTCCATCTTCACCATCTTCTATGGCTGGACTTTCTCCCTCGTCTCGAGCTTTCGACAACTCTCTCCCTCAATTGTCTGCTCCCTGCACCACTCTACCACCACTAATCCCTCTGCTGTCTTCCGAGCTACCAACCACAGCTTCCGATATGAACATTGCATCTCGGTCCATGCCCTGCTTGCCAACAGTATTTAAGTCAGGGCTCGTAACCCCGGATACTCCAGCATTTCATTTTCGCGGAGACAGAGAGGAGGAAGCATGCAACAGCGAGCGGTTACGGAGCTCACAACCTCGGAAAGAGGGAACACCACACGCCATGGATTCTCATATTCCCACGCCGACTTTGACGAATTCACCGGGGTCACCATCCGAGATGGAGTACTCTTACGAAGAATTCGAAAGATACTTACCACTTTCCAACTTCCCGACACCACCGCTTTCCGATCCATCCTCCCCAGAGCTACTAGCAGGACCCAGTTTTGAGGATGCCTTAAGTCCGGAGCTTTATGGTGGGTTCTAAATTCTTTCCCCTTTAGCATGTCATTTCACCTTTTGTTTCCGTCCTAACAAGTAACAGGCCCTGCAAATTACCTTTGTAGCATGTTGCCGAAGAATGCCTCCCGTGAGGCTCCCTCGATCCACCTGCTACAATCTATCCTACAACGGGCCAATGTTACTATGGAGGTTGTGGGTTTGGCGAGCTGCATATTGGATTGTTTGTCTGCCCAGTTTGTGCGTCGGTGGAGACAGGAATATTGTGCGGTGGAGGGGTCTGCCGAGCGATGTGAAATTCTAGCTGTAGCTGCTTTGTGTATTGCTCTGAAATTCCTAGAAGACACTGTTTGTTTCCCCCAATCCATGAGAAATGAATATTTCCAAAACATTTGGATGGTGCATCGTGCTGACATGAGAACAGTCGTTATCCTCCAAGATGTGGGCTCGTGACATTTGTGGTGATAGATTCTCACCAAGAATGCTTAGCATTACCGAGCGGCTCATCCTTGGAGATATGGGCTTTTCCATTGCTGGGATCTGCACAGCTGAGCTGATCCAGTATTCTATCAATGAGATGAAGCGATACTCTAAGACCCTCCCAAAAGCCAAAAGGCCACCATGCCCAGCTATGGCAGAATCTTCCCCTTCCAAACAGTTCTCGAAGACAACCTTTCCTCGGCTGTCCGAACTGGACTCGTTCGTTGATGACACTTTGGTTGATTTGCCAGTATCTATTCCCTAGAAAACTAGCATATTACCTGGCGTTGAGCAGTGTTTCATCTTGCCTTTTTATGATTTCCTTTCTCTCTACTAATTGAAGTTTGGTGTATTTGGGAGTTTTTGGAATTTCTTGCGGCAATTCCGTACGATACCTATTTTTTATTTTTTATTTTTAATTACCCCCCACCCGTGGTCATGGTTTACGAATAATGCCCAGCATTTTCATAGCTTGCAACATATTCCCCTTTAGCTCTTCATTGTTCTTTTTTTTTCCAGAGATACCATATCCCATTGTAATGTCTTGTGCTTTTTTTTTTTTTGGAGGCCATATATCTTTGTAGTTTCGGCGTTTTATGGTACAGAGGCACATACCTTTTTCTCTTTGGGTGTGATGGGGGAGTTGAAGCGAGTTGAGTGGATGAACGGATGGATGGGGGTTTCTCCTGCGGGTTAGGTAGAGGAGACTAATGAGGAGTGCCTTTAGAGAGTCTAGTGAGCAGATAGACAAATAGCTCAGCTGAGAGTTGCCTGACCAAATATTTGCTGCGTGATTCCTATTGGTGATCAATTATCGGGAGTCCTAAATCCATATCTGAAACATAGTGGGGTAGTAGAGTTTGAGTTGTAAGTTTTCTATCGTAAAACCGGTGCGCTACCATACTTGGAGGGCAAAAGATGGCAGATGGTTCCCATGTTGCTACAGCCCTATGCCCAGACAAGTCAATCGGTTTGAGTAAACTTGCACCATCCCCGACCTCGATCGAAATTTCACTTCAAACCAACATGGCACCGAGACACCATATGGTCGACGGTCTGTATCGCTGCCTGTGTCCACAAGTCAATAGCCTGCTCGTCAGCAAGTCCGCCGTAGCCCAATTCCGGCCTCGAAACCTGACCACTCCTGCATCAGTAAGATATCTCCCAGCCACCCGTCCAACCCACCAATCCGCCTATTCGGTGCCTGAGCCGGTACCACAAGCCCCACCGCTGGAAACTCGGGACACCCTCCCCCCTGTCGAAGACACCAATGAGGCCCCCTCTGTATCAAGAATCCGGATGGTAAACTCTCTAGGCGCATCATGGAACAGGCCGATCAACTTTGACCGGAAAGAGCGCCCGTTTATCCGACACCACCGGCCAACGCTGCAGGGTATAGAGAAAGTCAAAGACCTAGCGCACCGCGGCGCATTTCCGGAGGTCTTCGATGAGGCCAGGGCCCTCGTAGACCGCGGATACAAGCCAGACCGGGAACTCTACGCAGCGCTCATCTACGCATGTTCTAATTTCCCGGGATGTCTGATGCAGGATTTGGCCTTCGACCTAGTTAACGAGATGAAAGATCGGGGTATCCAGCCAAATACCGAAATATATCACCATCTACTCAAGTTGCTGGCCACGTCCCCGGACTACCTTAAGCGCACGGAGGTGCTGAAGGAGATGAAGGATAGGTGGCAGACGGTGTCGGATGATGGGTGGCAGTGGGTTATTGCTGGGTATTTAATGGGGGGGAATTTGGAGCTTGCTTTGGGGATCATTGAGGAGCGGAGGGAGAAGGGGTTAGTTGTGCATCGGAGCACATATGAGCATGCTATTCACAGGCTTTGTGCAGCTGGGGAGGCAGGGGAAGCGCTGAGGATCGCGAAGATGTTGGATGATGAAGGGTTCTGGAAGGTACCGGCGAAGGTGGTGTATGAGTTGTTGGCTGTGGGGACTAAGCAGATGCATGTAAGTGGTTGCCAATCCTACACCTACCCACGCCATCAATGATGGAAGAAGAGGTGATTGATGACATGTATTTCTATTACAGCTCGACTGCACAATGTGGTCCTGGTTCCAAGCGAACGACCGCCAACTCTTCAACCCGGACGACGGCCTTTGCCTACTAACTTTGAACGTCGCCGCCCGCTATGGCGGCGCGAAACTCGCAACAGACGTCTTCCGCGTCCTCGTGAACCGCAAATTTGAATACGAGGAGCACCATTTCGCTGCCTTGTTGGAAACCTACATAGTAGCCGACGACCTCCCCACAGCATTCTCAATCCTAAAGATCATGGAATCCGCCGAAGTTCCGCCAAAGCCAAACACAACTCGCAGCATAGTTAACAAACTGACCCAAAACAACTCCCCACAGGACATCGAAGCAGCATACGAAATCCTCCTCGCCCAACGCAAGTCCAAAAACTCTGTCCACATCGCCGCCCTAAACACCGTCATTGCGGCGTTCGTCCGGATCTCGGACGTCAAGTCCGCTTTCAATGTTTACAAGGAGATCCCCGATTTCGACTTACGCCCGGACCTACAAACGTTCAATTGGCTGCTCCAGGGCGCGGCAGAACAGGGAAGGAAGAAGTTCGCCATGTGGGTAGTGGCGGAAATGCAGGAGATGGAGATCAAGCCTGGGGAGGAGACGTACGAGAGTCTCGTGCTGGTGTGCGCTGCTCAGCAGGTTATCAATGACGCATTCGCCTACTTGGAGGAGATGAGGGATATGAGGTTCAAGCCGAGTGCGAGGTTGTATAAAGCACTCGCGGTGAGGTGTTGGGAGTTGAAGGATTGGAGGTTTGAGGAGGTGGTTAAGGATATGGAGGGGAGGGGGTATTCTACTCAGGGGATTGTGGAGATGTTGCGCCAGAGGGAGGCTGAGGAGCAGGCTGCGGTAGGGGCACAGGAGGCGCAGGGAGCGGAGATTGCGGAGGGCGAGGGGAAGGAGGGGAAAGGTCTGCTGGAGGGTCCTGCCAAGAAGGTTGAGAAGCAGTTTGGGCGTAAGTCGAGGTGGTAGTCATAATTGGTCACTCGGTGATCGAATGTGCCATGATGGAATAGATCCGTTCCTTCCCCTCCGTGAAATACTAGACTTTCTGCGAAGATTTCGGTAATAGCACCTAGATTTGTACATATACGTCAAAAGTTAAAGGACTTTATCCTATCACAAACCCATCACACGATACATATACGTGACTCATAATAACCCCAATATCATTCACTCTCCAAGCACAATGCCATATCATACAAGGTCGTTAAGTATTATATCCTAACACGATTCTACTCTCATCACACACCCCCGGGACACCCTACGATAATTCAAGGAACCCCATACTAATCACCCACTCCCAATAATCACCCCCTCCTTCGGCCCGGGCGGCAGGTTCCTCTTGACAACCCTCAGCATCTCGGCAGACTCCTCCTCGGAGAACCTCTGATCCATCTCCTCCACAATGCAGTCCAGCTCGGCAATACTGCTCGGCCGGCAATTCACCATCATGAGCAGCTCCGCCTTCTCCAGCGCGAAGGCCGAAATCTCTTGCATGAAGCTTGATATCGCTTCTTCGGATTGGGTCGCGGCAGGGATGGTTTGGAGGTAGTCCCTTACCTATAGAAAAAAAGAAGAGGAAAAAGAAAAAAAACTGCGTTAGAGGGAAGAGGAATGAAGGAGGTGGTGGAGGGGGGGGGGGGGGAGGGGTAGGACTTCTTTCATTATGGTTTCTAGATTGCTGGATTTCATGGCGTGCGCTGTGCCTTGGGACTGGCCGAGCGCTATGTACCGGGCTTTCGTCTCTGTTAGGTGTTTTAGGACTTCGTAGTCGCTGAGGAAGGCGGTGCGGGGGTTTAGGACTTTCATTGCGGTGGTTGAAGTGGGGCGAGCACGTGGGGACTGTGAAGGCTCTAGCAGGTGGGTGAATAGTGTCGTTTGAAAACTATGGGTCGCTTTTGAAAAGGTTGCGGCAGAGGTTGACTGTGGCGGATTGAAACTTCCTGTTTGTGATGGGGGCTTTTTGGTATATTCCGGCGCAATATCGTCACGGTTTAACGTCTGTTTCAAAGTGGTGTGCCCTGCCAAGCCAATCGCCTGCTGAGAAACGCGACCCAATCGCGTACCGCTATTCTGTTGTTCCAAGCAGGGGGCCCTTCTCCCGAAAGCAAACCCTCCTTTCTTCAAGCAACACCACTTTACGCGTCCACGAGAAAAAAAAACATAACCCCTCTTTCGTTGTTTCTCTCATCGATTAGATAGATACCCACTACTTTTTTTTTATAGCAGCCCTGCACACTGTCTACATCATACTTCCCATCACGTCTATCAATTGCTGCTTCTCAAAGCTCTCCATTGACGAAAACCCCTCCTACCTTTCAGCTTCTGGTTGTCGTCCTCCTCAACTCTCCTCCGATAAACAAACAACCCCACTACACATAGGACAACACACCACCCACCATGGAAAGAGACCCTATAACCGACCAGGTCTTCAAAGGTAAGCTCTAAACTCCACCTCTCTCTCTTTGTAGGATCGAAACTCTAAGAATAAAACAGATCGGGTCCGCCAGTTCAGCGAATTTCTGGATCCAAACGATGAAGACCAGCGAAGCTATACTGATGCGATAAAGTATATAGATACCACCTTTCTAAAAGAGGAGCACAAGTGAACTGATTGGGAGGCGGAATTATACAGGTTGATGCTTAATCGTGGCCAACGGCGCTTGCAGGTTAATCTTGACGAAATACGTAACCATAACAGGGAGCTTGCGGATGGGTTATTGAATACTCCGTTTGATTATTTGCCGACGCTGGACAGAGCTTTGACAGAGGTTGCTTCGACTTTGAGGGATCGGGCAAGGCATGAGGAGATTACCGATGATACGGTAGGTTTTTATTGAATTCGATTGAATTGGATTGGGTTGGATAAAGAGCGGGTAGGGAGGGGCTGATCTCGAGGGATTGCGCTGATTGGAGGAATATAGCTTTTCTACTGTGCCTTGACTGGTAGTTTTGGGGAGTATGCGGTCAATCCTAGGACTTTGAGTTCAAAACATTTGAATCATATGATTTCGTTGGAGGGGATTGTAAGTCGCTACTGTCCTTTTTTTGTTTTCCCTTCAAAATGTGAATGTTGGGTCAATGCTGACCTGGGGTGATTTAGGTCACTCGGTGTTCCCTGGTGAGACCGAAGGTGGTCAAGAGTGTGCACTACAATGAGAATAAGAAAGTGTTTGTCGGGCGTACATACAAAGATCAGACTATGACTGTCAATGGACCGGCGACTACAAGTGTAAGAATGACTTTATAAATGAGGTATTCCAGGCTAATTTTTTCCCCCTAGGTTTACCCCACTGAAGATGACGAGGGAAACCCACTCATCACAGAGTACGGCTATTCTGTCTACCGTGACCATCAGACCATCTCTATACAGGAAATGCCTGAACGTGCTCCGGCCGGACAGCTTCCCCGAAGCGTAGATGTGATTATGGATGATGACCTCGTAGATCGAGTTAAGCCCGGTGACCGTATTCAAATGGTGGGGCTCTACCGCTCCTTGGGGAATCGGAATGCCGGACAGGGCAGCTCGACATTCCGGACCCTGCTTATCGCAAATAATGTGATCTTACTGTCTTCCAAGGCTGGAGGTGGTATTGCACAGGCAACTATTACTGACACTGATATCAGAAATATCAACAAGATTGCCAAGAAGAGGAATATCTTTGAGTTGCTGTCGCAGTCATTGGCCCCAAGTATCTACGGCCATGACCACATCAAGAGAGCCATCTTGTTGATGCTGTTGGGGGGGATGGAGAAGAACTTGGACAACGGGACTCATTTGAGAGGGTGAGCAATGGCGATGGGGTTCCTATTTTGCCTTTCAAACACTGACGATACCAGTGACATCAATATTCTCATGGTTGGTGACCCCTCGACCGCCAAATCCCAGCTTCTCCGATTCGTACTCAATACTGCGCCCTTGGCAATTGCGACTACTGGTCGTGGATCTTCCGGTGTAGGTTTGACTGCAGCTGTGACTTCGGACAAGGAGACGGGGGAGAGGCGGTTGGAAGCCGGTGCCATGGTTCTCGCCGATCGTGGTGTTGTCTGTATCGACGAGTTTGACAAGATGAGTGATATTGACAGAGTGGCCATTCACGAAGTTATGGAACAGCAAACGGTTACGATTGCCAAAGCTGGTATCCATACCTCGCTTAATGCCAGATGCAGCGTCATTGCTGCGGCAAACCCAATATATGGCCAATATGATCCCCACAAAGATCCTCATCGTAACATTGCTTTACCAGATTCACTGCTGTCCCGTTTCGACTTGCTGTTTGTTGTTACGGATGACATTGAGGATTTCAGGGATCGACAGGTATCCGAGCACGTTTTGAGGATGCACAGGTACCGTAGACCTGGGACTGAGGAAGGAGCCCCTGTTAGGGAAAGTTCCGGTCAGATGTTGGGCGTTGGTCTTGAAGAGGACAACGCTGAGTCTGGAAGGCCTACTGAGGTTTACGAGAAGTACGATGTGCTTTTGCACGCTGGTGTCACTATCACTACTGGACGCGGAAATGCTAGGAAGGTGGAAGTCCTTAGCATGGGCTTTGTGAAGAAGTATATCCAATACGCTAAGACTCGTATAAAGCCTGTTTTATCAAAGGGTGCTGCAGACATTATTGTGGCTACCTATTCTGCTTTAAGAAACGACGAGCTTGAGGGAAGCCAGAGGAGGACGTCTCCCATGACTGCCCGTACTCTGGAGACCTTGATCCGTTTGGCGACTGCCCATGCAAAGGCAAGGCTTTCGAATCGGGTAGAGGAGAGGGATGCAATCGCTGCAGAGGAAATCTTGAGATTCGCCTTGTTTAAGGAAATTGTTCAAGACGAACGCAAGAAGAGGAGAAGGGTTGGGAGCGCGGAGATGGATGTTGACTCGAGTGATGATGATGATGACGATGAAGAGGAGGAATCCCAGCCAAGGACACGCGGATCCTCCCGTCGTGCTCGAGCATCGGCCAGGAACAAGAGCCAGGCTGCTAATGGCAGCGTGGATGATCACGAGATGGATGAGGTGGCGGATGACGACGATGACGACGACATGTACTCTGCCCCGGCTTCCTCACGGCGGAGGTCGCGCCGGAGTGCGCCTACTCAGGACGAATCTCAAGATTCCTGGGCATCCTCCCACCGCGCCTCTTCAGTTTTGCAATCGCAAACCGAATCCGGCCAAGCTTCCGGCTCTGCCGGGCCATCGACCGCTGCGGAATCGCAACCTGAGGCTATATCCCCCGCAAGGGTACTGGTGTTCCAGAGAGCGCTCGCTGGGCTGCTCAATGCCCCCGTATTCCAAGACGACGCTGCTGAAGTTGGGCCTTTGCTTGTTGAGATCAACAATAGCGTAGGCCAGGAACAGAGGTTCTCAAGAGAAGAAGCCGAGGCTGCTCTCGAGAAGATGAACGAGGGAAATAAGATAATGTTTGTATCCCTTAGTGCGAGCACCTTTTACACGAACCTTACTAACAATTGCCAGGTTCACCGGCGGCGACATTGTATACAAACTCTAGTGGGATGGACAATACTCGAGTGCTGTACTAGTACAGGGTCCGGTAAGAAGTTATGGAACAGTTATTCAAGGTTAACCAGCCAAATATATCCATCTGTTCCGGTTAATAGGTTCCTACCCTTGTACCATAGGCGTTAGTTATTATGGTTCTGCTCAGCTTAGTCACCGTAACTTATGAGTTTTTTCAATTTTCTTTCCCCACAAGTAAAAATTCCAATAGCTTTATCATACCGGCACAGCACACTGCCCATACAGCTGTTTATCGTAATTTGATTGTGGCATAGATGAAAGCCGGCGGGGAAAAAAAAAAGCGAGAAATGCTTTCCAGAAGGTGTTGCAATAGCGCACGCTTCGCACCAACACCCTTCAGGCTGTCCCTTCATTACCAGTGCGGGTAAGTTGAAATCCCTTGCATGTGTATCCGTGCCGCACACCTGCTGCGCGTGGGCTCTTTCTTGGTAATAGGGGTCCTTAAACCCCGGATGGGTTAGCTTCCGGTGAACCAAACAGCCAATAATATTATGATAGCAATTCCAACAAGTTTGAGGGTTCCATGACGGGACGGATGTCGACAGACGAGTTTATCATGGAACCTGAGGGGAAAGAAAAAAAGAAAAGTGACAATAGTGGTAAGGTACTAGTAGATAAATGTTTAGTATTAATATAATACCGGTAGAAATGGTGCGGCGAGAAGAAGGGTCCTCCCGGGACGGGCAAAAATGGCGGGGGGTTATAAAAGGAAAAGATATATGGCTCGGAATGCGGGAATGATAAGAAAAAAAAGGCGAGGGGTGAGGACAATCGGAGAAAATTGATTTGATATATATATTGTGTTGAACATCTAATGAGCAGTTTGGAGGCACAGAGAGGGAAGATTGTGAGGGGAAGATGGGGGGGCGTACTATATTATCATATGATATGATAGTAGACTAGGAGGCTTGAGGTATATCCATCTCTATAGTGCCGAGCAACCAAAACCTACCCGCTGGTTATAGTGAACGCTGAGGCTCTACCACTAAATTTGGTTTTCACAGTGGGCTCATAGAAGCGCCCTTCACATCCACTATTACAGTTATTTTGCCTCAACAATATCTTGTTTTCTCTCACGCCTACTTCCGATGAAACGTCACCATAATCGGGGGAAAGGAAATTTTGTTTTATAGGGATTCACATACTGTTGATTTTGTATTAAATAATTAGCTGGATTTTTGTGTTGTCTCGCTGAGTCGCGAGGATGGCTGCACAAAAACAGTGACAGCTGCATAAAATAAGGTACGGGAGTGCGCTTGTACTCTAGGAGCACTGGCACCCAAAACAAGGCTTGGCCTGAAATGGAAACTGTAAGAAAAACAGTCAAAGCAAACATAGGCATGGTATCATGAAGCTCAGGACTGATGGCAGGATTACCGTAAGATCCCAAGTGAAGCCGCCAAGACAGGGGGAAACGCCATCGCAACCCGAGAATCTCGCGGCGCTGCGAGAGACCGTACAACACCGTACCCGAGTACTACAAGTAGTACACGACATTTCCTAGAGTCTTCGGAACGGAGAGGAGGGACAGAAAGGAAATAAAAATGTTGAGCACCGGAGCAGCGCTTGGCCTGACCTAGGGTACTAGTATAGTACTTGTACCCGTAAAAACTCGTGATATCCACCATCCCCATCCAGCCTCCAATCTCCATCAGTTCCTGCCTCAGTCCGCAATAGGTTTAATTTGACAGGTTAACAGAATTGCGAAACTAGTTAATGAGATCTAACACACCCAGCACACTTGGACTTGACCGTGTGAGGAAAGCACTAATCCTTCCTGGGGTTTTTGTCTCTGCTGGCGGATTTAGTAATAACACGAGTTTTTACGGGTACCGTACCGCTACAGTGCTGTAGAGCTTTCCGAATGGAAGGAGGCGGATAGGAGTGTGTGTGCCTGATTAGTGACACCTGCGCACTTACGTACTTGTGAGACAGGGAGAAGAGAAAATGTGGTAAAGAGACGTGGGGTCGGTAGGAACCGCGGCGCTATCATATGGGGCGATATGATAGGCGAGTGCAGTTACCCAAGATGGGTCGGTAACGGGTAGGGGGACGAGGGCGATTTGGAATTGGTGATGTGATGGTGGTGCAGCACCGGTGCCTCTTGCTGCGCTGTAGGTAATGATCATTTTAGCGAGTAAATAGAATGAGTGCCGGTATGTTGGTCTGCAGGAGTGAATGGGAAGAAGGCTTTCTGATGTTTGTCAAGCTTTAAAGTTACAGTATCATACCGTACTGGTGGTGGTGGTCTCGAACGTCTTTGCCAAGAAGGCCGCCATTCGCGAATATTTGTCAGGGCCCTGGGGAGGCCTCCTTGGCAAAGACTTCTGCTTGGGGGTGGGCGTCCTGCCTGTCGTATCATATTGTACGTGTATGTTAGGCCACCACCACTGTACCGCGCCGATACGTTCGCCGACTTTATTGCGGTAAGTTACAATGAATAAAAAAGATGGTTGTGATTGGGGGGGAGGGGAAAGATATTTAATTAGGATTGTTGGTGAATTGCAAATCTAGGGATACAAGTACCATAAGTGATATTTGTTTATTTATTTTTTCTCGCTTTTACCCCTGGAGGGAGATCGGCTGATTTCCCGATTGGGTGGAAACGACGACGAAATTGCCCCGTCGGCCGCCTACTGGCAAGGGTTATTGTAGTACAGTGTGAGCAACTTCGAGAGAGAGGGAGGGATGGAAATGGATGATAAAAGATTTCTTTGGCTTCTAAGATATGCCAATCTTGTAAGAATTGGGCGCTGCGGGGAACATCTGGTGGCTGTTTCCTTTCCAAGTATCATATGATACTATACGGCACTGTTGGATTGGTTTGTTCCCATTCAATTCTATTCTATTGACTATGTCTGGCCCTCTACCCTCGCACATCCCCTTCCTCTTTGTCGCCTTTTTCTAGCTCATTCCCTCTTGTCTTCCAGGATATTGTTGTATTGTAATCCGCCTTTCTTATTATTGTTTATTCGGGCCCGCCTCTTCCCCGTAGCTAGCTTCTCCCTTTCTTCCTTCCTGGTCCTTCCTCCTCTCTTCCTCCCTTTTCTATGCCTGCCAAACTTGCTTGGGGCTGCCATTCAATTCTTGGCAGTTTTGTATCCGAAAAAACGTTATTCCTCTTCCACCGCCCAAGAGGGATGGGGAGGGTGTACCTGGAGATTCATAAAGTATTCGGATGAATTGGCGCCAAGATTCTATTGTTTAGGTGTAAGTTGGGACATCTTGGTTCCAATTCATCCGAATACTTTATGAATCGCCAAGTATATAAGGGGGTTAGATAAATAAAAATTAAAAAACCCCCCGAACCCTCGCCATCAAGAGGCTACGGAGAAACAGGAGGCGGAGAGAGGAAGTCTAGTGTGACAAGCAAGGCCCATGGCAACCCCGGGCTCGGCGGAAACTGCTTTAGTTTTCCTCCTTCCCCCCTTCTTTCCACCCACCGTCACCACCAACCACCATCACCACTACCGCCCAACCAACCCATTGTCTCCTCCACACCCCTTTAACTCACTCCTTCAACAATGGGCGAGGTTGCCAACTCGTCCACTTTTGCTCCGCCGTCGGCTGTTAGCTCTGCGGAGCTGCCATTCCAGACACTGGTTGAGGGCTTAGGGACTATTGGGAAGACCCTCGAGGGACTCAATGGATGGCAGATTTTCTTCTCGATCATCATCCTATCGGTGACCTATGATCAATGTTTGTCTTTCTCTCCCCCTTTTCTAGTTCCGCCGCGATCGGCTGTGAACATATCAAGTTGCTGACTCGCGTTTTTTTTGTTTTTGTTTGTATAGGTCGTTATATCTGGAACAAGGGGTCTATTGTTGGGCCCTCTTTGAAGATACCTTTTATGGGACCTTTTTTGGAGTCTGTTAATCCAAAGTTTTCCGAGTATCTTGCGAAGTGGAATAGCGGACCTCTCAGCTGCGTTTCGGTTTTTCATAAGTATGTGTTTATTTGTTTTCGTTGTTTTCGTGGCAGTTGGACGTTATTGCCTTGTTTATGTGTCAATTGCTAATAATTGCGTAGATTTGTTGTTATCGCTTCAACTAGAGATTTAGCTCGCAAGGTTTTCAATTCCCCGGGATACGTTAGCCCCTGCGTCGTGGATGTTGCGAAGAAAATACTTCGTCCTGACAATTGGGTTTTCTTGGATGGCAAATCGCATGTTGAGTATCGTAAAGGCCTCAATGGGTTGTTCAGTCGTCAGACTATGGGCATGTATCTTCCTGGACAGGAAGAGATTTACGACATTTACTTCAAAAGGTGGCTGGAGCTTTCCAAGGAGGGGAAACCTATCCCTTTCATGTCTGAGTTCCGCGATATCAACTGCGCCGTTTCCCTGAGAACCTTTGTTGGCCACTACATTAGTGACGAGGCTGTTAAGGAGATCTCTGAGAATTATTACAAAATTACTGCCGCCCTCGAACTAGTCAACTTCCCTATCATTCTCCCTTGGACAAAGACTTGGTACGGAAAGAAATGCGCCGACTTCGTTCTCAAAGAATTTGCTGCTTGTGCTGCAAAGTCTAGAACCGCCATGATGGAAGGAAAGGAGCCTGGGTGCACTATGGACTCGTGGATCAAGTCGATGATTGAGGCTAAAGAGTCCGAGGCTGCTAAGGTCGCTGCCGCTAAGGGTCTTCCTCAGATTCGTGAGTTCAGTGATATGGAGATTTCCATGACGGTCTTCACCTTCCTTTTCGCGTCCCAGGATGCTTCTTCTAGTGCTACCACATGGCAATTCCAAATTATGGCCGATAGACCTGATGTTATGAAGAAGATTAGGGAGGAGCAGCTACGCGTTAGGGATGGCGACCCACACAAGAGACTTGATCTGGATATGATCGACAAGATGGTTTACACTCGTGCTGTCGTCAAGGAGCAACTCAGATATCGTCCCCCGGTCATCATGGTTCCCTATGAAGTCAAGAAGAGCTTCCAGATTACCCCCGAGTACAAGATTCCCAAAGGTGCTATGGTTGTTCCTACTCTCTACCCTTCTCTTCACGATCCTGAGGTTTATAATGACCCTGAGAACTTCGTTCCCGAGCGTTGGCTGGAGGGCGGTGAGGCAGAGGCAGCGAAGAAGAATTGGCTCGTCTTCGGAGCTGGTCCCCATGTTTGCCTTGGTCAGACTGTAAGTTTTCTCCTGCTAAGCCTTTGAACCCGACTCAGCTACTAACATTAACCAGTATGCTATTATGAATTTCATGTCTATGATTGGCAAGGCATCTCTCATGATGGACTGGGAACACCATACCACACCAAAATCCGAGGACATTAAAGTTTTCGCAACAATTTTCCCTGAAGTAAGCTCTCCCATACCACTACGAAAATGACATGAGACTAACCTTATTTTTCAGGATGATTGTTTCTTGGTGTTCAAGGAGCGTGATCCGTACGCCCCTGCTTAATGATTTACCTCTTCGTCACCCCCCAGTTCTTACTTTGGTTTCTATATCTCCATTACATAGCTTTCAAAACCTTCCTCACTTGAATCGTAAATTTTTCTCATCAGTATTTGGCCTTTTTCTAATACCATCTCTCAATTGCCATTCCTCTTTCACCCCTCGCAATGTTTATTTTGGCCTTGCTTTCTCGCGGGTGCCACGTGATTGCATTTTGTCGTGCAGACATGGTAAATGTGGGAGCGGTGGGGGGTTTTTCTTCATATTCAAGAGCGGTTCACTTATTTTATGTATGTTAGGACTTTTTTCTTTTCTTTGCTTCCTTTTCTCACACTGCCGAGTGCTCTTCGGTATAAGATAATTCATAGACGCTTAGGGGGAGTAATGTGATGTTGGATGGTGGCCGTTAGGTTTGTGAAAGGAGGGAAGGAAGGGGAACAGGAGAAAGCGAAATGAGGAGGAAAAAACGTTAGGTTGTATCTAGCGTTGTTGTATGTTTGCAATATATCCCCGCCGCATGTTATCCTAACAGTAGTGGTCTGACTTAGGAGGGCTTCTCTCTCCGGGCTTGTTGGCTGCTACCTCGTGCCAGCGAGCATCGTCAAGCAAGCCTGCCTACCCGCAACGCTTAGGAATTGCCATTCGAGTGAGAAGTCGTGAGTATGGGTGTTTAAGTTGGTCGAAGCGTGCGCTGATTGGAAGGACTTGACGGTGGTGGACTTGCGGGTTAGTTGTGGATTGATATAAGATATTTAAGATGGGTGTTTCCCCACTATTTCTCTCTTTGGTTTGGAGGTTAGTGTGGGGCTTTGCGGCATGCCATGAGGGATAGGTGATTAACAGTGATGGATGAATTGGCAGAAGGCTTAGAAATACGAATATGGAGGGGGCGCGGCAGATACTTAAATGGAACACACATGGCCCGTGCCATGCCATGTGGTAAGTTTAATGATTGGGATTACCTGTGTCCCTCGCTGAGCCTTGCAGCTGTTACCGGATTGGATTGTATTATACTGGACCATCGATCACAGACTGCCGCCCCGCTAGCGGCGAAGTCATCCACACATACCCCTAGAGAGGAATGAGTCTACCACACGCTGCGTACAGCACAGTATTACATATACATCGACTATACACTACATACTAACTACCGCCGCCGCTACCATTGTGGCGTCACCCACCGGCAATCACCATGGAGAGTTGACGTTTCATGTCCTTGTAGTCAGGTCGCGAATCTGTCTGGTACGGGTGTGGTTAGTTGGTTGGGAGTGCATGACATGGCATGGCTAGTAAATTAGTAGGGGGTGCCTCGGAGGTTTGTTTGGATTTGCGGAAGTGGTATATATATACTGCACTCGCGGTTCCGCTAGCTTGTCGGACTAAATAGGTCTATCCTAATATGGCGGGCGGGTTGACTTCTTCGCTGGCAGCTTGATTAACGGGTTTCACGAGATTTTCGGGTATCATACCGGTATCATACTATACTAGCTAACTTACTTATTTGCAAAAAAAAAAGAGGGAAGAAAAACCTACAAGTAAGATCTATTCGTCGCTGGAGACATCTTATAACAGAACAACAAAGCCACCAAAAGGGCTGTAAATAAATATAATAAAAAAAGTAAAAGTATGATATAAGAATCCGGGGATCAAAAATCCACGATTTCGGTGGCATGATATATGGTGAACTGCAATACTGGTATCTGCATGGACTACACCACACCCCAAATTCCTAGAGGGCAACTGAGCAGCATAATATAACGCTATACGTTATTCCCCAGGAATGTCGTCGGGGTTGTCTGTGGGCTTAGCAAGCAAAGGCGAAAGAGTTGTTCGAGCTCGTTTTCGGTCCTGGGCATGCGCCCAAATTTCCAGCCCGCTTTCCGGCCTCATCCCTAAGGACTCCAACCCCCTCCCTACACTAGGCCGACCTGAGCTACCGATAACCGAAGGGCCATGGAGGCCTACGGTCACCCTCCTTCTCGGGGGCGGACGCTCTTGCGGTGTGGCGTTGTGCCCGGGGCGCTTTGGGTCGCTGGTCTACTTTAGTAGCGTGAGTATCGTAGATCTTGTTGATAAGTCATATTTAGGTTCGGCGGGTCAGCCCGCCCTACCAGAATGAAAACGGAGAAGAAAGAGGCGGTGGCGGTAGTACCCGTTCGGAACGAAGCTACTAGCAAGCCCGGAAGCTTATAGGAACCTGCAGGGGGGGTATGCTAGATAGACTACAGCGGGTATGATATCATACTATACCTTAAACGTCCGCTGCTAGAAATAGCTGTTTAACGGCCGCACACCCTAAGGCCGCTAAGGTATACGTACGCACTAGTCAAAGGATGCGCAAGCTATGAAAATGTTTTCACCCCCCCCCTCCTTCTTACCTTCGCTTGCTTCACCTTTCCAGAATCCTGTTACCAACTTTCCCCAGGTATCACAATCAATCACGATCCTCATCTCCACTTAAGCAGTTCCACTCCACTGAATAAAAATCCCCACCGTAAATCATTACCTCCTCCGCAGCCCATATTTTCTTTCCTTCAACATCAGCATCCAGTATCCCAGAACGAGTGATTAAAGGTGAATCCACAATATCCCCCTCCGCACCCGCGCATCCTTTCTTTCTACCCATGCTCCAGAAGAAGAAATGGAAAAAAACCTGAAGTTATGGTAGGTTATCATACATTCCGGGAATCCCCAACTCAACCTTCTCCTTCATGTATATTATCATGTGATGTGTACCTCCCACGGAAAATAGACAGAATCAGAGCTATGATACTTATAAGTAATAAACACAAGTCCCTTCCTTTCCCAATTTTCACTCGACCAGAGACCCCCCCCCCCCTCGAGAAATCACCCGAAGCAGGGAAGAAACCTCCCCGCTGGAACAGAGAATCTTGGAGGCATATATAAGCTGGCCAGTCGACCGGAGTATTCTACCAATGCCCAGAACGAACCCCCTCGATCCCACGATACGTACTACATAGAACCATCATGCCACGCATTATATATACCACACCAACCACCCGAGCACAGTGCAGTTCAGCGCAGTTCATGTCATTTCAGTGAGGTGCTCTAGCTAGCTAGCTAACTATCTGCCATAAGCACATCAGCACCACAAGCAAAAACCCCAAATAAATACTGTAGATAACCGCATTTTGCCACGTTTTGCTTGTTACCTGCTACTACTGTACTAGTGCCTCCTCCTCCTCCTCCTCCTCCTCCAAAGTGGGTGATTCTCGACTATGATACATACATACATACATGGGGACACGGTTTTCACTATTTTATCTACATGAGGTTCTACGGTGGGTATGCAAGCTAGGTAGGTAGGTAGGTAGGTAGGATGCCAGCGAGATTCTATCCATAGCTCAAATTACGGTACTGCATGTATTTTTGCCTATCATACAACACGTAGGCGTGGTGGCACAGTTGCTGTGCCGGTGGTACAAGGGTGTACAGGTACAGCGAGCTCATGTAGGGCAAGGGACAGCAAATGAGACTTGCCACGCCTGTGTATTGGACCTGGGGGGGGAGGGTGGGATTACCCGGTTGCCCGAGTTGATCGTGTGAACACAGTGTTTGGGTGTGGCGGGGTTTAGCTGTCGTGACTGGATGGGTTGATTGATCCAGCATCCATAGTACCGGTATGGTATGATACCAAGTGCCTGCGGTTGGGGCGTGTGGTGGTGGGCTGAAGACGAGGCTGCTCTGGATAGAAAGAGTTTACCCATATCGTAGGTGAAGAACAGTACTCCACGTCTACAGCACAAAATATCACTCATATCTGACTCACTGCTCGTCTCGCCAGAAGGATATCCGCGATTTATTATGCATACCTCGTCCATCTAGAATACACCAGACTACCATCCCGGCCCGCTCAGATAGTCCCAGAGCCAAAGGAAAAAGTAGTAGTAGCAGTAATAGAAAAGGCCAAAGCCAACCAGACAAAAAACTCCCGGGTATTATATATCATACCATGCTCACAGCTCAAAGACAAAGATAAAGCGCCTTAAATCCAAACCTAATCGAAAGAAGGTAAACAAAGGAAAAAAGACAAGAAAACAGATTATCTATTGTATACCCTACTCTCTTTGAAGAGATAACGCCATTCCATCCAGGAGGCAGGTAGGCAGGTGGGTAGGACATCAAGCGTCCGGATCCAAGCTACGTATAGTCAGTTATTGAAAATAATAATAGATCCCACCTCCACTTCCTCCCTCCGCAATGCTTTTATTATAATGACTCGCGATAGGAGGCACAAACGTTATCACTTCAAACTCCTTGTACTTTTGCAAGTAGTTCATCCTGCGTCTGTAGGCCCTAAGGAGTAGCTCCGAGTCTATTCTATGGCTTAGGGAGCGCGCGCCGATCAGGTTCTTCATAGGGGCGGAAGGTGTGAAGAAGGGGTCGAAGACTAGGAGGTTTTTAGAACCATCTCTGTTGGTCTCGCACCCAACTATTGTCATGGAGTGACCGCTGTGCTGAAAGTATATTGGGGGCTTCTGTGTGCGGTAAACTTTTACTGGGGTGGCTTCTGGGAGGATACCACCATCAGAGAAGTAGTTTTCGACCCAATCCAGGAGTCTCTCCTGGGTTTTGAGGCCTTCTGATCTGGTGAAGCTATGAGGGCGACAAGGGATGTTAAGGTTGACAAACATTGTTTGAGCCTGTGTTCCCAGGTTAGTTAATACCTCACACCAACCATAGACAGCGGTACCTCTGAGGTCCCAATATATTTCCTGGTCCCTTTAATGCCCCCAGTCTCCAATCTAGCGCTGGAATTTATTCCCTTATCCCATCCCTCTTCAATCCAATCCTGAAGCCTCAGGATAGTCGGAATTCTAATCTCAAACGGATGAGATCCCCTAGGGTATGCGCTTTGAATATAGCTGACGACCATTTGAATATTTCTATACCCACAGAAACCACCCTCACCCCTAATCTGTTTTCCAACATGTTTGGTGCCCGGATGGCAAACCCACGCTCTCGCAACACGAGGATCGTGTTCACAGAGAAGGGCAATTACAGGGATGAGATCGGGAGTCTCATTGGAGACCGTGACAACTTTAACCAAATGCCCGGTGGTAGGATCTAGTTTAGTCTCCCTGGACTGTTTGCCACCTTGTTCAAGCTCTTTGCGGAGCCAGACCGGCATTTGTGCCTCGTGAGCATAAGGTCCTAGGTCACTCTGCTATATTTTTTTCACCAGAATGATTAGTTATACTTCCCTCATCACAGACCACGTAGAAAATCCAAAGGCCCCGTCACTTACTCCTAACCGCTTGACTGGAGTAAGAACATGATTAGAGGATACCGTTTGCTGCCCAGGCAGATTGTGCCTATCAATAAGCCTGACCATACTTCTCTCAACCGGTCCCCGAACCTCCCTAGCTCTCTCCTTGTCCCTCTCCCTTTCCAACTCTCTGTCTCTCTCCCGCTCTTTTTCCTTCTCCTTCTCCCTCTGTCTCCACGGGTCCTTAACAGGTAGACCAAACATCAACTTATGAGACCTCTTGGGTGACTTCGCATGACTCGATGTTCTCGAGGGTACCAAAGAAGAGGAAGAGCCCTGATCCTGAGCAAATGAAAGCTTATAGCCATTCTTATCCCTTTCCCTCGAAGCAATCAATGTCTTATTCTCCCTCCTCTCCCTCCTGCCTCCCTCGACACTGCCCTCCGAGCGCCCATACCCATACCTGCTCTTCCCCTTCTCCGACAAAACCATATCCTGACTCCCACTGCAGCTCCCGCTATCATCCCCAGAAACGGGAGTCTGACTGCGCACATCCTCTATAGAAATCTGCTCCGCGGCGTGAAAGTCCAAGTGTGTCTGTAGGTCCATCAGAAGAACGTTCTCCTCGCATCCGTCCTCTGTGCAGAGGATGTACGTGGTCTCCGCATCGTCTTCCAGGGGAACATCAAAGTCTATGTCCGCCAGATCCTCACTGCTTATATCCCTGTTGCCATGCTCGTCCTTTATCATGAATGGTGAGTCGTCCGTGTGTATTGCCTCGATGTGCATGAGTATGGTGTACTCTGCGCCTGACTTAAATCGGCACCACGGGCATTCGTAGACTTCTGTGCCAGCCATCGTGACCACGTGTGTGACTGTGTAAGCGTAACCAGTACAAAAATTGTTACCGTTATCGTATTGTTTTTTTTTTCCTTCTTTTCCCGATTAGAGATGAGGCGGTTGCTTAGGGCGTGGTGTGGGATGAAGGATTTTAAGGATTATATACTCCCTTTTGCGCAGCGAGAAGGGGTTATAGGGTGAGGGCGGTAAAATTAAAGGAAGCTGTTATTTGCTCTGCAAGCGGCCAGCTACCTGCAATGCGGGGGGATTAAAGTAGGTAATGTAGATGAACAGAAAAAGGAGAACCGAGAAGGAAATGAGTTGGTAAATCAGGCACAAATAAAAGGAAGGAAGGAAGGAAGGAAGGAAAGAGGGAAGGGTTAAAGTAGAGGGAATGGAACAATGGAGTTGAGGCTGACGGTGACAAGAAGCAAGGGGGAGAGATCTTTTGCTCTCTAGGCTTTAACAACCCCACAATCTTATCAACCTTGCAAGATGCGTCACGGTGGAGTGAAGCGTGATGATTCAATACTTGAATAGTTTTCGTTCCTTTCTCTTCTCTCTGGCTCGCTCACCAATGTTTCTTCTCCACGCTGCGGATGTCATGCCAACAAAAAAGAAATTGTGCCGCCATTCACCCTCCACCCCGCAGATGGACAACTTCTCTTTTCTTATTTTACTGGGGTCATGCGCCTCCTCCTCTCTATGGTTCGACTATTCAACTTGACCTTTGAGCCATTTTTGGTTTATTATATCTTACAATATCCAACATCCATCTCCCCCGTTAATTCATACTACATTGCACCATGCAGGATTAAAAAAGAAAAAGAAAAAGAAAAAAAGGAAAAGAAAAAAGAAAAAAGAAATAAAGATAAAATGGATGGATAAAAAGTTAGAGAATATGAAATAGCCCGTGTAATGTTTTTTTTCTTTCGAATAAACCCCCAGAAGAAAGAGACTAGACATTCACAAATACTTCTTCGGAGAACTCGCTCGTCTACGTTTGTAAACAATGTAGGCAACCGCTAATATCACCTGGAATACAATAAGAAGGGTAATCCCGAACCCAACTTTCGGAGTATTCGTGGTCATTGCTGCCGTAACACATGTCAATCCCGACCCCTGGAAACAGAAATCACATGAGAGCGTGTATTTACCTTGAGTGACCTTGTTTGGTACAGTATAAAGCAGATTAGAGTGATGATTCTCCAGAGTCTTGTGCAGCGCCTCAAAGTGCTGTGAGTAATCCTTTGCGGTAATGGTATTTCCAATTTGCACAACCAGGTCCTCGATAGCCTTCATCTTTTCTTCCATACCGTCAATCTGTGAGCGGGGTATTTTAGCCCCTCTGAACTCTGCACGGTAATCATCCTGCTTGTGGCCAAATGAATCCACTTTATCGTAGAGTATTCCAACTTGCGATTGAATAGCTGCCAAATGATGAGTCTACGCCAAAAAAAAAAAAAGTTAGCCATGCTTCCCCTAGTTAAAAGCGGGCAAATAAAAACCATACAATGCCCTGGAGACGATTGTGAACATCCACAAATCGGTCGTGTTCGCTCTTGTACTTCTCCGGCGATTCGTCTTTGTACTCAGGGTTGTACTTTGTGTGATCCTCTTCATGAGTACTGCGACCATGCGACTGCTCTCGCTCCTTCTCCTTCTCCTTCTCTTGGTGTTGGTCCAGGTGCTGCTGTGTCTGGCCCCCGTGGTGGCTATCTTTCGCTTTGAAGAGATCGACGCGCTCGGGGGAGCTGAGAAGAATTGAAAACAGCTCATAACTGTCCGGGGTCTCTGAAGTGGCGGCGGAGATGCCGTAGTGATATCCAGTAGGAAGACGCACCTATAAAATACGTCAGCTTAGACTTCGCCCTTATTGCAACCTGTATTTAAACGCACACGAGTGGTTTCGAAGCAGAGCGATCCATCGGCTTCAACCTTAAAGGTTTTGGGACTTTGGGTAATCCTGAGACCAGTCAAAGTCCCCCGATTTCTATAATGGATCTCGCAATGTCCAAAGGAAAGTGAAGGCACGTTGTGGTGGATGGAGTAATCTGTCAACCCATCATTCAAGTAAGCTCTAATAGTGCCAGACTTTTCCCCTCCACAGATGCCGTTAGCCCAAGATTACCCCTCGCATTCGTCATAGGTGAATCATACCCCGCCATACGAGTCCACGACGAGAGCCAAACCGTCCCAAGGTTTGGAGGTATAAACAGATTCCATTCCCTCCTTCCCATGAGCACCTCCGGCGGTATACCAAACATGGAAGCTCCCTCCAGGTCTCTCCCCTCCGCTCGTCCGAAAATTAACGTCAAGTGTCCATTCGTTGTACGGGTTTGTCTTCGTAGTCCATAGCCCAACCCTCTGGTTCCCCGGCGACGGCGGGGTGAGTACAAGTCTGTCAGATAGGATCTGCGGGCTTCCGTGAATAGTATAGCCAGGGATAGTCTGTCGATCTTCCGAGAACCTATTCCGCACAAGAAAACACGCGTGAGCCTGATCCCAAAACACACCAGCCCCGCAAACTCTAGAATGGGAAAGAGTATGCTCACGGGTGGGCGAGACCGATTGAAAGATCTGGATCGTAAACTTCGTGGGCTTGCGCAGCAGAAAAAGCAGGTAGCAAGATGCCCAGCAGGGCAGAAATCATGGTCAAGCTCCTCAGGAGCATTGGTGGTCTTGATATATAGCCACTCATTACGTGTAAAAGGATTCGACAATGCGCCAGGCGGGGTTTGTGGGGTTGTTGCAGTGAAGCTGAAAGGGGAATGGAATAGAAAGTAGAAGAAAAGAAAGAAAGAAAGAAAGGTGAAGGGAGAGATGCCACAGTACTAGCACTTGAAGGAGCGAGCTTGCGGAAAAGTGGGGCGTATAAAATATTACAGATTCCCGACAAGCAATAAGGTTTATTGCTATGTGGCCTCTCAAGGCTTTATTCCGGTGAACTCGAGGAGGGGACAACAATAGCTATGTTGGCAAGGCCGGAATACTTGTAATAAGCAAAGTTACCCGGATATTCTCCACCTTGAAGGAGTGCTGGTACTAATATCTACTGTTAATGCGGTACAGTACCTCACGGCATCATAGCTTTGTGGCCAATAGGGAAAAGGGCACGTCTCATAAGGACCTCTCTGCCTCCCCTTGCAGAGCAACCAACCTCAAGTCAGGGCCTTGCACTCGGGTACAGGCAGTAGACCACGACTACGGTAAAGGATCACCACAGGAAGCTACTATTATTGGCCCCCCCCAACACCCCTGCCGGGCCATTACCCGAGGAGATAAGCTCTCTTGGCAGCCTCGTTAAGCTTTCCCCACAGAGGACCGGTGGTTGGGATCCCAGATCCATTTATAAATCGGCACAGCTCCGATATCTGCAGCCCCCGGGAGAGAAGAGGCAAAGGAAGCATGCGGGAGCAGAGTACGGATTGTCACAGTACAACCCTTTCAATTCCGGTGTCTTTGGAATGTTGACGGCGGCACGGCACAGCTTAGAGCATTCCTCATAGGGCATCACTCGGGAAATGGCATGACCCGACGCTGTGTCGTTATGAATGGGCTAGGTTTACATCATTTTGGGCCTGTCCCATGCCCAGGTCCATGGCACATGTGACTTATGTAGTATCCCGGGCACCAGTATACGAACGGGGGTGCTCAACTATCTGATTAAACACCAATATTCGGACTGTGGTATCGGGACCTGGTCTCCTTGATTGCTGGGACACCCCTGTCTAGCCGGTGGCATTGGTTGATACATGGCTAGCTTCACAGAGGTGACCCAAGCTCTTCCATCTGAGTGAAGGACAAGTTATTCCACGACATTCGGATATGATATCATCACCACCAAGCTTGCACTATGACATTCAGCAGAAATAACGACCGACTTGCAGAAATTCTGGAGGTGTTTTCAAAAGATTATTATTTCCGGATTCAGGTGGCCTATCACTCCTGAGCTGTACCTGCGGGATGGCGTAAACAAAAAGCCGCCGGTAAAAGAGAAAAGAAGCTAGCTAAAGATTTTACAAAAGGGAATTTGGGAAATAGGAAAGCAAATAGCTCACGGCAGTTAGTCGCGGTTCCCAAATCATCCATCTGTGGAGTAAGAATGGTTAATGTAGACATTTCCATATCATTTCCTCAACGACGAAAATTTCAAAGGACAAGAAAGCCGTTACCACATGAAAAATAGAGATCAGTCCCGCTATTCGGCGATTTCACCTTCTTCGCTCTCCTCATCCTTATCAACCTGCACCTTATCCGCTAGTTTAACAAGTTGTTTAATACGTGGGGGAGACCGGGCGTCCCAGTTGCCGGGAGTTCTATCCCTCGAGTTCCCCCCCCTCGGGGTTCTATCTCGTGGGGTACGCTCACGCCTAGATCTCTATATCAACAAACCTGTGTCAGCTCCAGAGCAACCGCCAAGCCTGATAGATTCCGTGACAAACCTTCGAATCGCGCCTACCATCTTCACTCTCCTCAGCTGGGCTTAACCCCCTGGGCCTCCGTCTGGTGCGGTACTCATCATCGCCCCTGGTCCTGTATAGTCTTTCTCTCTCTTCCTCTCTCTCTCTGCGCTCACGGTCATAGACACTCTCCTGCCTATCGCGCCCGTGCCTGCTCTCTTCTCTACCCCCTCTCTCAGAACGATGATGGGAATTGCTCCTACCAGTGCTTCCTCTATGCTGGTACTGTCTCTCACGTTCGCCAGCAGCCCTCCTTCTCTCAGCCTCATAAGAATCTACTTCTGGGGAGCGACTTAGCGGATGAGAATCACGGTGGTGTCGGGATGACGCTGCGGGTTTATGGTAGGACCTGGTCGAGTCATGACCATTGCGCAATTCGGGTTCACCGCGGTAAGATCTTGTATCCCTGTCTTTATCACGCACTCTTTCCCCACGGTCCTTTCTGTCACGCTCCTTTTCCCTATCATCATGTTTCTCCTTCAACCGGCGGATATACTTATCAAATGCCGTACGACGCGACTCTTCCGACTCAAGAGCCTGAAATTCCTCTAACTTCTGGATTCGGGGTCGTACTTGCTCCCATGTATCCGAAATTTCGACTGCCGGTTCAAGGTGTTTGATCGCCGAACGAAGTGCGTCTGTGCGGCGGCGCTGCTGGCGTTCGAGTTGGTGGCGGTCGTCCTCCAATCGTTTGACGATCTTCTCGCGGAGCTATGGAGTGTTAGCTGTGCCCAGTAAACCAATAAATTAAAACATACCCTATCGAACAGAGCTGAAACTGTTTCACGGTCATACTGTGAGGTACGAGAGTCAGACTGAAGCAAATTTGAAAATTCTTCAAGAGTAGTTTGTTCCCTAATTTCAAATCGCTTTTCCTATCTCCATTGTTAGCAACTGCCATCATTGGTAGGATTAAAACAGGGGGGATAGCTTACATCCAGTATATCCATAACCAAGTTCCTCTTCAGTCGAAGCTCTCGCTCAATTTCTTCCATTATATCCCGAAAGAGATCAAGCGGGGTAGATCCTGGTTGGCCAAGCATGTTAAGGTATCTCTCATCATCTTTGATGGATGGGTGAATATGTTTCCATTTGGTTCCCACACGGATTTCACCTTTAGACCGGAGCTGAGCCAATAATGCCTTTAATTGAGAGGATGCGTTAGCAAAACCAAAAGAGCGGCACCAGAAAGATAATCTAAGTAGCTTACAGAGAATGCTTCTCGATTCTTCCTCTCTTTCCGCATCTTCATGTTCTTCGTTTTTTGCCTTTTATCATTGAAGGCTCGCTCGAGTACTTTTATATGATTCTCGAACGCGTTCAACACGTCAAGCTTGGACAGTGCCTGGAACTTTGGTTCAGACTGAAAACGCTCATTCTGGTGGATAATCGCCTGGGCTTCTGACCAACGTGTATATGGCTCTAGATCGAGCGATTTGAGCAGCCCGACCAATTCCTCCGAGGCCTCCTTTCTATGCTGGTGTTCGCGTTCTTGCTCGGCCTTGCGAAGTTCGATAATATATTCGTCAAACAACTGACGGCGCTCTGTCTCGTCAGAAGAGGAGCGAAAAATGGTTTCACCTTCAATCATAGGACGGGCGGTCCTACGTAAAGTTAGAGAAAACGAGTTGGGGAGGGAGAAATGGGTATTGTACTTACCTCCATCTGGTATAATGTTTAATTTCTGGGTGGCTCTTAAGCATTACTGCGAAGTCCTGTCTCAACTTTGTAATCCTATCTTTGGCCTTCTCATGTTCTTGCTGCTTTAATTCAACGATATACTTCTCAAAGACGGCCTTCCTATCCTTCGGATCCTTTAGAGCCCGGTATTGGGGCTCCTTAATGATTGAGCGCATGGTCTGTTCCCATGTCCAATCCGGGGCGACGCCACTTCGACGCAAGAGCTTTACAAAAGCTGCCTCCGCCTCATCATGGGTAGAATATTGAGGGCCTTCTTTATCATTACCAAGCGAGGGCGGGAGGGCCATGGATTTGGTGACGTTATCATTACCCGGCCCCGGATCCGGACAATGTTGGCCTTGGATTGCAACCTGACGTTCATTATTCTCGTAACTGTTATTAAAGTGTTGGGTACCCCCAGCGACAAACGTTTGCCTATTTGTTTATTGTTAGCCACTGCTCGAGTTAGTGATATTCGGGTTAGCCTACGGTGTATGCGACAGCGCTTGCGACTGAGAGCTTCTCTCAAGGGCCGCTTTATAGGCTTCGGGCATTTCCCAGGTTGTTTGTCTCGTTTCCGCATGATACCTAAATCGAAAAATAGCAAGCATCAGCGATCTCTTCTCTCCCATCAGGAGAAGCGCAGGCGCAGCGGGACAAACCAATAAGGGCGACCATCCTCAGTCTTATGTTGTTTCCATGGTGAATCTTGAAGGGCTCTCTATTGGGTTTGTTAGTGCTGTTGCCGTGCAAATACCTTTTCCTCGTAATCTCAGGAAAACGTACCTCAGCTGGAGTCATGAGCTCAGCAGGCTTTGTCCATTGCGTAGCTTTTGTCTGAACATTGTAATAATAGACACGACCCTCAGGATTTTTTGCCTCCTGCCACAGGGCTGACATGATGAATCGGGGATGTTAAAGGTTAGCAATGAAAATACGACGCGTATAGGTTGATGAGGTTCAAGCTTGGAGACGGGTGGGGGTGAAAAAGAGAGAGAAGAGATGTGTCGGGGTGGTGGTGGTGGTTGTCCTGCTGCCTCCGGCAATGGCAACCAATATTTTTTCCTTTGGCAAGGAAGGGGGAAAGAAAAAATGAGTGCGCGCCAGCGCAAAAAGATCAACTCCTGATTGGGTGCCCGTTGGGTCACAAATTCTATGTCCCGGTCAAACTCACGTGTCCAGAATTTCTACTCGTGCAGTGCTAGAGTACCGCATGCTCAACTCCACAGAGCCTCTACTCGAGTACGCTGTATGTCTCTTCTCCGAGACACAGAATACGGAGGCTGTCCAACAAATGAGGTGGGAATCAATTAAATCGCACTTCCGCCGGATATTGATACAAAACCGAACACCAAAACCTGCGGTGATACCCTATTAGCATCACACCTACCCTGAGAAACTGATCCGTTTCAGAAACATATCCAGTTCTGGCCAACTTTGGGCCTCTTTCCCCCGTCCCTCTAAACAATGCCTACGGCAGCTCCTCGAAAGAAAGCACATGCCCGCACAAACACCGTTGAGCTTCAGGAATCAGCTCGTCTAGAGCTTGTCGTTCCTCAAGCATCAGATCTAGATATCTCTCGGGCAATAGATGAAGCGCTCAAGCAAGACAAGCAGCAAATTTCGACTGCTGATGGCGGGATCTCGGCTGTTTCCGCAATCGAACAGCGAAGATCCCTTTTCTACGGTTTGCTGCTCTCCTATGTGATTGAAGCGGGGATCATTTGAGAACTAAAGTACAGTTTTTCGCCATAGATGAAACCCTGCCGGTATTCGTGGTTCTTCAGCTTCTAATCCCCCTAGAAGATAGTGTCTACGAATCCTACCTTTCTCGTCTCGCCGTTTCTCTCGAAGTAGCCGCTGTAGACGGCCAGCGGCAACAGCAGCAGCGGCAGCCACAATATGGGGGAAGGCATGTGGAGGCAATCCATCTGTTATTCCAAACCGTGGTGGATGAAAATGAGACAAAGCGAATCGTCATAGATAACGGTGCACAGAGACTGGCAATATGGAAGATTGACGTGCCCCTGGGGCATCCCCGGGCCCGTCTCAACAACCCAAAGGTTGTATTGACAGCCTCGGCCACCATACGCCCGGCTGAGCTTCACAAGCCTGTTGTCGAAGATGAATATCTCTCGACCAGACAGCCTGTTGGAATTAATCTACTCGAGTCTTTTGCCCAAGATCCATATCTATCCACAGTTGCTCCTCGGCTTTCTGCTTCAAGAGTTTCCCGGGTGATACCTGTGACCCAGACGCCACAGCAAGCCCTCCGCCCCTTCGGCTATGCTGCGAAGCGCGATTTCAATATTTACCCTGCTATTAATATCCGACTGCGCTACTCCCGTATATTTTCCGGGACAAAGCAGACTATCATTGCTTCTCTGGATTTGGAAGTGACCCACTTCAGTGAATGCGATGTAACTATAGAGAGTGTTGAAATCGCACTGTCTGGCGGAAAAGCCGATCCACTGACAGATTCTCCGTCTCCTTCTTTACCTATAGAGTGTCGACCGCGAGATGATATAACATTCTTATTTGTCCTAACACCGACCGATCTGCTCCCCACATCTGGTTCGCCAGCCCCAGCATCATCTAATTCGCCAATACGTCCTATTTCTGTCACCTTACGAGCAACCGCCCACCTCTCGTCAATATGCCATCCCAAGATATTTACAAATTGGACCACAACTGTGGACTTTTCGCCACCGCAAAGCCCCGCCTTTCAGCCCTCACCAGGCATCCAGCGGGCCCATCGACCACCTTCCCTGGGAAGTATTATCCACGGTGCAACCGTTTCATCATCGGCCGGGATCCGCCCAGTCCATCAGTCTGCCGCCCCATCCCCTGCTCTAACCTTTACACCGCCAAACCATTCCACCCCCTCTTTCGTAGCGAACCCGGCACCCGAGAGCACTCCAGGCCTGACCATAACATTCTCTGGCCCATCAAGAGTGTATGTCGGTGAGGTCTTCGTCTGGACCGTCTTTGTTGTGAACCGCTCCCAGCGAACCCGAAAGCTCGCGTTAATCGTTCCACCGAAGCGCCGGAAGGCCGGCGAAGGGAAGTCACTTCCTCCGAGACCTGCTGGAGGTGAAGATGTAACAGAGGCGGTTCTAGATGAGGCAGTGGTGTACCAGACACATCGGGCACAGTACTTGGAACCGGCGGAATTGGTGCCGCTGGTTAATGATGTTAGGATTGGGTAAGTTGTTCTACTTCCCTCATGAGACTATGCTTGAATACTAACAGCTCGCCAGACCACTATTGCCCTCCGCCTGCCACACGGCGGAACTCCGCTTCATTGCACTAGCGACAGGCGTGTTGAATGTAGAAGGCGTAAGAGTTTTGGATATGATCACGAACGAAACGACAGACTGTAGGGAACTACCAAGTATCGTTTCCGTTGGCGAGAGGTAAAATGGATGCCTGGGAAGATTCGATTGAAGGAAAGAAAGGAAGGGAAAGGAATGGCGGAACTAATAATGCTTACTTCCTGGTGGGGGCTTTATATTGTAGAATACCGATAGCGCTTCCGAGATGAGCTATCTCATCCTTAGTATCATGTCTATAGAATTACCTGATGGGACCATTGGGTATTCACGAGGGGAGTTGAAGGCGAGTGATAGGTTATGAATATCGGCGGGGGGTTTTATGATATTAGATTTTGGGGGTGTGCACTTTGGGACATGCTGCGTTTCAAGCTCGGTCTAAAGATTCCGGGACTTTGTAATTCTAAGGAAATTTCGCAACCCAAAGCTCAGAAACAATCATTCCGGGTTTGCAGCGATTAACCCCTGTCCGCCCATATTCTACTCGAACACATCGTTACCCGACAGCCCCGATCTTAACTCATCATCCCAACCCCCACCGACATCACGACTCTTGGCAACAAAACCACACCTGACTCCAAATCCCCCGCCAAACACCCCACAATCCAAACCGAACCAAACCAAGACCAACCGAATCCTCCATAATCTCATCTACCCATCTTCCCACCACCACCACCACCACCACCACCACCGAGACAACAACAATGGTACCCTTCCACCCCCTGCACCACACACACACATAGGATTACCAAAAGCTAACACCCCTAGGGCGGCGGCGGCGGCGGCAAAATCCCGTACCTCCTCCCTTCACCCCACCCCCTCAAACACACATCCCCTCACCACTAACTTCCATCACAAAGCTACCCAAAACACGTCTGGTCCCCCAGCGGCGGCTGGTACTCTCAACCTAAGAACTGGAAAACGAATACCGCCATCATGGCCACGGTGATCGCGGGCATCGTGGCGATCGCTTGGAAGACGAGCGCGGAACGGGAGTACAGGTATCGCATGCCGGATCCTGGGCGGTTTTTCCCGAGTCGTAGTATGTTTTCTTTCCGTCCCTTTTGGTTGGTTGGATTGATGGGGGATAGGGGAAGGGGCTAATGGGATTGGTCGGCGGGGGGGTAGATTGGTCGAAGCAGATCCGGGACTTTGAGGCTGGGAGGGAATAACAGGGGGTTACGGTATATAGGTTAGGTTAAGCTAAGTGGAATAGACGCTTTCTTTTCTACAAATGGGGGGGTGGTTGGTTTCGAGCTTAGCTTGATTTCGAGGTACAATGGTCAAATGACCAAAGGCGTTTATGCGACGTACAAAGTGAAAGAGAAGGGAAGATGAGCTACAATGACAAGACGAAAGGCAAGACAGGCAAGACAAAGGCGGGGATTATTCTTTTGGTGAAAGCCAGACCGAGTTGAACCGAACAGCACCAAAAACGCGATGTAGTATATTATTCCCCCCCAGGCCCACCCCACCTGCCCACCCACCTCCAATTTCATGAAATCGTTATATGGAGAATGGAAATAAGTTTTCCGGTTTTGTTTTATACTCCCTTCCCAACGCCCGAAGTTAAGATGAGCGCGGAAAGGAATTGCACGACGTAGCTATAGAAGAACAGGAACCATGTTCTTCTCTTTTTTCTTTGGAGTCTAGGGACGGTGGAAGAGGAAGTGTATACCCCTCTGCCTTCCTGTGGGTTGTTTTCTGATGGGAGGAGAACGTGTTTCAAGCTTCGGAGCTACAGAATTATTAGTGGGGTTTGTATAAGAGAGTAGGGGAAGGAGGGTCTTCCATACTAAAAAGAAAGCATTCCCTGCGAAAAAGTACAAAAACACGAACCAGCCAAGGATCCCATTCTGCCCCAGTACCTCTCCGATCAGAATCGTCATGATAACACCAAAGAACTTATACCCCGAGTACCCTAGCAAATCCAGTAGTTGGCCTTCTCCATTGCCATTACTAATGCTCAATAAGTAGACCCCCAGCTTCATGATCGCGATCTCAAACACCATGATGACAAAGCTGGTAGAAGCGGTCTGGGCAAGTTGCTTGGGGTGAAAATTCCCCGAAATTCCCGAGATAAAGGAGTTCAGGAGGATATAGGTGACAATGGACATGACGGGGATGTATAGGTCGGGGGAGTTGATATCCTCGCGTGGGGGTAGGTAGTAGTACTCTAGCGGGCCACCGGGGGTGGTGGACGACCGGGTAGACGAGACGCGGAACCACGGGGTATGCCGGTACGGGAACAGCAGCAACCGGAGCTTCTGCAAAACGTAGGTATTCGTTACAGCAAAGTACGGTCGTAGAGCGGATAAATAGCGGTTGATCTGGCATTTGCGTCAGTCTTCTTCTTGCTCATTTCCTTTCCTTTTTCTTGCCCATAGAATGTTCGATGGAGGGAGCTAGACGGGGTTACGTTTTTCTCGGCATAGTCCGTTCCGCCTGACATTGCGGCTTTCGCGACCGATAGGCCCATCTGCGCTGTTGGATCCGCTAGGAAGCCGCTGGGTCCGCCGCCACCGCCCCATGATGGGTATGCTGCAGAATTTGGGTGGAGATTTGCGCCGTTGGAGTAGCTCGTGGAAGCGTCGTAGGGGGATGAGTAGTAAGAGTTCGACGATGAGGGCGGCGGTGGTGGTGAGTGCATGACCGGAACCGTCACGGGCTTTTGAGGGACCGGATGGTGGAGCGGAGGGGTCTTCGCTGGGTAGATTGAGCGCTGCATTTTGGTGCCGGTGTCGTTTCGATGCTTGGTATTCCCGAGGGGAAGGTGGTATTTGCAGACAAGGGATGACGAGAACAAAGGTCCGCCTGAAGGGTGTTTGTGATACAAAGGGGGTGCTGTTGGGATTGGAGGTGAACAGCACTACCCTATCAATTAATGATAGAGGTGTTGGTGACAGCTGGATATCGGTGTCGTAGTATTTGGGCAGGATAGTGAGAGGAAAAACGAATGAATGGAAATAAGGAACAGACAGAAAACGTTCCCCTCCTTTCCAGGGGAAGACCGATAATAAAATAGCAAGTGGTTCGTGTTGCAGATGTGTGAGGCTGAATTGGCCGTTGCTTTGGGCTTGGGCCGGGCGCTGGCGCGAGTGAACCGACGAGCCTCATTTGGACTAGTCCTCCATTTCGTGGTTTATCAGATCTTATCAACGGATCATTATTATTCCAGCCCAAACCTTCATTTCTTCCCCTCTCTTCTTTGCTTCTGAGTATCGTCTGAACCCCGCATTCGCTTCCTCGGATTACTCCCCTAAAGATGTCTGAGAGGGAGACAAAGGATATACAAATACTATTCCTCAAAACCCGCTCTCAGCCCCACGAGCAATACAACGAGTTCTTCGCCTCCAACCCGCTAGATGATGCTGTCTTCAAGCCACTTTTTATTCCAGTCCTCAAACATCACCATGTCAACCTAGATAGTTTGAAAACCCACCTCATAACCAAATTTGATTCCGCAGATCCTGATTCATACGGAGGTCTGTTGATAACATCTCAGCGCACCGTCGAAGCCCTCTCGAGCATAATCCCCGCCCTCCCACCAACAACCCTCCAAAACCTATTCGCAAACACAAAGGTATGGGTTGTCGGCCCTGCAACGGGCTCAGCACTCATCGGACTAGGTTTTACAGCATCGAACGTCCTAGGCCAGAACTCCGGCAATGGAGAAGCACTCGCAAATTTGATCCTAGAATCCTACGGGTCTCGGCCAAAACCGCTACTATTTCTCGCGGGAGAGACCAGGCGGGACGTAATTCCCAAGACACTTTCCACAGCTCCCAAAGGGAGGAACATTGTGGTGGAGACGTTAACGGTATACGAGACTATTGTGGACAAAGGGTTTGAGGCTAAGTTTGAGGAGGTGATCGACGAGACGAAAGACAGGACCAGGTGGATTGTTCTGTTCTCTCCTGCGGGAGCGGATATAGCCGTTGGCGTCTTGACGAAGCATCTCACTACTCTCTCCAGTGGGTCATATCTAGCCGTTATTGGTCCCACAACAGAGAAGCACCTTGTCGATAAGTTATCTCGGAAACCAGACATTGTTGCAGAAAAGCCAACCCCTCAGTCGTTATGGGACGGGATTCGGGAGTTTACTCAACGGGGAAGGGTCAAAAGAGATGATGTTACTATCGAGAATGATTGAAAAATATATTATGCAATTCTCTGTATACCTACTCAACCCCGCATCGTAAGCTAATTTACCGCCCCAAGTACACGCATACAACCTAAGAAAATAGGTATTAAAATGGTGGGTAAACCACACTGAATAGATCTCAGACGCGATCCGAATACGAAATTAGTTATACGGAACCCCTCACCCCCATAGTAACCCCCTCCTGGAAAACCCACCCCAACTCCCTATCCGGATACGATCCACAACCCGCGCATCTAGGCTCCCGAGCAGAATCCCGGCTAGTACTCGAAAGAATGCCGAACAACCGCTTCTCCCGTCCCCGACCTTTGTGCCTACATACACTGCTGATCCGCCCGCGCATGTGTTGAGGCTGAGCTTGTGTGCAGTAGCGGAGGGTTTAATATCCCAGGTTTTTGTGATATTCGGGTAGCCTGAGAGGGGTGAGAAGATAGATAGGTAGTACCGTGCCGGTACATACACCCGCCTCCACTCGTGGCGCTGCAAGCAGTCATATCCTTACCACCCATACCTCGACTAGACTGAGCCAGATGGAGTGAAAGAAAAATATCCGTCGAGAAACTAAGGCCCCCAATGCCTACTTAGGGCAGGCGCTACACTTTACCTCCTATCCTAGTTAGGCCCCCTCGCCCTTTCTTTATATGCCTTAGGCTGGCTATGACAAGGCCAGGGTATTTTCTGATTACCAGTGGTCACGGGTGTCGCACCACTATATACTCGAGTATCAAGCCGGCATCTATACTTCTAGTAATCACTAGCCTTAGGCTGGCTGGAAAGAGGGAGGGGTGATTGGGTGGGACGGGTTTGTGCTGCTGCTCTATAGTTGAATGGAGTTGCTGGGCGGTCATAGATTGTCACTCGGTGGGATGATTGGAATTGCTGTTGAAAATGTGGGCTGCGGAGGTAATGATTTTCGCTGAGGATTTGACACAGTGGAGTGAAACCGCTTAAGTGGAGATGAAGACCATGATTGATTGCGATAACTTGATCGGAAGGAAAGACTTGAGGGGAGTTGTGTACGGGAAGAAAGGTGTAGAGCGAGCGAGGGCGAGAAGGAAAGAAAAACAAGGGGGGTGAATCCATTTTCATAGCTTGCGCGTCCTTTGACTAGTGCGTACGTATACCTCAGTGGCCTCAGAGTGGACCAAGTGCGGTCATTAGACTGTCATTTCCAACAATGGTGTTGAAAAACGGTACTTCATGTCAAGGAACGGTAGCTTGGTGTCAGTTTCCTATTCAGTATTGCGGATATGAACGTGTACGTAGGGGTGGACGTTCCGCGTAGTGCCTCACATCACCAAAGTGGGATATATGTGTACCGTTCATGTTTCTCTTGGTTGGGTAGTAAACCCAGTTCACAATCCCCCCGCTGCTGAGAGACAATACATTCACTTCCGAATGTTAGTCGGATACCGTGTATTGTCTTCCGTTGCCCACAAACGATATCTCTGCCTGATATGTTTCTTTCCTATATCATTACTTTATATTGGGTTGCATTCCTTTACTTGGTGAGGAGGATCCTATTTCAACGTCGTGTGCTTATCCTGGCTGCGCTTGTCCGACATCTGCGAATCTTGTTCCCTCACTGGGCACTATCTACACCTTGCTTTGCTGGAAATATATCTATATGAATACGCCCACAAGGGAATAAATAGTGGATGTGTAGCTCGCCAGAGTGTAAGCGGCAAAAAGGTCAATAGCTTTCTAGACCCACAGCTGGCTTTTTAGGACAAAGGAAGCAAAAGAATTCTTTTCCATTCTCTTCAACTACCCCATCGATCGCCGACCTTAAAGTCTAAAGTCCCATTCCACCGCCTCGTCGTAGCAGGTTTGATAAGTCCCATAGCCCAGTTGACGAAGGGCAGGTTCTCCACTCTCCCAGTGCCCACAGGCTAGGATTCGTTTAGTTCTCCTGCTAAAAGCACTGCAACCATATAAAGGCGTGTGGGATGCAATGGAGGAGGAAGAAGAGGAAATTTTATAATATTATGTGCAAAATACCACAGCCACCCAAAACTCTATGGTGGGCCAATGCTCAGGCAAATGCCAACACTCGAGTGGGGCCTTGCTAGTAGTACTACAACCACTGCCGGAAGCCTTTTCCACTCTATTTTCCTGGCCCTTGAAATTAGAGAATTTCCCCGTTTTCCCAGAAAGTAATTGACCCTTTCTCAAGACCATGCGGGCGTCGCAGAATAGCTTCCCATCTGTTAGAAAACAAAGAAGAAAGTCTTAAAACCCACGTTAGAGCACCGTATAGTATGCAGGTAGATAGTAAGTCATTCCCCGCCTCTTGCTACGTCTAGAGGACCAGCTCTCAAGATTGATGAACAGATTGGCCCAACTGGCTGCTCAAGTGAATCAGACCAGCCCCCTACGCTATAGGATCCCTACATTACCCGAAGACAGCTAACCTACTGAGCGGAGCTGATAATGGGGACTCGACCTACACTGAGCAACAGTTCCGATGACCACAGGACTCTACGGGGGTAGACAGCTTTACAAGGATGGTTTACAACTCAACAGCTATGGCACAGTGGACCCTGCCCACGGTGGGTGACTCCAATTGATCCACCTCGTAGGACAGTTCTGCAAAAGACAAATTGTGAAGGGCGCCCCCGACCCCATCACCGACCTGCCCACAGCAATCGAAGAGATATACTAAAAGATCTCTGCACGCAACTTGAAATGTCTGCGACCTAGGTGACCAAGAGGCGCTTCAATTTCTGAAGTGCCGTAGTGCTGGCAAGATTCTTACCTTAGTATTAGCATTGCCCTCCTTTCTGAAAAGCCTCTTGAACTAGCCTAGGATGCCCGTAGAACTCCGCTCTCACTCTCTCCGGTACGGTGGTACATGTCCCGCCTTTACCCCCAAGGTCCAAATCCTCCCTGACCATCAACTGCCTCAGCTGTCTCTGGATGGCCGCGAGTCCCAACGGCATCGCATGAATAGAAGGCAACCCTGCTAAAGTCTATCCTCATATCTTCTAACAGCCCCTCACCACCACAGGTCAACAGACGGTCTTACGCACGGCCGTTGACTTACTCGGTTCGCGTTGACCTTCGGGCGCCCTAGCAATAGACTAGCCATTGTCACTTGACCCATGAACTATACATGAGCAGCAGGATGGGAGTTTAGTCCACAAAATCAGCAGTGTTGGTGTGTAGGTCTACCTGTGTGAGTAGGGATCTCACGTTGTCGGGTTGGCTGTCCTAGGCGACGGGATTGAGGGGTATTTGGGGGCCATGTTGATTCCCAAAATTTTATCATTGATAGACTGATTCTTTCTACAGGACATGATGCTGGTTTCTCGTTAATGCCGGTAAAATGTCAATGAATTCAAACTCTTGAGTTTGCTTATGTTATAAGGTTCTTGCAGTAAACACCCGAACCCTGCATCCTACTATACATTGCATAAGTACAATAACTAAAATAGTTCCATCCAAACTAAAATTATGAGAGGCTATCATCAGGTATCATCTGGTTGTTAAGTTCCGAATCTAACAGTTTGGGTTAGCTCTGTGTAACACTGAGCAAGTTGGCAAAACTAATGTGCCTTTTTGCCAAGAATTATTTGCGGGAGGACGCCACGGGGCCCTTCCCCTTTCCTTTGCCCTCCTCACTTTGTGCGCGAATTTCAATACAGAAGCTGTCTGCTTACTGCTTCCCTTCAATATTCACCAAGACCACTGCCTGAAAAACGAAAGAAAAAAAACATCCCACAAATTCATCCTTCCCCTCCTCTCTTTAATCAGCGCCCTTCAAAAGATAAAGCTTAACCATGACACCCACTAGAAGGCAACACCTTAAGAATGCCCTCATTGTCGGTGGTTGCGGTTTCCTCGGTCAACACGTCGTCACTTCACTCAAAGAGCACCATCCAGAATGTGAGATATTCGTAATGGACCTGCGCCTTTCTAACACCCTACCTGGCGTCACATATCTTGAGGGCGACATTACCTCGCGCGACTCGGTTGATTCCATCCTGAACAAGGTGAAGCCGGAGGTGGTCATTGACACTGTTTCCCCGGTACATGGATTGGGCGAGGCAATCTACTACAAGGTCAATGTGGACGGCACGAAGGTTCTGCTGGAGGCATCAAGCGATGCTGGTGTGAAGGTTTTTGTCTTCACAAGTTCGGCGAGTGTGGTGTTTGACGGCGCGAGTGACCTTATTAGTGTCAATGAGAGTGCACCAATTGCCTCGCCGGCGATGGACCCCTACACAGAAACTAAGGTGGGTTTAGCACAAAAACCCCATCCCATCAATTATTCATTAATTAAACCCATTGTTCTAGGCAATTGGTGAAAAGATGGTGTTGGAAGCCAATCGCAAGGGGGGAATGTTCACAATCGCATTAAGACTTTCCGGACTTTTCGGGTTCGTCCAATACCGATTCCAAAAAGCCTAGAGCCGAGAATCAACTAACCTGACATTTATTGGGTACCAGGCCTGGTGACCGCCAAGTCGTTCCCGGAATGCTAGGTGTGTTGGCCCGTGGCCAAACAAAATTCCAGATTGGTAACAACGAAAACCTCTTCGACTTCACCTACATTGTTAACGCAGCCTGGGCGCACATCCTGGCTGCTGAGAAGCTTATAGCCTTGTCTCCGAATACCCCCAAGACACCAGAAACCCCCGATGGAGAGACCTATTTCATTACCAATGGGGAGCCATGCTACTTCTGGGACTTTCCTCGAACGATCTGGGCTATTAGAGGCCATGTTGCGCCATTCCATATCGTGATGCCCGCAGCTGTCGGCATCGCTATGGGTGGTGCAGCAGAGCTTTTTGCCTGGCTTCTCAATAAGGAGCCGGGCTTCAGCAGGTTTAGGATTAGACTTAGTTGCTGGAACAGATATTTTGATATCCGGAAGGCGAGAAAAATGTTGGGGTACCAGCCACTTATCAAATTATATGATGGGCTGGTGGAAACTGTCAAGTGGTTCGATGAGCAAGAGAGGGTGGAGGCAGCGAAAAAGGGACAATAGATGAGTGAGGGAAAGGCAGTCTGATAGATTCTTGGAGGCGTTGTTGCAAGTATCTTTATACCTTTTAGTGGCGTTACTCTAGCCAAAGCATAACCTTTCTACAAGTAATGGATAATGGAATTTGGTGATTTTTTTGTAACTACAGTATGATACGACACGGGTAATGATTGGTGCTTAAAGGTTGAAAGCTATCTGATGACAGCTCACATTATGGATATTTTATTGTTGAAGATGTATTTCACGAGATAGTATTACTTTGGGTGCCTAAATGTTCTTAACCATATCGCAACCTATACAAGTAGCTGTTCCCATGATTAGATATATGATTTAGCTCAACATTAGACGAAATCCACCAATCTAACACGATCCCATCCCGATTCTGAGGCCAACGGGTTCTCTACCATCCAAGCGGCTCTGCTCCAGGCTCCAAGCCCAGCCGGAGCTCAACCAACCACAGCCGCCAATTCGGGCTACGCCAAGACTAACCCCCTCCCCTGGTCCAATATTTCCTTGCCCTATTAGCCTATTCGGCTCTTGTGGCCGCCCCCACCGTCAAACTCAACTACCAGTCGACTCATTCTTCCCTTCTCCCACATCTTTCCTTCCACTTTGTTTTTATCCTTCACCACCAACTTTTCTACCACCTTCAGGCTTTGTCAATTTTCTCCGACTATTTTCTCACAATCCGCTCGGAAGTTTAAAAATGGGTGACGAGGTTGTTATCGAGAAGGCGGCAGAGGTAGAAGTGAAGCAGGAAGAGCCTATCGAGCATAAACCTGTCGAGGATGCCGTTGAGCCGGCTGCTGTCAAAGACGAACAAGTCAAGGCCGAGCCCGCGCAGCAGCCGGAGGATAAAAGCATCGTTGTTGAGGAAAAGGACAGCATGACGGCGGCGGAAACGAAGGAACTATCCGGGTTGAACAAGAAGAAAAGAGAAAACATTAAATTTGACGCAACTCTTCTCCCGGAATCCGACGACCCAGCAGAAGTCAGAAAGCAGGTACAATAAAAAAAATCGCTCCTTCTATCTAAAACTGTTCTCCTATTTTTCTCCCGTTCCCGCGCATAACTGACGGCCATTGAGTTTAGGTCGAGTTTTACTTCTCAGATTCCAACCTTCCCTTTGATAAGTTTCTCTTCGGCCTTGTGGGCAAAGACAACCGCTCGGTCCCTCTTAAGCTTATCTGCTCCTTCAAACGCATGCGCCGCTTCACGAGTCCGCAGGTCATCATCAACGCGCTGCGCGAGAGTGAAACATTAGTCATCGCTGGTGACGTTGGAGAAGAGACTGTTCGGCGGAAGACTCCATTAGTCGTCATTGAGGTGGAAGATAAAGAAGGCGACGCGGAGAACAAAGATTCCAAAGATAAATCTAATCAGCGGGGACATCAACTCACCCGCCGCCAGGCCTGGGACGCAGATGTTACCGGTGGTCGGAAATTCGAGGACCCAACCATCCCAAGAAGTATTTATGCTGTATGACACATCCTCCAATGTTTCCAGCTTCTGCATGTGAGTGCTTACACATACTACCCACCATGGGGAAACAGAAAGGGTTCGGCGCCGAAACCTCTACTACTCAGATTGACCTTGAAAACTTCCTCGCTCCTTACGGACCCATCGCATGTGTGCGCCTCAGACGGACAACTATCGGAGTTTTCAAAGGCTCCATCTTCGTCGAGTTCAAGAACGAAGACCTCATGAAAAAGTTCATGGACTTGGAAGAAAAGCCCAAATGGAACGATACCGATCTCCAATGGCTCACCAAGAAAGCCTACTGTGATGGGAAAGTTCAAGACATCAAAGACGGGAAGATTCAACCGAAAGTATCGCTACCCCGCAAGTCCTCCGACAATAAGAACAAACAGCGCGGGAATAACCAGCGGGGTAGAGGCAAGGGTGGACGAGGCGGCAACGGCGGGAGGGGTAGCGCGAAACACCGCGGCAGCAACAGTAGAAGGGGGCATTCCGGGAGGGGTGTAAACGACCGCGGTGGGCCACCAAAGATCAAGACTACTCCAGGAGGTAAAGATGGGATCCCCCAAGTGAAGGCAGAAGGGAGCGCAGTTGAGGCCAAAAAGAATAACAATAACAAGCGCAAGGTGGAGGATAGTGCTGGAGCGCACACCGAGGTTAAGAAGATCAAGCAGGAGCATGGCAACACCCGCATTAAACAAGAGACCGCTTAAACAAAACAAAACAAAACGTTCTTGTATGCACTTTATGTATCATAGCTAGAGGTTAACTAACGCCCACTCGGGATTGGTATTGGAGCCTGGTGGAAGCAAAAAAAAAACGAAAAGTAATAGCGGATGATGGCTTTTTTCTCTTCTTGTCTTGTCTGTTCTACTTACGTTTCTAAGTATTTTGTTTTTTTTGTTTTTCCCTCATCCCTCTTTTGTTTTCTTTCTCGCCATAGTCATTTCTTCTTTCTCTCTTCCTCTTTTCACCCAAAAAAATCGTCATATAGTCCGGAATCTAATTACTTTACCGGTTATTCCGAGAATTTATCGCATGCTTGAGTCATTCTCCCGGTGTGAGTTGTGAGTCATCGGGTGTCACTCGTGCCAAGGCTCCCCTCCAGACCTACCAAGACTCCAAGAGCAGCAAAAACGGATACCGGCACGAGCGGTTGGAAACGAAGTGCTGGGTAGCTGGCCGGTGACCAAAATCGGATGGGCAAAATAACGGTAATTATCCGATGACAACTGCCTGTGTCGCTCTGTGAAACTATCCGAGCGAGAACCCCTAACTTACTACATAAGTTATTTTCCGGACTACTACCACCACAGCGCAGCACAAAACCGCACATTGGAGAAGGGGTTGCGAATGAGAGCCTAGTATTTGCATGATTTTTATGGATCCTGTCCTCCCTCCACCCGGACCATCCAGGGCAAATTACCCCATCGGCCCCGTCTCAACTATGATACCGTAAAAGCCGGGATAATTGGGCATGGCACCAGGACGTCCAGAATTGCCCCTTTGGATTAGGGGGAGAAACACCCCGCGAAGATTCTCTTTCAGCCCTCACCTGAGACAGCAGACCTTACTGGGAGAGGCAACTCCAACGTCCTAGCGTGATGCCCAATTATTTCAGTTTTTACGGTACTCATATCACTAACACCCCTAGCACGATGAATAGTCTAGCAATGAGGAAAGTGCACTGTACTCGAGTACTATCTATACTGGCATCATACCCCCCCCCCCTCCGCCCTGAGCATGAGAGAGCTGAATTACATCGACGTGAAGGTGGTGTATCGTATGTACATCGAGTACTGCACTACACCACATCGATCCGATTCAGGAACAACTGCTGGGTGGCGCAGTCGGGACGCGAGATACCTCCCCGAGAGAGTAGTTTGGTGGTGCATCGCATTATAGCGATTACCCCGTTATCTTCGGGAGCACTAGCCATGAAGTATTGGCCGTTTTTAGGGAGTAGAGGTAGGTACTAGTGAGGGGAGGGGGGGAAAACGAAACTGATAACCGTATAAAACCCCACGTTCGCCCTATAGGATGTTCTAATGTATTGGTGTTTTTTGTTTTTTGTTTTTTTGCATTCCACTTTGGTATACGGTAATTCGGTGGTCTAAATTCGTGATTGGGGGGGGGTCGGTATAATATATCATACTACGTGAAGTACTTAATTGTATTCCTCAAAGTGGTGAGAAAGGGGGAAAAAAACGAACCCGAGGGGAAGTAGTGACTTTGGCACTGGATTTATTTATTTATTGGTCAGTTACTGTTGTTGTACTGTGCTGGACTGTGGATTACAGAGCAAGGAAAGTGACCTGCGCAAATTGAGCTTGATGGACGCTGGCAGAGTATCATGAATACCAGCAGTCGCAATACAATAACTATACCACCGTAAGGACGATCAAGGAGTTCTTACAGATTTTTTTATTTACAAGCTAACTTTCGGATGTATGATACTTGGGGTAACTAGTGTTTATATGCGAAATTATGCCGCGGAAGTGCGGGGCGCTGGTGGGGTATATGAGGAAGGGGGCGGTTTTTATGGAGAGGTTGTGTAGATACTGCGATTGCACTGCACTGTGCTCTACGGTATTGCATTGGGCATTCTCTACGAGTGGCAATGGGTGCTAGGATCACGGGGTGTTGAGATCTACTCCCAGAGCAATTGGTATACCTACCGTATTATTGCTGCTGTATAATAGGAGGTTTATTCATTCTACCGGGTTTGCTACTTGCGCAGGTGGAGGTACATACCCATCTCTCGTATGATAGAAGTTGTGCTTAATCCCGGAGGCTATCGTACTAGTCGGGCACGGCACCTATATGCCTTGGTATCGTATCATATCACTATCGTGTCTCTATTGCCGCAAACAGTATGTGCAACCCCCAACCCACTTCCTTCCCTTCTTAGCCCGTCCCACAGCCCAGCTATGATAGTTATGCACATAACTTGCCCTACAACGCACGCCCACAGTACTAGTACAAGTAACACGATTCCAACGCAACCCAATATCTAACCCAATCAAACGTGCCATTCACAGACCCGACCCTGGTAAAAGAAAATATCCCCAAAAAGCCAATTATCACGCCCAACACTGCAGAAACACTTGGTACCTTTTCCAATAGAGGGGGGGGGGGGGAGGTAGGTGGAAGAGAAGAAGAAGAAGGAAAAAAAAAGAAACATGCGCAGTACAATAGACAACACATCCATTCATTGATGAATGATAGCTGGAGGTGGGAGTTTGGTAGCGGAGGAAGAAAAAAAAAGGCTTTCCCCGCATTCCGCCCAGTAGGTATCATTGGAATGCCGCACTAAAAACTTTTTTAACAAAAAAAAAAAAAACCTCCCCAAAACATCGAATACAATTATCATGATAATAATATTGTAACAATACAACACACCATAGCCATCATCATCATCATCATCATCATAATCGTCATAAAACCCATTAATCACCCTACAACCCCCCCCCCCTCTTCCCCCTTTCTACTAATAGTATGATACTTCCCCTCTACACATACGCTTGCAACCCCTCCCTCCTCAAAAGCCCCCACCAAACGCCCACGCCAGCCCCCATCACCAGCCCGCCAATGAACGTGCCGGCTCCCTTGGGATTCCTGACGTGCTTCTTGTGACCCCACCAAAACGTGCTCATGTGAATGAGTGTATAGATGCCCACGCCGCGCACTATCATGGCGCGCATCTCATCGCTAGTGGAGAACAGGCCCTCCAGACAGAGGTAGGAAACTAGGGCTTCGCCCGAGGCCAGCAGTTGGGTTAGGACGGTGGAGGTGGGTGAGGGCTTGCCGCCGAGTTTCACGATCGAGGGCTGCGGCGAGGTTAGGTAGAAGTAGGCCGTCGAGAGGGAGATTAACGCGTTGCTGCCGAGGTAGAGGTTTAGGGGGGAGGCTTCTGTTTGTTTTGTTAGTTGAAGGAGGGGAGGGGTGGAGAACTAAGGAGAGGCTACCTGGGAAGGGCATTGTAATGACAATTTTTCTGATGTCTCTCTCTTTTTCTTTTCTTTTCTTTTTTTACCGTGTTGGTTTAGTGATGATCTTTCGGCTCTAAGGATTTGGTTAAGATGGAGGAGGAGGGAAGAGAAGCGGCGAAGGAAGGGAGGATGAGGAGGATGAGGAGGAGTCTTTATTTCAAGAACCACATATCGTAAACCACTGGCGTTCGTTTGCCTGGTCTGCCTGGTCTGCCACGCATCACTAACTTATGGTGAGAATTCCTAAAACAATCGCTCGCATATGTGCAGAAATGAACCCCCAATGGCAGCGGGCGAGTCTTCATTCGCTCGTTCATACCAACACGGTACGGAGCATACTGAACTAGACAATTGTCCGTACACCACGGTATAAGCGCTATTGAAAATTTGACTACTATTACTACAGTACTCGTACACCTCGTCCCAGCAAAGTAGTATATCGTAAACGTGAAAATAAAAGCAAAAATAAAAAAGCCAGCGTTGACTACAATAATATACGTTGAGGTATTCACCCTTTTCCTTTAACCAAACTAAAGGAATCCCGAGAAAAAAACGATGGAGAAATGAGAAGGAATCTAAAAAAAAAAAAAAAAAAAACCGTCCACCCGGTGCCTGTTGAACGCCACGGGTTGATAATTTTTCCTCTGCTTTCTTTTTTTGTAGAGCATCCATTTTGTGTATTTTTGTGCGGGGTTCGACTGGAAGAGTAGGAAGGAGCAAGCAGGACAAGGAAAACGGATTACGGGTGTTCAGGGACAAGAATAGTGGTAGGGAATAGAAAAGATCTATCGACAAGTACCAGCACAAGGAAGGGAGCACTACAATATCCCCCAAACATCCTCGGCAGCATGACAAAACTTACTGCAAGCAACACTCGCCGACAGCGAGTAATTGCTAACACCAATCTTCTCATCCACCCACCCATCGGCAAAGTCATCCTTTCCCCTTGCCATGGCACCCACAACAACGCAGATGCTCTCATTGTCCTCAAGCTCGGAAATATACTCCCGGACATTCATAACGGGCGCTTCCCACGACAGCGTCACCTTTCGGCAATTCGGTGGGAGGTACTGGGAGACGGGGTTCTTAATAACCTTGAGCAATTTCTCGCTCGAGGTGGTTGATCGGATGGATAGCTTGTGTAGCAGCTGCACCATAAGACCAGCGAAGCGCTTGAACGTCCGGGGTATCCGCACCGTAGGGTTCACCTCGATGAGAACGCCCTTGGAGGACTGGATGTAGACTTGGAGCTTTCCGGCCTTGTTCACCGGACTGTCTAGCAGTGTGAGGAGGCACTGTTGAAAGCGCAATTGGTTGCATACTCCGTTAGAAAGGTTGAACTTCTGACGAATGCTTTTCTTGCAGGTATGTATGTTCATGTATGTCTGAAATCCCCCCCCGCACCAACCCTTATTTCTTTCTATGTGAAAGAGGGGAAGGGGAAGGAGGACCTGCGGCATGTGAGGGCAATGGGAATTGGGTGAGGCTAAAAAATAGACAATGGGCGGAGCGGATTTAAGCAAACCTGATGGAGAATATCTGGCCGGGCGTCACTGATATCCCGACCCATCTTTTTCAAAACTCCAATGTGATCGTCTGAGTTGAGGAGGACGTACTTCTCTCCTCCATTAGCCGAAACCTTGTGCGTTTCGAGGCATGCCTGTGCCAGGACGACAATTAGTCGTTTGGAATCTCGGTCTTCAGCCGAGATGGGAACCGCTTGTTCCGCTACGAGACTTGGTAGCGATGGGAGGGATTGTGTTCTAGGTCGCTTCTTGACCGGTGAGCTTGGTGATGCCATTGCGAATGAGTCTGCTTGCGGGGTGTAGTGTTTGCGGGGAAGACGAAGGTGTGAAATTGTCCCTTCTAGGTGGTGGTGGGTTGGGTTGAGCTGGGTTTGATTGTTGGGACTCGAGAGAAGAGGATGGGAAAAAAAAAGAGAAAGCGGCCTAAGCTTTCCAATGCCAAGATTCCCTTGCAGTAGTGTTATAACCTTATCAATAACGCCTGCTGCCATTCTCCTGCGGCGAAACAAAACAGTCTTGTGAGAAAACTACTTTCACCCTTCCCAATATATACTCTACACGCTAAGCCTATGGGGCTCTTTTTTTCCCTCATTTTTCCACTCCATCTCCCACGCCGCAGTCCCACCGAGCCTAAGGTTCTCGCGAAAAGCAGTCAAGAGCGACAGGGTCCAGCCCACACCCTTGCGGGCTTGGCCGTGATGTTCGATGATTATTCCCCCATCGCGGAATATTTACTTCGACTCTCGGGCCCTGCCTCCTGTGCACCCATCGGAATACCTCGAAACACCCCGATGTAATTTTCGTGCGCTCCTCCCCTCACGCACTGCTACGCGGTAGTTGCAGTGTTATAATATTATGTCAATTAGCTCAGTCCAGGGAACTCAAGTTAGTTATGTATGTATCCGCATATAATCCGGTACCGTACTACATTTCACAAGCAAAGGATAAGATAATTCGAATGCGGGATGGAACTTTGCCCGAAGGTACGGCGGTTGGGCACTTGTTCCTACTGAGTCGTGTTGGATTGTGGGACGACGGTTGAAAGTTGTTCTGGATGATGATATGGGTTAAGGCATAGATCTCCGGGGCCTGACCTGACCTGCTCTGCAAAACCTTTTTTTTTTGGGGGGGGGGATAGAAAATATAGTAATCCTTTATTATTCCAGCCTACTCGAGTACAGGGTGAGCCTAGGCGGTCTTGTCGGTCCTACACCGCCTACACGGTGCTCGAGTATTGTTCTAGTGCACAGTACCGTGCAAACACCCGATCCACTGCACTCCTCTTGCACATCACCCATTATCACTCGGAATATAGTACGCTTTCACTCGCTTGCGGCGCAGCACTAGGCGTCTAAAAGCTATGATACCATCTGTTAATTACTCGTAATTAAACACCACCGCCAAATCCAATAACGAACCTGTTGCAATAATAGCAAACCTCTCGAAGAAGGAATCGGCATAGACGTACTTAAAAGTCGGATCCTCTTTGACTCCATGAACTCCATTCTTTATTTATTTATTTATTTGTTTTTGATAAGCTGAGTGCCGGCACTGAGAACGAAAGGCATATGAACACTCTCAAAATTAAGCCAAGGTGCTGGAAGCTACTTGTGCTTCCTTGTATACATCACGACGCGAAAGAAAAAAAGTCCAACAAGGGTTTGTTTTTTTGCGCTCTGTGCTCGAGTGCTAGTACTCGAGTACAAGTGCTGTTGGTATTCCGCAGAAGAGGCGACTTGAACACCTGTGAGATATTTGCACCCATCCGCGCGATATACCGTATTGGTTGGTCGCTACTGTAGTTCGCGCTCCCTGGCTACAGTTGTTTTACAAGTCATGCGCCCAAAGATACAATCCGATGAGTGACCTTTTGTGAGCCTGACATCTGAGTCAACAGGATGCGGTGCTCAACATCATAGAATGGTAACACAACCACCATCCTGGTGCTTCGTTGAAAGAGGTGTCACCGTTTCGAATGTTGGATGATGGCATATCATACCGGTAACCTGTCTTTTCTAGAACAACACACTCGGAACAACCCCATAGGTCTTTTCCTGACAAGTAAGCCAGAGGTTAAATTTTCCCGGCGAATACCTGCGGATGAATGTGACGAATGGGCCAGATTGTTGTCCGGTCAGCTACAAAACACCTGTGCCTCCTGCAGTCAACCACACCCCTACCGTGCCTTATCATACCGGCACATTACTTCGCTTCCCCTCCCCCTTCAGCATCACCGGTTGGCGCGATGAGAGAGAGAGAGAAATAACTGGCTAAGGATGGACACCTCACAACTCCTGCATCTCCCAACCGAAATCCTCGTCAATATTCTCAAATTCTCCGCGTCCTCCACTTCACCTCCGCCCCACAAAACACTTCTAAATGTCGCGCTCACTTGCAGCACTCTTCACCACGCTGTCTTCTGCACGGAAAACGATCTCCTCTGGCGTGAGCCGGCGCTAGCACTGGGAATCCCGGAATCCCTTCACTTGGATCACGTCCTGTACCCCGGAAGCTCCACGCTGCAGAAGCGGCTCTGGCAGAATGTGGTCAAGTTAAACCTAGCCTGGAGTCGCCCATTTCCGGTGAAAACCCCAGTGATTCCCAGGCAGCAGAAGGCGGCAGGACAACTTCCACCGGTGGATAAGAAGGGGGATTGGTTCGGACGGAGGGTTATAGAGGTATTCGTCGCGGGGGAGGGAGCTAGGCGGGAGAACTCGTACGTTACAAAGCCGGCCAGTGCAAGGGATGATGGCTGTGCGATATTTCAGGTCAGGCCCCCCGGCGGCCTCGGCGGCGGTACTATCCCGGCGTACTCGCCGCTGGGTGGGCCGAAGGTTACTTGCGTCCTGGATCCCGTGATGGGTAAACCGAGGGAAGTGGCTTTGGGGAATAATAGGTCGCATGGCTGGGTTGCGTCGCCGCCACTTGCGGGGTGCGTCACGCCGTTTCCAGTGCAAGCGGGATTTGTATTCGAGGAAAAGAGTGGGGAGTACAGAGTTCGCACAGTCGACGCATCTACCGCAGCGCTATCTTATTCTTGGAATCTTGGAAAAAGAAAGCCTGATCGGGTGGTTGCGAATGAGGAGATACTTGTTGCGGTTACCTACGCTCATCCTGATAGTGGCAGTAAAACGCCGGATATCCCTAGTAATCTAGTTTGTGTGGAGTCTTTTGGGGGGCAGGAAGGACGCAGTAGGTGGAGGGCTACGGCGCTGGCGAGCTCAAAGATTATCTGGGAATTCGACCTTAGTATCCGATGGCCCCAGGAAATGAATAGATATACCAGCTTTCCTCACCTGAAGAACTTTCATGTAACTAGGTTTGCCCCAAACCCTATTTCTAATAAATCTACTCGAGTGCTGTGGCTAATAAGTATCTCGTGATGCAGAACTCATCTAGTTTGTCTAGTTACGCAGCATCCGACAGCAAACCTCGGAAAGCTAGTCGGCACAGATTTTTACATTCTAGACCTAGAAACCGGGGGAACGGTAAAGCGCATGAAGTTTAGCACAAACTCTTCATCCATACAATCTGGCAGCCACCGGGCCGCCTTTACTACTGCTTTTTCACACGAATTTCTCCTGACCGACACATACATTGTATCCGGAGGAGCTGGAGGGGGCCTATTAGTCTGGAATTACACCTCGGATAAACACGAACCCATATATACCATTCCCGATCCGCTGGCATCAGATACCACAAGGCCGGACGGCCGAGCATCCTCCCTTCGCCGCCAATATTCCGCTCTAACGATGAGCGGAGACGGAAGGTATGTTGCAGCGACAACAAGCGACCAACTGTGGCTCTTCGATATGGTGGATAAGAAAGTCCACGCTGTTTACAGCAATGGCCGCAAGATCGAAGCCGAGGATTACTATGCCAGGAACCCGGCGGACGATTTCCCAGCGGGTGTATGGTGCTGGTGGAAAGAGTGGAGGAGCAAGCGGGGCCCGAGCGGGGTAATGGTTTGGGAAGAGGTTGGTGGGAGTGGAGGAGTCGCCTACCTTACTGGCCTCGACGGGGAGAAAAGGAAGCTGAATGTTGGGAAACTGCTGTTTAATATTGCGATTGGCCCACACTGGGGATACATGGGGCTTGCCATGTCGCTTGGATTGTATGCTTACTTGATGCTGGCGATGCTGTGGGAGAAGATTTTGAAGTTTTTTGAGAGTAGGGCTGCGGGTTAATTAGGTGTGATAGATGGTTTGGAATTTTGTTTTGCGTTCATAGGTGGAAACTGTATAGCCGGAATAATTCTTAATGTGTAATAATGATCATTATTATGGCTGTTTCATCGACTCTGAAGCACGGAGGGTAATGATAATAATATCGATAACAAATACCAACAGCCTATCGTATTATTCCTATTTTGAAACTACCGGTCGTGCGATGATACCGGTATCAACATCGCGACATGTCCATGCACATTGCTATCTGTCGCGGGTAGGTTTGACGTTTGGCGATAAGATTGTTTGTTTTGATTCTTGATTTGCTTGTCAGCGCTGTAGGGCTGGTTTTAGCCGTCTGCGGGAGACGGCGACGGGGTGTCACAAAGTGAAATCCGACGTCAGCAGGCATACCTGTACGAGTACGGTATCCGTCCGAGTTCTTTTTTTCTTTTCTTTTCTTTTTCTTTTTCTTTTTAACCAGTGATACTGGCTGATATCAAAAGCGCATTTCTTATCCCTAACTCTTTGAGGGGAACTTGTCGTGGATGATTGGGCCTCGGGGTCTACAAAATGCTCAGGAGAAGGGAGGAAGGAAGGAAGGAAGAGAGGGGGAGGGTTCGAACTGTGTTAATTCCCCCCTTTGTAATGCCGGTAGATGGATTAAAATAGGAGCAACAAAGCCGCCGTGATGTTGCTACTGGTGCTCGATAAATTATCGTTATCGTAATTTTCGCGGGGGAAAAAGGGGAAGTTAACGCTCATGGGCAGTTCATTTTGCTCATATCATACGAGTATTGGGCGCAGAAAGTGGAGCTTGGCTAATATAACCTCGAAGGTGGCCGTGCGGTGGTGATTTAAAATTTGCTATCACATCTCCACGAATGTTGCTCCTATTCAAAGTCAGGGCACATACTGTAGAAATAGAGAGGAGTATCCCCTGAGCACTTCTATCAAGCTATGTCCTCCAAAAGATGTAGTTGTGGTTGGAGGTTTTTGGTCGGTTCAAAGTGCCCAGCAGAACAATTTTCGCGAGGGCCAAAGTTCTGTGGCGTAAACAGGGATAAATCCCTCGGAAAGGTAACCCAAATGCTTCTATCCTGTGCTGTGACGGAATGGTAAGGATGGCCAAGGAGGGGTCGTTGCTTTTCTTTTCCTTTCTGTTGTTGTTTGTTTTGACCCGCAAAGGCCCTCTTCCAATTTTCTTTCCCAACTGCGAAAAGCAAGGAAAGAAAGGTAAAACCTCTCAGAGGCAGAATCCAGTCTCCTCTTCATCCCTCCCCTTCCATTCTCCCACTGCCGACTGGCTCCGTTACAATTTCCACACTCTCCCTCCTCCCGTGTAGACGTTTTCTCCCCTATCTCGCGAGCGTTGCTCGTTTCCTTACATTGCTTCCCCTCCTCTATCACCTCCTGCTGTTTCTCTCTTGCAAGCATCAACCCGATTCTGCAACTCTGGCCCCTCATTCTTCTGTTGTGCGAGGAGGAGAAATTTTGTCCCCGCCCCCTCGATACCCGTCAACGAGCTCCTTGCTTGGCCAGCGGGAGTGGATTAAAACACGACCCCATTGGGATTTCCCCAGTACGGGCCTTCCCGAAAATAATTGCATAAAGCCACTCTTCCAATCTCCACCTCCTCCTATTGATTCGTTCATCTCATTTTCACTTCATAAATAACTTTGAAAGCACGATGTCTGTGGAAGCAAACGTTCCAGAACACCTGCTGGTGGTGCTCCGAGGCCATGGTAGGCTCCTACCGTTGAGGCTTGGGTTGCGCGATTACGGTTACTGATGGGGGTTTACTTGTGCAGATGTTGATCAGAAGATTGCTGAGTTTTCGAGTGTCAAGGCGCAGGTTAAGCATCATTTTGTTCAGGTTTGTTCAACTAAGTTCCTGTCGGATTCCGTGATGGTTGTAACTGATGAGAGTATTACTTAGGTCGAAGCGATTAATCTGCTGTTCGAAGCTTGTCGCATCGGGATTTCCTCCTCGAATAACACACTTTCTCTACATGCCTTGTCGTGCCTGGGCCACTTGATCAAACGGGTAACTCTTCAGGACCAAACACGTATAAAGCCACAGGTACATCATATTCTGCCGCTCCTCGTAGAAAAGCTTGGAGACCAGAAGGACCGAAATCGGTCGATAGCATTGACTGCATTGCTTGATCTCTGGAAAACCACACCAAACGAAGTTGAACGCGGCATTAAAGAGATGGGATTTAGCAGTAGGAATCCCAAGGCTAGACAGGAGAGTTTGAATTGGCTCCTGCAGGTGCACAGCGCTGGGCAGGGATTTTCCTTCCGAAGTTTTACACCTTTTATGATTAAGGCATTGGAAGACGCTAGCGAGCCTGTGAGGGAGGCTTCAAAAGAGGTTGTTGTGGAGCTATTCAAGTAAGTTTTTCGTGCACTCGCGAAGCAAGGGAAGTGTATTTGGAGGCTTATACTTTTTATTAGGAATGCTCCGGATCACGCGAAATCGGATCTTAAGCGAGAATTAAAGAAGCGCGAAGTAAGGAAGGGAATCGCTACGTATATTGTCAACCAGCTTGGATTGCCCGGAGCTGGTGATGTTGCGGGAAGTTCCGTAAGGTCTTTGGATGGCCACGAAGAGGATGGCGTAAGCCGTCAGGGTCATAGTATGACGGGAAGCATTAACGGGAGTATGGCTTCATCAACATATGTTGCTAGCCTTGCCGGAAGCGAACTCGATACGATGGAACCCGCATATGTGAACACGAACCGTGAACTTGAAGAGATTCTCCATGGTATGGTGGAGTCTTTTGACGGTAGAGAATCTGAAGGGAACTGGGCTGCTCGAGATCGGAACGTTACAAAGCTCCGGCAGCTGGTAAGGGGAAACGCTTACAGGGATTATCAAACAACATTTCTCGCCGGGATTAAATCGTTACTCGATGGAATTCTGAAGGTAGTCAATTCTTTACGGACAACAGTAGCAACAAACGGATGTCAGTTGGTCAAGGATCTCGCAAAGATCATTGGCCCTGGGTTGGACCCCATGGTTGAAATAGTGCTCTCCAGTTTCATTAAGCTGTGCGCAGGGACGAAGAAGATTACATCGCAGCTCGGACAAGTTACTACGGCGATGTTGATCGCAAACGTTTCTTACCACTCGAAGATCTTGCAGCACATGTGGGCGGCGTGTAACGACAAGAATGTGCAACCCAGGAGCTATGCCTCCGGATGGTTGAAGGCTTTATTAGAAGCCCACGTTGATCAGAAAGCGTACATTGAACATTCTGGGGGAGCTGACTTGATTGAGAAGTGCTTGAAGAAGGGCATGTCCGATGCCAATCCGGGTGTTAGGGAAGGGATGAGACAGACTTATTGGCTATTTGCTTCTATATGGCCCGAGCGTGCTGAAGTGTGAGTGTAGCTGCGTTGTAGTGGGTTGTTTGCTAGAGATGTGCTAATGATCATTGATAGGATGATGGAGGGTCTTGATAACAACACCAAGAAGCTATTGGCTAAGGACAACCCAAATGCTCCGGTGACTGCGCAGCCCAAGGGTGTCAATAGCTTGAGGGCACCATTGGGTAGGGGTGCTGCCGCTGGTGTGCCTGGAAGACCTTCTGTGAAGGAAGCAATACTCGCGTCCAAGAGAAGTCGAGGTAACCTACGGGCTCAGCCAGAACGTGCCGAGGCTTTGCCAGCTTTGCCCATGGTTGCCGCTTCGCCTGCTCCTACCACCTCTGGCCTTGCATCTGCTCCTGTCCGGCCCCGCAGAGACCCAGCGAAGGGCGGAAATAGGGTAGATAAGCAAGCCTCTGACGCTGCAGCTTTCGCCCGTGCGGTCAGTCCAACAGGGACATACCCATCCACTAGAACGTCACCTCTAGGCACTCGTGGTAATGGTGTGCGGTCACCCGCTATGAATTCGCCCCCGAGAATTCATGAACGCCTTGCACGTGGCATGACACCAGCTCGCCAGCAGAGCCCTGCCGCTGCCCGGAAGCTTACTGTCTTGGAGCAATTGAATCACGCAGACTGGAAAGTGAGGGTCGAAGGTGTGATCATTGTTGCCTGTATCCTGGCCAAACGAACACCCCCGAACTATGATGGCCAGAAGATGCCGACACTCCCGCCAAGTGATGTGTTTGCCCCAACTCTAGCGAAGCTTCTCAACGATCCCCAGCCGGAGGTAGTCGAGCATGTTGTGGCACCGGAAGTTTTGGCGGAATTGATCAAAGTGGTGCCGATGGATCAGATTGTTCCCAAGGTGTTGCTCCTCAGTGAGGGTGATGATGCCGAACATTCGCAACCTATTACCTCGTATAGCATTCCTGCTTTAAAGCAATTGATGACAGAATCGGAAGCTATAGAGCTACTGTTCAGAATTTTAACCAGTATGGGTGTCTCTGGCGTTGTTCCTAGGAAGCTGGCTCTTGGGTCGTTCACTACTACTCAGAAGCGCAAGATCATTCATGGATGTTTGATTTGGATGAATGAAATCGTCGAGTTCCATCTCAATGGATCACCCAATGAATTTTTGAGCGATGTCTCTAATTTCAAGCTCTATGTGAACCGGTTGATCGCGATGCTTAACAATACAAGAGCACCGAACTACAATCCCCTGACTGGACTCCTCAAGAACCTTCAGCGAATGGACCTAGAGGCCTTTGATAAGATCTTGAATACCTTTGAATCGCAGACAGTGCGTGATCTAAAGAAGGCCTGGGGTGTGAATGTGGAGGAGGATGGGGATTTAATAATTGTTGAGGAAAAGGTTGCGGATGTGGAGCAAGTACTGGGCAGTGTTCCTCGAATTGGGATGAGAAGCCCGCCTCGAAACGTTTCTCCCACTTTGAAGAAGAGTAATTATTTCCCAGAGAGTCCTCAGAACCTTAAGGATGAGGACATCACCATGATAAGCCTCCCCCCGCTTCCTCCTGCGCCTAGGCCTGTCACACCTACACGAGCAAATGTTGGGGATAACGTTACGGATCTACCACCCCTACCATCTACACCAGAAAACAGCTCAAAGTCTCTCGCAAGCCAAAATGGAACCGGCCGACGGTCTTCTCGTGCGGACGATAAGAATCCGATAATTAAAGTCTACCAGGACCCGGTGATTGAGTCGAATGGAGCTGTTGCTACCAGCACTGGCGTTGATAAGGGGCCGGCCGCTGGAACTGGTGAATGGTATCGATCAAAGATGAAGAAGCAGATTAGCAATTCCAATTTACCAAAGACTCCCGAACACTCGTCGCGGCTGTTACTCACACTTATTACCAGGCTTCAAAATCGTGAGATCGATACACAGGCCTTCAGGAAACTGATTGGTATTGCAAGGGAGAACCCCGTGAGAGCTGTGCTGCAAGAGAACAATGGCGAGACATTTCACGATATCTGGGAGGGCGGGAAGGTATTCAATGAATTACTTCAGGCTTTGCTGGAGTATCTTGAGGACGATTCAATCGATGCTGAGAGGGCGGCAGACCTCCGTGTGCAAGGGCTGCTAGTGCTTAAACAATTGCTGTCGAAGACTGCTCCCTATTTCTCACGACATGAGGCACCGGTTTTGCACACTCTTATCGACTTGAGGGGCAAATACCCGACTCAGTCTCATGTGACTACCGGGATCGAGGAGATTGTCGAGGAGTTTATGGCGATAGTGGACCCCACAACTGGGATTGAAGCAATCTTGAGCGTTTCGCTTCCTCAGGACAAACCCGGATTCCGACAGGCGACTCAGAGTTGGTGCATGAGTTTGACTTGCCTTGCTGCCCTTGTAAGGGGATCTAAAATTACTTCATTGGAACCTCAGTTTGCAAGGCTGGGCCAGTTGGCCGTTAAGGTTTGCTATGATCTCGCCAATATTAGTCAATTCGTTACTAACCCCATGTGACAGTCTCTTGATGATGAAGACGCGGAAGTGAGGAGGGCCTGTGTATCAATGTGTATTGAGATGCACAGCAAGCTTAGAAACGATGAGAGGCTATTCGACCAAATACTCAAAGGTATGAAGTCTGGCCACCAAAACCTCCTCACATACTACTTCGCGAAGAGGGAAGGCGAGGCGAGACAGTGACAAAAGCTGCCTCCTTGGTGGGGGGACGGCATGGAGAAGGGATGGTTTCTCTTCGTTTCTGTTTGAATTTATTCTTCTGGGTGGGGTGTAGGAGTGCTTTGGTGGATGGGGTGGGCAGGGCAGGTGTGGGGCGACGGGAGGCTAGAACAAACAAAAACTTGACAGACGCTGCTTCTCATGTAACTTTACTTCTTTTCTTCTTTCATTGGTGTTCCTATCATTTCTATTCTTTTAATTCGTCCCAACGCTTTTTTCCCATTATACTTTCTTTTCACATTTTTTCACCCTCAAGGGGGATTGGGCTTTGTGAAGGGTTGGGGTGGGGTAAGGTGGCTTTAGGGGCAGGGGTTTTTCTTTCTTTTCGGCTTAGCCTTCGGAGGATTGGAGCAGGTTTTTCCTTGTTTTTTACTTTCCAGCTTTCTCTTTTTCTTCTCTTTGTGCCTTTCTGTTGTCTACTTTATTTCTTGTTAAATATGATACTTGCTGTGGAAGCAAGGGTTGTATTCTTCGTGTCTTGGGCGAGTGATATCCTGTGTTTGTAGTTTTACTTGCTGCTGTATAAAACTATTCTTAGCTATTCATTCACCTATCTATGGTATTCATCGACGAAATCACACATATCTATGTATAAGTTACCAGTAATAATAACTAACATGGAACCTAGACCCATTTAATAATTTTTATATCCCCGGTGACGAGTGCTGTACTATACGTGCCCTGCGCTCACTGTTCAAGGGATAATGCCAAGTTACCAAGTTGTAGCAGTAGTAATAGACCCTACTGTCACGCTAGGAAAGACAGACCAATCATTGATGGCTGCTTGGATGGTGCATACCGTGAAAACAGTGCGATAAACACGCTCACCTATAAAATGACCAATGAGGTATTACCGCAAAGCGCTAAGGAAACCAGGTGGTTGTTGAAGATAGGAGCTACTAACAACTTGTATTTCTCCACTTTTTTTTTGACACAAGCATTTTCTCTAGCTATAAAAGTATGTTGTAGGAAACCAGGTGGTTGTTGAAAATAGGAGCTACTAACAACTTGCATTTCTCCACTTTTTTTTTGACCCAAGCATTTTCTCTAGCCATAAAAGTATGTAGCAACATCACAAGCCCGAACCGGCCAACTTTTAAATCTCTAAATTAGTGACCCCCGTGAGGATCCTCCTGCCTTTGCTCCGCTGTAGGCACGAAAGAAGAGGGAAAAAACGCTGTCAGTAATTGTTTCTCGACAGAGCGACGGGGAAACGTATCAAGAGTAGGAAAACTCACGATCTAATTTAATCATGGTATCAATCCTCATGATGGAAATGCATGCCTCCACAGCAGATTTCTATTTTTAACAAGTCGAGTTAGGTCCTCCTTATGCTAGAAGAGGAAAAAGAAAGGAAGGAGGAAACATACCAAACTCCGAACCTTACTCATCGTAGGCTCCAACACACCAGCCTTAATCTCATCCGTAACTTTGCCCTTCATCAGATCCAACCCATAGTTCTTGTAATTCCGCTTTTTAGTCTCAGTTTCAGCGGCAGTCTGCGAGGCGGCGTGGTAGGAGCGGAGTTTGGCGACTAGGTCCGAGGAGTCCTTTGCTGCGTTTACGGCCAATGTTTTGGGAATGACTAGGAGGGCCGAGGCGAATTCTGCGAGGGCCAGTTGTTCACGAGATCCCTGTTTATTCTCGTTAGTGCGTGAAGGAGATATAAGAGAGGTAAAGAAGAGGGACGCACGACTGTAGTAGCAAAGTTCTCTAGGTAGATGCTTAGAGCGGTTTCGACAGCTCCACCGCCGGGAACTACTTTCCCGCTCTCGAGAGTGCGCTTGACAGCACAGAGGGAGTCATGAATCGAGCGCTCCATCTCGTCGAGTTGGTAGTCGTTTGGTCCTCGGAGAATGATAGATGCGGAGGAGTATGCCTTTGTGCCCTTCACCAAGATGCACTCATCGTCTGAGATACGCTCTTGGACAACTTCTTCTGCGGATCCGAGAGAGGAGGCCTCAAAGACTTCATCTCCTTCCAGGTTGGAAAGCGTGCTGACTAGTGTTGCACCGGTAGCTTTTGCGATCCTTCTGAGGTCCTCCTTCTTACAACGACGCACGGCAATGGCACCCTTCTCTACAAATGTCTTCAAACAGAGGTCATCGATACCCTTGGTAGTGAAGACGACGTTTGCACCAGCGTCCAGAATCAACTTTATCCTCTCGAGGACCATCTCTGACTCCCGCTGTCGGATTGACTCCAGCTGGTTAGGATCGTCAACGGTAATATGAACACCTAATGCCATTCTGGTTTTCTGGAAATTCATGTCTAAACATGCGATCTTTGCATTCAGAATCCGTGTGGGCATAGCTTGGGAAGCAACAGTGCAGTTAAGAGCATACCCTTTAACGAGCATACTCTCCATAGCACTTTTTCCATGGGCCTTGAGAATATTGACTGCCTTGACAGGATATTTAACTTCTGCTTTTGTATTGGTGGATTTGACAGCGAGCATTGCATCCACGACCATCTGCGCAAAAAAGTCCGAGTCTGAGCCAATGATCTTGGAGGACATAGAGGTCTTTGCGATGCTTAAGAGGGGTTCGGTTCCCAAGGTTTCAACTTTTACCGACATTACTTCTGTCATGTATTTTACAGCTTCGCGGAGGGCTAGACGGTAGCCGGTTATGATTGTAGTCGGGTGGATCTTGTTCCTGACGAGCTCGTTTGCTCGACGGAGGAGCTCGGCAGCAATAATCACGACCGAGGTTGTTCCATCCCCAACCTATCCAATCCAACTCGTGATCAGCATTGCAACCTGGAGGTGATAATGTGGTAGGAAGAGGGGTGAGACCTCTTTATCCTGCTGCTGAGCCAGATCGACCAAGATCTTACCAGCAGGGTGCTCAACGTCCAACAAACCAAGAATAGTAGCACCATCATTGGTAACCGTAACATCGCCAATATCATCCACCATCATCTTATCCAACCCTGAAGGACCAAACGAGCTCTTGACAATATTCGCGATAGCTTGTGTGGCAAGAACTATTCCAAACCCTCATCAGTACCACGTCATCTAACCTGCGTGAGCAAAAAGCGAGATGGGTTACCATTCTGATCTCTAACATCCGACCCCGTAATTTTCTCTCCCCCGAGAACTGCCAGTGAAAATCCCCGTTAGTCCAATTCATCCATTTATTTAATGGGGAAGCGAGAAGAACAAACACAAAGTTCCACTGTTTCTTGATCCTTGGAATATTCCGGACATATTTGTGTTTGTGGTCAGTTTAGCTATTAAAGAGGGAAGAAGGTTGAACTTCGAAGTTTTGCGAAATTTCCAGCACACAATGGAGGGGTACTTGGGAGGCTCTTGCGGATGACAAAGCGCCAAGACACATTCATAGAGTGTCACTCGGATGGGCGAGTCCACTTCAGGGAAGAAAGAAAAATGCCCCCTCCCGCTTTGAAATGTATCTATACTCCTATGTGGGAAGTTGAGATATGACCTTACCTAGCGCAAACAGGACAGTATACACGACAAACCTAAAGAGTAAAAGGCGAGTCTACTGCTAAATTATCCTATCAGAGTTTAGTCATCGTGGAAAGGCATTTTGTGGTATCATAGGGATTGCGCGCTAATTGTTTAGCTCAGACAGGTGTGGGAGTCGTAGGTTTATGCCGCGCTTGCATTTTTGGGCTGCTGTTGTCGCGGGACTGACTGGGTTTGGGACCGTAATCTCCTGGTGGCTCCGCATGAACTCCAAATTTAAAGTGTGAAAGAAGGATAAAGTGGCATCTAATACGGTTTTGTAGTGTAATGGCTAGCACCCGGGATTCTGATTCCCGTAATCTGGGTTCGACTCCCAGCAAGACCTACGTTTTTGAGATTTTAATTTTAATTTTATTCAAGGTAGGGTTATGGAACTGATTTGCGCTTGATTACCTTACTGGAGGGGCTGCTGCTGGAGTGATATTACGGTAGTTCATTAGTCGCTCGGGCTGCCAATCGTGGATCTTGCCGTTACGCCTACAAGTAATTCGTAGGAATTTCCCCAACCGCTGTGATTGTCATGAGGTAGTGAGTGAGGGCTGTTTATAGAAGCATCGAGAAGGTGATCTGTTAATGGGATTCAATCTAGAATACAATAAGTGGTCAATAAGATCCAACGCCTAGCACCCCCTCCCAATTTTTATAAAAATATAGTATCTCTTACATAGAGATCTTCAGGGTTTAGCCTCCCTCTCCTTCTGTTTCTCTGCCTCCCTCTCCTCATACCCCTCTGTAACCATGTCTGAGATCCCCAAATCATCCTCCTGCTCCTTGGTTCTTTCTACATCAACAATCGTCAACTGCGGGTCTGGGTCCGGCGCATACAAGTTCTGAACATAACTAGCGGCCAGCGGGTCATCGAGGATGCAAGTGAACTTCCTCTTCCCACTCTTGGCGTCTTCGAGGCCGACGAAGAACTCTTCCCAGCGGTCCTTCGTCTGCTTGTCTAGGGTGTCTGAGCTCTCGCCGTGGACGTCGCCCCAGATGCGCTGGTGGAGGTCATCGTACACTTGGGTTAGGAGGCCTTCTAGGGTCGTGAAGCGGCCGCCGAGGGTGCCAGGTGCGAGGTCCAGATTAAGTTCAGGGCATTGGAGGGCACAGGTTTCGGACTAGAGGGCGTTAGAGCTTTTAAGTTATCTAAAGGAGGAGCAATGGTTGGGTTAACCTTGAGGATGTCGCGGGCTAAGTCGTCCTCATCTTCTACTTTGAGAGTTATGATGCGTCCTTTTGAAGGGACTGCTCCTCCAGTTTTTACTTCGTTGCTCTTATCTGTGAGATATTAGCGATATGCGTGCTCCAGGACTAGAAAGTAGACTTACATCCACAGTCATCACAGACAGTGCTCATAATGACCACTTCTTTGAAATGTGGAATCTCGACCAATTTCATGTGTGTACTGCAAGGCCTAACACAACTGGGGCAGTTAGCAGGGAAAGTATGCACCTCATCTGGCCTAATCGCGTCCTCCTCCTCCTCCTCCTCCCTCGCTTGATCACCCGTAGTATCTGCTAATCCCAATGCAGCATTCTGCTCAGGCGTACGTATATAATCCTGACGAATCCACTTATTCCTAGCATCATCCGGCTTTGGTTCGACCCACGAGTTCCCAGCGGGGTCGTCTAGTTTGATAGAAAAAGGGAATGAATTCCCATCGAGCATTCCCCTCCCTTTTTTGATAAACTCCTCGATCTTTTCATACGCCTCTGGCTGCAGACTTTTCCGGACCGGTTGGTCGCCTGCCAGATCCTCCAGCACGAGACCCAGTAAGCCCTCGAGATTGGTTAACTGACCCCGCTGAGCCGGTATCTCCAGATCCAGCTCGACGAACTTTGCTGTGCAGGTTTCGGATTTGACGAGCTGGCGGTCGAGGTCGAGCTTTGACTCTACCTTGAAGGTGTAAGCGCATCCGCGCTCTTGGATCACTCCAGCGGATTGTATCTCGTTACTGCGGAAGTGGCAGTGCGGGCAGTCGAAGGACATTATTACTACTTCGCGGAAGAAGGGGATTCGGGTTAGAAGCAGTCTGGTCGTGCCTTGTTCGTGGCAGTTCATGCATAGTGATTCTAACGAAAGAAGTCCCTCTCTATTAGTCTCGCTTGCATGTATATTGCAAAATGGGAGCTAGGTTGACGTACCAATATTGTCAACAACTTGGGGTTCCTCAATATTTGTCTGGTCTTCATCATTTTCGACCTGCCCGGTGGCACCACCCGCAACGCTCTCGACTGTTGCGCCAATATCTTGGAATAAATCCTGCTTTTGATCAACTGGTGCTATCATACTCGCCCTGAAGGTCGTGAGCGCTTCTAAGGTCGTTATAAACTAGGCGGGGGATTTTCTTTCTAGGAACGTCGAGAATTGGGTTTCGGAGGCGGCGGTGGTTGGAAAAATTTGGGAAGCTTGTTTGGTGGGGTTTAGTGGGGTTTGTTGCATGACTAACCTAAGCGGAAGTTACCGCAATTATTGGTGCCTGGATGCCTGTCATAGCTGGGATGTAAAATTTGATAAGCAGATTTTAATAAGATCATGCCATACTGGTATCATGCGGATACAATTATTATGAGGCACTGTGGCTGTCCGCCTCTTATCCTATTCCTAGGATTTTGTAAAATTCGGATTGGAGCTAATGGTAACTCGGCCAAAGAGAGGCTGCGAAGACCACTAAATCGCCACACACAAGGCGTACGGGAAAAGGTATGATAATTGGGCAGGTCCCCTAGAGCGAATCTGGCTTTTACGAAAAGATAAGGCACCACCGCTTTTAGGGTGAGGATTGCTATTGCCTCTCCAATAGGTCAATGATCACACCAACTTTCCGGGGGGTCCTCAGATCTCGCGATAAATAATTATCCTAACACGCACCATTAGAACATGAAACTCTGTTCCCAGGAGATATTGGGGTGCCGGGGCTCAAATCAGTTAATTTTTTGCACTGTCGCACTCATCGAAGAGCAGACTGAAATGCACGGATTTAGATTATGAAAATTTACTAATTATATCTGGGTTCAGCAGTATTCAAGTATTGACAATCGTTGTGGTCTGGGGCTCAATTGTGGGCATGACGAGGAAGCATATCATCCTTGTTGCTTTGTTTATGTATGGTCATACTGTAGCAGAGCCCGACTGGATGTCATAATTTCTCCAGTCAAGCGCTAACTTTGCTGAAATAGGATCTGATGAACCTCCAATATCTCATCTACTATGATACCACTCCCACTCAGAAGATATGAGTTAGAACCCCAACAAGTACCTCAGTAACAATAGCGATAATTTAAATACCTCTAGCAAATCCGAACACCGATGCCACCAATTTCCTAGCCCCCTAGGTGAACGAAAAATCCCACACCGAGTGGGAACTAAAAAATAATCCCCATTGGCCACGAGCATCTTCTCTACAGGGCCTATTTTGAGCCGTGTTGAAAGGCATCTGGTGACACAACTGGATAGCCGTCCGACCCCTGGAGCCGCGGACGATAGACTATAGCCTCAGGTCAGAAATTGCGACGAAAATCTACAAGCATCTGCCTAAAATGCAAGGGTAGTGTTAATACGGGCAGCATCGTTCCGGCATGGACCTATAGCTAACAATAAGTTGAAAATTCTTTCTGTTTGCCCTGTAAATCAACCAAACATTCGCGGGTAACGATAGGGAGATGAAAAATAAGAGCTCCGTGGGACCACAGACGGTTTGAGCAATGCTTAGACAGAGGCTCTGGAAAGGGTTTCAATCATTTCATTCGTTAAATACAGGAGCAACCGCCGATCCAGGCATACGTGCAACCTACGGCATTACAATCCCGAGTTAGGCCAACTTAACCCTCCTGTCTCGCAGTGCATCTGGGAAGTGCCACGGCGCGGTTCGTGGTAAGGAAGCCAGCCCAGAGAACGCGGCCAGAACGCGGCAATCTTTAAGATAAAACAGGCACTACCACGGGCGATCCCGTCTTGCAACCCAAAATTCCTCATCACCCGCATCAATCCTCGGCACAATATCATTTCCAATTTCCTCCTACCACCCGAAGGATCTCTCCCATCCCGCCCCCTCAAGTTCTCCCGGAGGCTATCCCGGACAGTGCATGATCGGCCACATATATATAGAAAGGATAAAACGTTAACGGCCAGCAGCACCTGTTGCCTGAGCCATTTCCCTTCCCCTTTTTCTAACTTAAAGTGAAATTACCAGCTCGACTCCCACTTTCTCAAACCTCCATCAAATATACTCCCTCAAATTTCCCGTTTCTTTCACCTTTCTGTGTTTCTTATCGCCATCCTTTAAGTTGGAAATCACGAGGATAACACCTGGCTTCAGCAATATTACCATCATGAGTTATCATTCGGCCTTTTTATTGAAGCTGCCGCCCGGCAGCAAGCCCGGGCGTGCTGCTTCACATGACTCATGCCACCCGACTTCGAAGTCTGGCACAATGTTCTGAATGAGGTTCTCATAGGTCATGAATAGTCATTACTCCTCTGTTATGTACTCATTATGTGTGCTTGATGGCTTTAGGGTTTCAGTTGCTGATTCGCGACTCCTTCTAAGTTGTGTCTTCACCGTTAAACCACTCTTTTTCGGGGTTGGCATATCTTTTGTGATGATTACTTCCAACAGAAAGGGTCCTTCGTCCTCGCCAACTAGTGGCCCATCTCCATAGTTTCTCTTCTTTTAGGGTGCATCTGCTCTTATAATGCATTTAATTCTTCAGAGTGTAGTCCCCTTACCCCTAGTTTTGGGAGAGGAAAAAAGATCAAATCCACCTGTCAGTAGGATAAATATTCCCTCTACCTGTACAGTGACATCACACGAAATAAATATCTGGTGCAGTAGGTGACATTCCAAGGGCGAGTCGATCCCTGTGCAATGAAAAGAACCTGGGAGTTCAATTTCAGCCTCGCAACGAGCCATCACTGAACTGTCAATCACGTGGGGCAAGGGGAACTATGGATCCTGCCATATGAAGACTGGGAAATTGAAGACCTCAACCTTCAAGTTCCTCAATAAGACCGCAGAGCGAAACCGGTACTACTACAATGTGGTAGATTCCGGCTCTAGGCCCATATACCCAGGATGAGAAGGCCTGCGATCGCGGGGTAGCAGAAAAAATACCAACAAGAAAAAAGGGGATCGATCTGCCTCCTTTCATGTAGAAGAAAGCGATGGCAAGTCCTAGATGCCATACAGACTCTCTAGTGCAGTGCAAAATAACTAGTGATCCCTGGCCGTTTATTGTATTTACCACTTCAGCCCTTAGGCTCCATAAGTACCACGACACACGATAACGAACTAAATAATGATAATGATAATAATATTATAAGAACAGCCATCATGTCAATACCGGTACATCGGAGGGGAGGAAGAAAAAAAAGGAATTGGGGAAAAAGTAAATAGAAAATAAAAATAGCCCGCGACCAGCCCCAAAGTCGAGATTACAAATAGAAGGGGGCAAATCCCCACCCGACTACAGAGGGGAATACGTGTAGGGGTTTAGACAGGTATGTGATATATCTGTGCATCCCTATGGCAAATCATTTCCTGCGGCCGGAAGAAAATGATTTAAGCAGAGTTTCCGTGGCGGGCTTACTCAGGAAGCAAAGGAAAAACCACGATTACCCGAAGACTGGGTTTCAGGGGGCGGGAGGTAGGGGGAGGTAACTAGTGACGGAGGTGGGCGCCTCATGGGGCTGTTGCGGTCCTTGGGGAAATGATACAGGTTATCCTGAGCCGGAGGGGGCGGGGGAATGATTCCTCCACTGCTTTGTACGATGCTGGGAGCCGCAGATGCTGGGGGCCGTAGTAGCGCTGTCACTTGGGGATGGCTACGGCTAACAGCATACCAGGGCGACGTTGGGCCAAACGCACCTGGTTTGCAGGGGTTGACGTCGCCCCGCTCGAGTAGTATTTCCACCACTCCCTCGTGCCCGTTATTAGTAGCGCACCAAAGCGGTGTTCGGCCGCAGTTATTAGGTTTATTGGGGCTAACGCCGCCTCGCCTGAGTAGCATTTTCACCACTCCCTCATGTCCACCCTTAGCAGCCCACCAGAGCGGTGTTTCCCCGGACCTACTTGGTTTGTCGGGGCTGACGTCGTCACGCCTGAGTAGTAATTTCACCACTCCCGCGTGCCCATTCGAAGCAGCACACAAGAGCGGCGTCCGGCCGTACTTATCTAGTTTGTCGGGGTTGACACCATCCCGCCCGAGCAGCACGCTCACCACTCCTTCATGCCCATTCAAAGCAGCACACCAGAGCGGTGTTTGGCCGTACTCACTAGATTTGTTTGGGCTGACGTCTCCCCGCCCGAGTAGTATCTTCACCACTCCCTCGTGCCCGTTCTCAGCAGCACACAGAAGCGGTGTTTCCCCGGACCTACATGGTTTGTCGGGGATGATGTCGTCACGTCTGAGCAGTATCCCCATCAATCCCCCGTACCCATTCTTAGCAGCCCACCAGACCGGTGTTCGCCCGTCCTCATCTGGGTTGTTGGGGTTGACGTCTCCTCGTCCGAGTAGTATTTCCGCCACCCCCTCGCAGCCATTCAAAGCAGCCCACAAGAGTGGTGTTCGGCCGTGTTTATCTAGTTTATCGGGGTTGACGTCGTCCCGTGCGAGTAGTATTTTCACCACTTCCTCGTGTCCCCACTTAGCAGCCCACTCGAGTGGTGTTTGGCCATCCTTAATTTGATTGTCGGGGTTGACATCATTCCGCCCGAGTAGCACTTTCAGCACTCTCTCATACCCCCACTCAGCAGCCCACTCGAGCGGTGTTTGTCCACCCCAAGTTTGATTGCCAGGGTTGATGTCGCCCCGCTCGAGTAGCACTTCCGCCACCTCTTCACGCCCTTTACTAGCAGCCCACGAGAGTGGTGTTAGCCCGTATTTATCTGGATTGTCGGGGTTGACATCGCCCCGTCCGAGTAGTATTTTCACCACTCCCGCGTGCCCATTCATAGCAGCCCACGCGAGAGGTGTTCGCCCGTCTTGATCTATATTGTTGGGGTCGACATCGCCCCGTCCGAGTAGTATTTTCACCACTCCCTCGTGCCCATTCATAGCAGCCCACAAGAGCGGTGTTCGCTCGTCCTTATCTGGGTTGTTGGGGTTGATGTCGTCCCGTCTGAGTAGTATTTTCACCACCCCCTCGTAGCCATTCAAAGCAGCCCACGCGAGAGGTGTTCGCCCGTCTTGATCTGGATTGTTGGGGTTGACATCGCCCCGTCCGAGTAGTATTTCCGCCACCCCCTCGCAGCTGCTCCCAGCAGCCCACAAGAGTGGTGTTCGCCCGTATGGATCTGGATTGTCGGGGTTGACATCGCCCCGTCTGAGTAGTATTTTCACCACTCCCTCGTGCCCATTCTTAGCAGCCCATGCGAGAGGTGTACTACCCGTACAGTCTGTTTGGTTGATGTCACAACCTCCCATATCTACCAGAAAAGCTACTATCTCAACAATCCCGAAGAAAGATGCACAGTGTAGGCCGCTGAATAGGGAAGGCCCATAGGTACGAATATAGGAGAAACGTGGCATCGCAGTATCCAAGAGGATTTCTGTGGATATGTGGTTGTTGTAGTCGTTAAACAGATTCAGCGCAAGCTGTGTCGCACAATCTGAAAGATCTCTCTTTGCGTGCACTCCCCAACATAGAGAAGAATACTTTAGAAAGGGTGGGCACACGGGAAAGGGACTGGCCGAAAGAGCCTTGACCCAGTGGGAACTCAGAAAACTTAAGCAGGTCTCTGCCATTGTCGAGTGAGCGCCATTAAAGAGCTTAGGATGAGCCCGGAGGTACTCCTGAAGGGTAAAGTGAATTAACCGAACCGTGGAGGCCTTCTCGTTTACAGATACGAGCCCCTGGCAACAGGCTAGCACTGTCCCTATTGAAGGAACGCTGTCACCGTCGAGGTCCGCCGATCCTATTTCGACTCCTAGAGCATGGCATAGTTCGTCCACCTTCAAGGGCCGCTCCGCGTGAGAGATCCACATCAAAGCGGCTATGCCGAGTCTCGATCCCTCTTCTCCCTGTTCCTTTATCCGATTTATCGTCTCAGAATAAGCACCCTCCAACCCCAAACCGTCAGTCATCGCATTGAGATTTTGTCGCCTGCGACTGATTGTTGTTCCCTGTAGGACCGCATCGATATTCAACGAAACTAGCAAGAATCTGTATGTGTAGACTATCTGTCAGTGGTCAACTTAAGGTAGCTTCTCCGGTGTCGTTAGTTCTACCTACATCTCAGAAACATCTTCGGGAATTTTCTCTAGGATGTCTGCTTTCAAATTGCTGTCCATCGCGTCTGGCCTTATGTCTTCGTTTAGTTTGCTATGAAGATAACTGATGATATCATGTCTCCGTGGAGTGATGCGTAAAGCCGTTCCTCTTCCAGAAAGACGCTTCTCGACCTCAGCCTCGATGTGCGGTCTCCCTGTCACAATCATCCGAGTGCCCGGAGACTTTAGTAGAATTTGGTTAAGCGAATCAAGAATCTTGACTCGATGTCCCGCCGCACATTCATCTAGTGCATCGATACATATGAACGTGCGCTTTATGGAAACGGTATTCTGCAGCATCTCCACAATATTGGCAAGCCGCGGTCCCCGTCCACCAATGACCCCCTTCTGGTCTTCGTATGCTTGGGCTATCTCCTTGGGCACCTCTCTTAGCCCATTCACAACCTGTTTGAGCACGGCGCCCAGCATACTGGCTGGGGACTGCTCCTTTTGAGCTGCGAAGTCAAAGTAAAAGCATGCAACCGTGACTCCTTGACCTCCAGCCCAATCGCCTAAGCTGTCTATCACTAACGAGCTAGCATCACAGTTTGTCAGCACTTGCCCTTCTTCCATTCATCTCATCGCGATTCGCCCTTGTTACCTAATAAATGTTTTGCCAACCCCCGGATGTCCATAGAAAAACAAAACTGCGCTATCGGATCCACTTCCCCCACTGCTACCGTGCCAACTTCTGAACTCCTCGGTCTCTAAGACCCATTCCCCCACGTTTTCGACCCTTCTCTCTTGAATGTCCTTGTGCCGTAGCCTGGGCTCTAGTGGTGATAGCCAGGTCAAGATTTGAGGTCGGTCATCGGCAACAGTACAATTGTTCAACACTTTATTAAAGGAGTTGGTGTTATTGAAGGAGTTAGTATTGCCATGAAAGCGATATTGAGACATCTTCACTGCTCGAAAGCTGATAGAGGTGATTGAAATGGAATCGCTGGGAGCTGAAGAAAAGAGGGGTCTTTGTGGAACCTGATAGATTCAGGCTATCCAATCAATCTCCCCCAAGTTTCACCAACCCTCTGGCTGTGTTTACCACATTAGGAACAAGAAATTCCACAAATCCTTCGCTTTGATGAACGAGCACCTTAGAGTGCCTGGGATGGAATCGCTTGACCTGGTATATCTGAAAGGACTCGAGTACAGTACCGCACATCAAGCTCTACAACAAATCAGTCGAAAGGCTTACGCATACCATCGCAGCATATCCCTACGTGATTCGTGATGTCCACTCAGACCAGAGAAGTTCTTCCCACATCCTCGTAACTTACGAGGTTCAGTGAAGTTAGGCACTGCGTCTCTTGATACCCAGCAAGGCTCCCAGGCACAGCGCGACAAGAAAGTTACCGGAGAGTGTCAGAATTAGACCTGCGGAAACCAAGATTGTGGTATGGTTACAATGGCAATAGCATCATTGTAGCCTGACCCACCTCCCACCCTAGCCAATACGAGTCTACAACAGCCCAAGATGCCTACCAAAAGCCTGTAGTAAAAATAATAATTCTACTAGTATGATACCCGGCTACTTTCTTGTCGCAACTGTATAAGACAGTGCAATGCAGTGTCACCTTGCAGTATACTACCACAACCATAATAGAACACACCCACAAGTATCATAGTATAATACCGGTATACTCCATCTGTCCAACAGCACAGGGGTAAATTCGTTAAGACTAAATACCGTTCGACGGCTACTCTAATCTAGCGAGTGTGATGAACAGTCTTCCATCATTCGCTAGCTAACCGAGGGGGCAGAATAAGCCTCCGTTGAACAAACTCTGAAAGAAATCACCGTACTAACGACACTCTAATAGACTATACCCCAAAGGCGAACAATAATATGATTAGCGCACTACTTACAGTACTTGTACCAGGGCAACGCTTTTCGTCCGACTCATGGGTTTTCACTAAATTTAGCGAAAATGGGGCATTTTCAAATTGATAGTACCCAAGCCTGTCTGGATGAAAACATTTCAAATCTTTCTATCAGTTAGGGAACGACAATCCATTCAAGCCCCTAGATGTAGAAGTACAAGGGGTTAAAGCCGCTTCCATTTCTTATGATTGTGTTGACTAGTGTGAAAGTGACCTAGATTTTAGTATGGGGCTCCATACAAAAAATTAAATGCCAACCAATTCCCGATACTTCCTTTTCTCTACTTCTTTGTAATATTTAAGAATTCTGTAATATCCCTCATGTTTTCTACAGGTTTACTGATGCACTGCCAAATTTTCAAGGATTACCATAGACATCGTGCTATGAGAGAAGGTGGTGAAGGTGGGTACTGTTGGTGTAAAAAGGGCATCAGACGAAAAGTTTTGTCCAGTACAATACAAAAATAGCTTCGCTCTACTTCAGCCTAGACCTTCAGGGCCGGTAATAATCATCCTGCCCTCGGCCATTTTTAACAATATCACAGACCATCACTCGTTTCGCCCAACTATCTCGGTGTTGAAACGACTGTTGTTGTATTGATTGAGAGAGAGAGAGAGAGGTGGGAGGTGACCCAGGCTATGTACAGCCTCGTTCGCAAAGTTCTCGCTGATCGGTAGGTATCTTAGCAAAAGTCTGGGGACAACCCATGTACCGGTACAAGAATTTGCACAACAGGTTTTCAGCGGACACTTGTACCAGTACATTTGTTACTGCCGATATGTATATTTTTCTCTGGTACCTCTTGATCCGCGAGAACTTTGCGAACAAGGCTGTACACGTCCCTGCCATGAACGGACCGAACATAAGGGGGGTTCTGGGAGCTGAAAGTCCTTTGCCAAGGACACTAAATCACCCCTGTAAATAGTGAATGTAGTAGCATAAAAGTAATCAAAAAGAGGTAAATTTAATCAAAAAGTGAATATAGTTCCTAGCTGTAACAATCCTATTGTTAGGTAGTTGTGCAACAGGCAACGATAGTGATTTCCTATAGTGAGCAAGTCTTCTTCTTTATAATAAGGCGTAGGGGAATACTATCTCTTCAGATAGTACGGAACTGG